>Ga0315285_10006589_pt1 | contig 11974 bp, 9 predicted proteins | sample YL17G09_36_MG_FD_203698 | JGI IMG/M metagenome (GOLD analysis project Ga0315285, IMG submission 203698) | Sediment microbial communities from Yellowstone Lake, YNP, Wyoming, USA - YL17G09_36 | ecosystem: Environmental > Aquatic > Freshwater > Lake > Sediment | place: USA: Wyoming | collected... | reverse complement strand
TAGGGGCGGCCGCCATTATTTTGAGCGTCGTCTACAGGCGCCGGAAGTCGTCCGGAACGCCCACGTAGATTTCTGAACAGCCGCCTGGAAGGGGAGGTTGGTTCTTGCTGAAAAGCCGGGTACAGCGAATGATCTTGTGCGCCGCTCTCTTGGTCTCAAGCAAGGCCGGCGCTCTGGATACAGACATCAGTGACAGCAGCGGACCGTACTGCGGCATCTATGCGATCTACGGCGCCGCCAAAATCCTCAAACACAATATCAACCTCCAGGACCTGCTCAAGCCTCAATATATAAGTACCGACCGGGGCAGTTCCCTCGGGGATTTGAAGCAAGCCGCCCAAGACATCGGCCTTCAAGCGACAATTGTGGGCAACATGGCCCTGCAGGATCTCAAGAAGTCCAACCTGCCCGTCATCCTCCACGTAAAAGATCCGGAAACGCCGGCCGATTTCGAGCATTTCATATTGTGCCTTGCGCACGATGACGAATCGGCATACGTCCTCGATCCCCCCAGACCTCTCGTTACAAAACCGTATACACACTTGCTCCCGTATTGGGACGGGTATGGCCTGGTTGTGTCAACTCAACCTATTGACTTAGGCCGCTTCTGTGCCCCCTCCCGCCGGCAAAGAGCGGCCATCATAGCGCTCCTGGTAGCGGGAGTCTTTGTTCTGCGCCGTGTTTACGGCAGATTCTCAAACGCATCGCACACACGGCCCAAGCACGTCTTTCTTTCCTCCATGGGACGCGCCGCCATTCTCGTTCTCCTGGTAGCGGGAGCCGCGATCCTGTACCATTCAATAGCAGACATCGGGCTGATTGCCAACAATGAGTGCAGCAGCCAGATTATGGCCGCCAACGCCTCCAGCTTCCTCCCAAAGGTAACGGTGTCAAAAGCACGGCGCCTTGTAAATAAACCCGGAACCGTCTTTATCGATGCACGCCTGAGCCCTGACTTTCAACTCGGCCATATTGATGGCGCGATTAACATTCCCGTCAACGTGTCGGATGACGGACTCGCGGGCCTTTTGGCCGGCATTCCGAATACCGCAAAATGCGTCATCTACTGTCAGAGCACCCACTGCGGATTCGCTGGCGCCATCTGCACCCGATTGGCGAACAAAGGATACATCAACTTGGCTATCTTGCAGGGAGGATGGCTGGCTTGGAGCGACACCCAATAACGATGACCACTGAGATCGACAAAGCTTTGCAGGCCAACACGCAAACCCCGACCCGAACTCGATTTGCAAGCATGGGCCTGCTCCTCTGCCGAATTGTGCTCGGTTTTGCGTTCATCCTGAGCGCAATTCCAAAGCTGCTCATGCCATACGCCTTCCTCTCAAACGTATATGGCTTCGAACTGCTCGGGCCTAATGCGGGACTGCTACTGGCAATAGTCCTTCCCTGGCTCGAAATTGTCCTCGCGGTCCTCCTGCTGGCTGACGTGTTTGCGGTCGAGGCCATCCTAGTCAGCGCTGCCCTGGCAGCCCTCTTCACTTTTGCGCAAGCCTCAGCAATACACCGCGGCCTGGAAATCAGTTGCGGATGCTTCTCCCAAGTTGACCCCGGGCAGGTCAGCTATGTAACTCTGGGAAAAGCTTGTCTGCTGGGCCTGGTGGCGGCATTAGGAGTCTGCTTTTCCTTCCTTGGGACCGCGTGGGGCAAACGACCCCAATCAAGTAAGTTCACCGAAATAGAGGTCGGAGATCTGTAAGAGCCATCCGACATCATTTGAACCCCAACATTGTCAGATTTTGGCCGATAAAGCCGCCTGTTCTATGCCTCTTGGTGCCTCTTGCGATTGAACTATTCTCACCTCTAGCATTGGCTTGGCCCGTTTAGTCAACTAATTCCCCCTTGTTTCACAAATCTCTACCCCTTTCACGCCGAGTCGCTGCTCCTCAAAAGGCCCCAAAAACGACACCACCTTGACCTATATAAAACAGAGGGAGTTGACCGAACGCGGAATGCGGAACACCGATAACGCGAGCATGACCTTCGCCAAAGTTGAATCGTTGAAGCGACGCCGATCGCACAGGTGTCCGTACGCGGTGGGGTCGCGCTCCTGCGCGACCGTTGCGGCGGAGGCGGTGGGTGGGCAGGAAGAACCGGAGCTTGCGGTGGAAGTTTGCGGGCGCGCGGCGGGCGCGCGGGAGCGCGACCCCACCTCCCCCTTTTCCTCCAGACTCCGGACTCCAGACTTTACCGCTCGGCCATCCTGAGCCGTTCGGCGAGGCGCGTCATGCGTTGTGTGACGCGGTTGTTTTTTGTGGCGATGGCGATGGCTTTTTCGTCGCCGACGAGTGTGACGATTTTGGCGGCTCGTGTGATGGCGGTGTAGAGGACGTTTCTTTGGAAGAGAAGGAAGTGCTGCGTGAGCAGGGGGATGACGACGGCGGGGTATTCGCTGCCTTGTGATTTGTGGATGGTAGCGGCGTAGGCGAGCGTGAGGTCGTCGAGGTCGTCGAAGGCGTATAGGACGGGGCGTTCGTCGAACCGGATTTCGAGCGTTCGGGTTTCTTCGTCGGCGCGGGTGATAGTGCCGATGTCGCCGTTGAAGACGTCGAGTTCGTAGTTGTTTCGCAACTGCATGACTTTGTCGCCGAGCCGGGACGATTTGCGCGGCGGCGGATCATTCCGGGGGAGTCTCCGAGTTGGCGGCTTTGACTCTCTTACGATTCCGGACTGCCAGGAACAGCAGGACACAGCCTATTGCTGCCAAGACTATTGAACCGACGGCTCGGACAGGGAAGCGGGGCTGGGTTCTTGTGCTGCTGATATCTGCCGTTTGAGGTAGCTGCAATTCCTGCGGCTGAACAGACTGCGGTGCATCTTGCGACAGAACCATTTGCTCCGTTGTCCGCTTAAGCGCATCAAGCTCCTCGGGTTCGACCATCGGGACTAGTTCGCCTTTGTTCCACGTGTATCTCAGCCCGGACACATCCGCATCCCAAACTTCGGTGCCATCCGGCACATCCAATTGGAACGCGCCTTCAGCCGCGAAATCAGGATCGAAATCGATGGAGGTGATCCTGATTTCTTCAGTTGAGACCCGTGTGCCTTCGTGGCGTCATCGACCCATAGAGTCATTTCTCCGTATGGGCCGCTGCCTTTCAGCACCAGGCAGGGGACGCCTCCAACAACCTCGGGAGAGTCCAGCACGCGCGTATCCGCCTGTTTTGCCATCACGTCCCAAGCAGGCCTGAAACTGCCTACCGTGCCTTTCAACATCTCGCCGCCCGAATAGGCCGCGTTATCCGTAACGAAACCTTGAGCCTCCTTCGAAACAAACATAACGGTTTTGTCGCTTATACCCAGATCGAATGCCTTCTCACCTGTCCAAAGTCTGTGATTCCTGCTAGTCGGAATAGACTCTTCTGGTGCCGCCGTTGCACCGCGCCAATCGGCAGAGAGTACTTCGAACCGACCACTGGCCTCGTCCCTCCGCGTGGTTACACGCGTCAAGAATCTGCTCTTGCCTGGCTCGGTAGAGCTTTCCCATTCCGTGTTGTATTCAGCGCTCATCGAATGAGTGAGATATTTCTTATCCGCATCCTTCATTGACTGAAGGACTTCTTGAATATCGGGAACGGCCGCAGCGGTGACATGCGACATTGCACAGGCAAGCAACACCAAGCCGCTTCGCCTCCAGATGCTCGTAAGCGGTCCGCACATCTCTTTGTCCTCCTACAGGTCACTTTAACACATGTGAAGCCCTTCATCTTAAGTACTGCTTAAGAATATTTCCTCGGAAGCGGTTCCTGACCTTTCGGCGCGTAGCTACTCTTGCTACACCTATGAACTAGTGGCAAATCTCAACTAAGTCTAACGGGATGCAGTCGTTAGTCTTGGGACAACTCGCGACTCCCTAGCCAGCCAGGGTAGGATGTACTATAATAAGGACATGCGTGGGACGGAAGCAACACGCAATGTGCTCGACAACGGTTACCTTGGCTGAAGCAAAGCTTCTTGTGAATTTGAGGGGGATGAAGCGATGAAGATCACCAGCTTCTTGGCCATCTGCGGCGAGCATTCCTGCAAAGCTGAGACCAAAGATTACCAGGTTGGGAATCCCAAAGAATCGAGACGGAATATGTTGTTCAAAAAAACGCATCTTGTATCTCCTCGTGCCCCCGACACAGACCGTGGATGAGCACGCCCTGTCCACTTGGATAGAAGCCCGTGGCTCATTGCCAGCCATGGCCGGTTTCAATTCTCAGCGTCACGGCGGACATGATTGGGTCTTCACGCCGCTGGACTCGCAGTTGAAGCGCATTTCAATGTACCATTCTTACAGGAACGGCCGAGCCCTGTGCACCGTTTGACTGTTGAATCGCAACTCTCGCCGCAATCTGCGTCCTTCGTGTCGTTACACGCACACGCACCGACCACGGTGTCGGCCCAAATCCGCACGTAACGAAGGGACATAAGGGACGAAAAGGACATAAACGACGGGGATCTTTTGTGATGCCAGCGGTGAAAATGATGGCATGAGTGCCTTGATGGGACCCTCGCGCGGAAACCGCCGGGAAGTGACGTGGTTTTTGCACAATCTGGTTGACACGCCGCCCGGACAATTTCTTACGTGCGGATTGTGGTGTCGGCGTCGGCCGTGGACAATGACCTCGGGCCGAGGAACATGATCGCCCCAAGCATCAACGCAACCCATAGGGCAATTCGTAGCGGTAGACTTTTCTTCATGTCTATCCTCCTTATGGTTCCGAACAGGAAGATAGCCGTCCCTCCCCGAGTTTAATAATTTCCGCCTTCCTCACTTGAAGTTGGCGGGGCCATCAGAAAGCACGCAACTACACAAGCGGTATTGTGCTAGCGTTACTAATGGAACTCCTCTCGTTCGCAGTGGACGCGCCTTGAATAAGGAATGATCAGCGGGTGTGTAGCGACCGGTGACAGCGAAGCCCAGCCAACTCTGTTAACCCCCCTCTGTATATTCCTAATCCTATGTATATTAGGGCAGGATAAGCTTAAACAGGACTGCCGAGGAACACAGCATAGGACCTGTAAGGGATCCCACCGCGCCGCCGCTACCGCCTGGCCGACTTCGGCCGAAGTCGCGACTTCTGGCGAAGTCGGCTACTGTGCAGGCGGGACGCCCGCACCACAATACCACCGGCTCCGTGTGCATTGGATGTTGGGGAGGGGCTAGAATGGTTTTGCGGGCAAAGAACAGGAGTGCTCTTAATGAGACAGCCTTTTTCGCTTTTCGTTATAGCGGTTGCGGGTGTTGCGCTCGCAGCGGGCGCGGAACCGCTGATTCCGCGGTCGCTGGCGCGGCTGGAACAGGCGCCGGCGCTGTGTGACAGCTCGTTTGACTTTATTGTCGCGGGGGATACGCAGTCGAACAGGCAGTTGGCGTACCAAACGGACCTTTTCAGGGGGATGATCCGCGAGTGGAACGTTCTGAAGCCGGCGTTTGTGATCGAGGTGGGCGATTTGATCCTCGGGGGGTCGGCGGACGGTGTGCCGCAGCAGTGGGACCTGTTTGAAGAGACGATCGCGGCGTGCGAGCCGCCGTACTTGCCCGTGCCGGGCAATCATGACATTAACGACGCGCTGACGGAGCGGATCTGGCTGGACCGGATGGGGCCGACGCGCTACTCGTTCCGGTACGGCAACAGCCGGTTCATTGCCCTGGACAGCGAGGAAGTGGACGCATTGGACCGGCTCTCGGACCAACAGGTGGCGTGGTTCAAGGACGAACTCGACCGGAGCAAAGAGGCGAACGTTTTCGTATTCTTGCACCAGCCCTATTGGAGCGACGAAGACGATCCCCGCAACTTCGATGCGACGTGGGATCGGCGCTGGAAGTATCTGGCTGACGTGATGCGCGGCCATCCGGTGCGTGTGGTTTTTGGGGGGCATGACCACCGGTACCGGTATTTCGGCCAGCGCGAAGGGGTGCATTACGTGATAGCGGCGGGCGGCGCCGCGATGAACGGTCCGGACCTGGAAGGGAAGTTCAGCCACTATGTGCTGGTCCGGGTGCGGGGCGAAGAAGTTTCGTGGGCCGTAATCAAGCCTGGATCGGTGCTGGCTCCGGACTCATCGACGGTCGAGCGTGCGGCGGAGATAGCGGACATCGAGCGGCGGCTGGTGTCGTGCCCGGAAATGCGGGTCAGGATCATCGGTGATAGTTTCCATTACGACCCCCTCGTGATACGCGTGGAGAACCCGTTCGACAAGGGGTTTGAGTCGACGATGTCGTGGGACGTGCCGGATGGGTGGAGTGTAGAACCGCCGACGCGGTCCTACACGGTTGCGGCGCAGGGGCGGGCCGAGTTGCTTTTCCGGGTAATCTGGACGGGCGAGGGCGGGGTCCGGTTGCCCGCGCCCAGCTACATCACGAGCTATGCCAACACGTCTCTTGGCCAGCCGTACGAAGTAAAAGCCGAATTGCCGATTGTGCTGGTGGCGGATGCGCCGCTGACCGAAGGCGAGGTGACCATTGACGGCAACCTGGCGGAATGGGCGAAGGCCTCACCGATCCGTCTCAACCATCCCATGGGCTTTGATGAAGGAACGTACCAGCCGGCCAATATCAGCGGGACGTGCCGGGCCATGTGGGACAAACAACTCCTGCACCTGTACCTGGCGTTCGAACTTGACGACGACGCTCATTTCCAGCCGTACGGCGGCGACATCGTGTGGCTGGCCGATTGCATTGAGCTGACCATAAACCATTCGGCTTGGGGGCTTTCGTTGACCAAAAACGGCCCGGAAGTTTTCCATTACAAAGGCGGAGTGGGATTGTCCGCGGAAACCGTGAACCAAGACGTGAGCCTGGCGGTGCGACGCGAGGACGGCCGGACCACGTACGAAGCGGCATTTCCGCGCCGGGTGCTCCCTGAACTGGAAGGTTTCTTCACGCTGGGCGTGCTCGTGTCGGACGTCGACGCCGAAGGCGGGAAAAAACACGAGTTGGCGCTGACTCCCGGCGGCGTCTCGTCAGGCGGCGTGATATTGGCGCCATCAATGGTTCATGTTGATTACCTGATCGAATAGCTTTGGCCTCAGGATTGGCCGATGATTTGCAGCAGCGGGGCCAGCTTGTCTTCCAGGTCCACCCGGAGCGCGGCGATCCGGGTGTCTTTGATGTTGAGGAACTTGGACGAGGCTAAACTAAGCAGCGAGATGTTTTTTTTGCCGAGACCGTAGCCGGCGGCGTTTGCGATGGCGTTGGCGAGCGCGACTGTGTGAACGAGGGTGAGCCAGCCGGTGTCGGGGACGGCGTCGAGCCTGTCGTGGCAGAACGTGGTAACGCCGAATTCGGCCGGCAGCCCCCAATGCTGGACAATGTGCAAGCCCACGAGGGCGTGGTAGCCGTCCATGACTTCTTGAAGCAACTCCGGGGAATCGAGCAGGACGCGTGTGGAAGAGATGCGGTTGTTGCTGACGATGTCGAAGATGAGCAGCTTTCCGATGTCGTGGACGAGCCCGGCGACGAAAAACACGTCGGAGTGGGGTTCGGCGAGCATGGACGCGATGTCGCTGGCGCAATAAGCGGTGGCGAGTGCGTGCCGCCAGAGGTCCTGCATGACGGCCTGGTTCTGCGGGTTTTTGTTGGTGTAGAGCTGGCTGGCGACGATGGCCTGTACGGCACTGGCGACGGTTTTCATGCCGAGCCGGGCGCATGCGGCGGAAAGGTCGGTGATTTCGCTCAACCCGCTGTAGTAGGCGCTGTTGGCCAGTTGCAGTACTTTCAGGGCGATCACCTGGTCCTGGCCGATGACTTCGGCGAGGTCGGCCGCGGATGAGTCGGGGTCTTGGACGAGGCTCATGATGCGGTGGGCAATCTGGGGCAGTACGGGAAGGCGCTCGACGTTTTCGGGGAGTTTCTGGAGCAGGTCGCCGCCGATGCTGTTTTGGGGGAGCGCCTGGCGCATGTCGGTGAGCATGCTGATGGCCAGGGCTTCGTATACGCCGCTGCGGAACTTGACGACGACGGGGTTAAGGCACGTCTTGCATGCGGCAAACGCGGCGCGGCCGCCGGGCTTGCGGATCAGTTCCGAGGTAGCCGAGCAAAAGGGGCAAATAAACATGCTGTCGTTCCTATGGCGGCTAAGAAGCCGCTTTTAGAATCTTTGTTCGCAACGTTCAACCAACATCTACGCGTCTTGCGAGGATGTCGTGAACAAAGGTTTTATTGAGTCATGGCCAGGATGCGCGGCAGTGGCCGCATGCTGAACGTCCGCGGGGTGTGGCGCAAAACTTCCTCGAACGTGGTCCATCCGCGTATGACCTTGGCGATTCCGTCTTCGCGCATGCCCATCAGGCCCGCGGATTCGACGCAGATTTGGCGGATGGCGTGTGAGGTTTTCTTCTGGAGGATGGCGTCTTTGACTTCCTCGTTCAGTATCAGCAGCTCGTAGGCGCCGATCCGGCCAAAGTAGCCCATATAGTTGCACCGTTTGCAGCCGCACCCTTTCTTGAGGTCGAAATCTCTGACCTGCTGCATCGTGAGGCCGACCGCCTCCAACTCCTGCAGTGAGGGCAGATAGGCCATTTTGCAGTGGTCGCAGATCCGGCGCAGCAACCGCTGGGCGACAACCGAGATTACGGTCGATGAGATCAGGAACGTCTCGATGTCCATGTCGATGAGTCGGAGAAGGCCGCCGATCGTGTCTTCGGTGTGGAACGTGGAGTAGACCTTGTGGCCGGTGAGTGCGGCCTGGATGGCGGTTGCGGCGGTGATTTTGTCTCGGATTTCGCCCAGCACGATGATGTCGGGGTCTTGGCGCACCATCTCCTTGAGCGTGGCCGCGAACGTTCTGCCGACCTTCTCGTAGATGGTGCACTGAATGAGACCGTCGATGGTGAATTCGACGGGGTCTTCGGCGGTGATAATTTTGATGTCGACGGAATTGCAGTAGTTGAGGCTGCTGTAGAGCGTGGTGGTTTTTCCGGAGCCCGTGGGGCCTGTGATAAGAACAACGCCGGTGGGGATATCCAGGACTTCGCGGCGGTACCGGTCGAGCATACTCGAGTTCATGCCGAGTTCTTCGATGCGCATGAGGCCCGTTTGCCGGTTAAGTATTCTCAACACGACACACTCGCCGTGGACGGTGACATAGGAGGACAGGCGGAGGTCGTAGTCGCGGTTGTTGAGGGTGTACATGATGCGTCCACCCTGGTGTCGCTGGTGTTCGGTCGTATTGCACTCGGCAAGGATTTTCAGGCGCGAGACGATCCGCGGAAGCATGTCTTTGGGCAGGTCGGTTTTGTAGACGAGGACGCCGTCAATCCGGAACCGGACGCGGATGATGTCGGACATGGGCTCGACATGGATATCGCTGGCGCGCTCTTCGATGGCGGTGGCGATGGTGTGGTCGATCAACTGGACAATTGAGTCGGCGCGGGTCTCGACCTGGACATCCCGTCCCCGCATCTCGTAGCGATACTGGCGGTACTCCTCGATCGTCTGCATGACGGCGTCTTCGGGGCCGAGGGCGAGGTTAAACCCTTCCTTGTAGAGTTCCGCGACGGCCTCGATGGTCTGCTCATTTTTGAGGTCCGTCACGACGACGGTCACTTTACCTTCGTCGCTGCGGCTGAACGGGACGAAGCTGAGGCGGGTCAGGTAATCGGGCGAGACCCCGCTGAAGACGGTGGGATCAACCATGTTGAAAGCCGGTTCGATGTATGGCGCGCCGGCCTGGTGCGCCAGGTTCTGCAGGAGGGCTCGGCGGGTGAGCGCGCCCAGTTCCACGAGGGCATCGCCGATCCGCATTTTGCGCGATTGCTGAAGGGCGATGGCCTGTTGGACGTTTTCGAGCGTTACGAGGTCCTGCTCGAGCAGGATGTCGCCCAGGCGCAGGCCGTGCCCGTGCTTGCTGAGGGCGTCGGCAATGTTCTGTTTGGTGGCATAGCCCAGCTCAATCAGGACCGCCCCCAACTGCTTGGGCTGCTCGAGGTACTTCTGGATCCTGACAGCCCGCTTCAACTGGTCGTCCGTAATCACCCTGTCGCGGACCAATGCCTCGCCCAATAATGAAGTCACAGGAGAACGCGCCTCGCCCTGGATGCCTCAAGTAACCGACCAACGCCTCGAATTACCAAGCATCTTATAACCAATCCCGTGTGTTGCGCAAGATGATACGCGTGCCGGGTTGGCGACCGGGCAAAAAAGGTGCGCACGGGTCGAGGGGAGGCGACCCGTGCGCCAGGGGAGAAGGATGTTTTGAAACTCTTGGGGAGGAGTTTCTATCTACTAAAACAACGGGGCCGGCGGTCAGTAGGTTGACAGGCGAACTTTACACAGATTTTTCGTTTTTTGTACTGGCGAACGGGGTGCCATTTTGCCATAATGGATGAACCGTATCGGGACTGTGGGATCTGTAAACTGGCCAAAGGGTGGAACTGCCAATGGGGAAAACCAGCGTGACGGCTCCCGTGCGGGGGGCCGCGGCGGGTGACGCGCGGTACCGGTTTGCGGTGTGGGTGCTGGGGCTGTCGGTATCGTTTGCGGCCACGCTGGAGGTGTTGGGGGTCACGCTGGCGCTTCTGGGTTTTTTAGGGAACCTGACGCGTGTATTCCTAACGTTTTTGGCGATAGGTCTTCTTTGCTGGTCGTCGCTTTTTGTAGCGGACCGGGTGCGGACACGTTCGGCGGTGACGTGGCTGCTGGTTTCGGGTGCATGCCTGTTGCTGGTGAGCCAGGGATTGCGCCTGGCGGATCCTCTTATTTCTCCGGCGCTGGCGAGTTTCTGGAAGACGCTGGTCAGGGAAGTATGCGAGGTGTCGTTCGTGGGGGGGGGGATAGGCTCGCTTTTCGGCCTTTACCTTTCGGTACTGGAGACGGACCGGGTCAAGCTGCGGCTTCAACGGGACCGGGAATCGCTGAGCAGGGAGATTGACGAGCGGCGCCGGATCGAACACGCCCTCCGAGAAAGCGAGGTGAAGTACCGGACGCTGGTGGAGACGTTTCCGCACGCGGTAGTGATTGTGCGGGAGGGGCGGATCGTCTTTGCCAATCCGATGGCGGCGCGGCTGCTGCGCCTGGAAGTGCCGCAAAACCTCATCGGCGCCGACCCCATGCAGTTCGTAGTGCCGGACGACCGGGATCGGCTGATGGGCTACATGCGTGGCCGGTTCAGCGTAGGCCGCGAAGTGCCCGAGACGTACGAGATCACGCTCATCCGTACGACGGGCGTCCGATTCCCGGCGATGCTGAACGTGGGGATGATCCCGTTTATGAACAGCCTCGCCAGCCAGATGGTCGTGGTGGATCTCACCGACCAGAAGCAGGCCGAACAGGCCCTGCAACAGGCTTACGCCGCGGTCGAGATGCGCGTGCAGGAACGTACGGCAAGCCTGATGAAAGCCAACCTGCGGCTTACCGAAGAAATCGCGGAGAGGAAACGGACCGAGGAATCGCTGCGGCAGAGCCAGGCACAATTAGCCGACGCCCAGCGGATCGGCCGCATGGGCAACTGGGTGCAGGACCTCGTTACGCTGAGGCTGACGTGGTCCGACGAGATCTACCGCATCTACGGCATCGAGCCGCAGCAGTTCGAGGGGACGCAACAGGCGTTTCTTGAGCGTGTTCATCCGGATGACCGCCAGGCCATTTGGGATCTGGCGGAGCGGGTTTACCGGGGGGAAGAGCCGTACGACATCGAGCACCGGATCGTCCTGCCGGACGGGTCGGAGCGGGTGGTGCATGAGCATGCCGAGCTGGTGGTGGACGGCGCCGGGCGGCCGCTGAAACTGATCGGGACGGTGCAGGACATCACGGAGCGCAAGCGGGCTCAGCAAATTGTCGAGGAACACCGGCTAAGGCTGATCGAGGCGTCGAAAATGTCGGCGCTGGGCGAAATGGCGGCGAGCATCGCCCACGAGATCAACAATCCGCTCAACATCATCTCCGGCTCCGCGGAACAGCTCCAGCGCGTCCTCGAGTCGCCGGAACTGGGGCCGGAAATCGCGCCGCGGCTGGCGGAGTCGATGATGC
>Ga0315285_10006588_pt1 | contig 11978 bp, 9 predicted proteins | sample YL17G09_36_MG_FD_203698 | JGI IMG/M metagenome (GOLD analysis project Ga0315285, IMG submission 203698) | Sediment microbial communities from Yellowstone Lake, YNP, Wyoming, USA - YL17G09_36 | ecosystem: Environmental > Aquatic > Freshwater > Lake > Sediment | place: USA: Wyoming | collected... | reverse complement strand
GGGTTTTTCATTCGGGAGGTCGTCGAGGTTGAGTTTTTTCTTTCTTTCTCTTCGAGCGATCCCGCTCCTCTCGTCTTCTTCTCTCTTCTCTCTCCTGTTGATCGAAATGCAATTTCTTTCTTTGAACTCTCAAGACACAATGTGAAACTCACCGCGATCCTGGAGGAACGTCGGGGAGCGTCCTGACGGCGACGGGAGGAGAGAAGCCTGAGCCTTTCTTCCCCTCTTTGTCGTCGTCATCGCTTTCGTCGATGGCCGCCACGGCAGCGTCGGCGGCGAATCCCCGCTGCGATGACGCGCCAAGGAGCTTATTCTGAACGCTCTTGCAGCTGTAGGAGCAACTCGCGGCATGTCCGGATGCAGAGCGCGCAGAGGGAGCCGAAGCCGAGGCCAGGAGAGCGGCGCGGGAAGGAGAGGCGGAGACGGAAGAGATCGCCCTGACGGCTGCAGAGAAAAAGGGCGACGCCAATTGAGAAGAGCCGAGCTGCTGTGCTAGCCAACCGCCGCTGCTGCTGCTGCTGCTCTCTGCCCTGAGGGCCGACGACGCGGCGAGGCGCAGTTGCCGCGAGAGCATGCCGAAGAGATTGAGATTGAGATTGAGAGAGAGCGAGAAACTCGAAACAGACGAGTTCCCGGGAGACGGACGACGAAGAGTGAAAGAAAAAAAAATCTAGCCCGTCTCTCACTTCTGAAAAGGCTCAGGCGCGCTCTCCCTCCCTCCCCCCGCCATCGCCTTTGCCCTCGCCTTCGCCTTCGCCTTCGGCAGCAGAGACGATGGCGGCAGCATCAGCGGTCCCTTCCTCCTCGTCTCCCGCGCCGTTCAGATCCGCAGCCTCGACGCCTCCGGGCTTCCCCGTCCCCGCCGCGGCCTACGACGCCGACGTTTCAGGAATCTCGACCCGATTCGTCGTTGCCTCGTTCGGGGATTGCTTCCTCGTGGCCGCCACGCAGACGGGGGCCCTGGGCACGGTCATGCGCGTGTCCAGGTGCGACGGCGCCGGGATCGGAGGCGGGGACATGGAGACTTTGCGGTTGGAAGATGATGATGTGTTTGACGGCGGCGATCGATCTCGACCCCGACCTCATCCGCCGCTGTCGTCGTTCGACGTCGCGACGCTCTCTGGCCGGAGGGACAGCCCCGTCCTCGAGGCCTCGGCGCGCTCCCTGGCCGCGTCGCTGGCCTCCCGTGGGGTGCGCACGCCGGCCACGCTCGTGTGCCTGGCGCTTCGCGACGACTCGGACGCCGCGGCGGCGAGGGAGGTGACGCGGAGGCTGAAGGAGGCGATCGAGGCTTCGACGACGGCGAGCTGATTTTTCCCCCTTTCTTCTTCTCTTGTAAAAAAGATGACTTACACTCACACTAGGACACTGTTGGTTTCTGAAATCTCGGACCCTCTCTTTATTTCTATACGTATCTCTCTATCCATCTGCGGGGGGGGGAGGGGGAGGGGGGTGTTGGGGGAGGGGTTGAGGAAATTGCGTATGTCGAGGTTTTGTTGTTTGAAGTTTTGTTGTTTAAAAAAGAAGAAGCCTCCCCGCAAATGCGCAACGAGTGCCTCTTCTTCTTCTTTTTCAGCGCGGCAGAAGGGGAGAAAAAAAAAGGCAACGTAGAAACGTTCTACTCCTCCTCGTCCTCCCCCGTCTCCTCCCTCGCAGCAGCGGCGGCGGCGGCCTCCGCCTCTCTCTCAGCGAAGCTCTTCATCCCCGCCGCCCTCAACAGCCTCTCGGGGGCCTCGAGGGCCGCCCTCGCGGCCCTCGAAGCCGCGGCGGCGGCAGGGTTGCTGCCGCCGCCCGCGCTGCTCCCCGTGGCGGCGGCGACGGCGGCGGCGGCGACGCCGAGCAGCGCGGCGTCCGCGAGGTCGACGGCCAGGGCCGTCGCCAGGAGGGCGCCGCCGACGCCCAGGGCCGCGGCGGCCGCGGCACCCTGGACGCTGCCGGTTCTGGCGGCCGCCTTTCCGGTCGCGGGCTCGCTCTCGGCAACGAGGGCGGCGGCGGCGGCGGCAGGCGCTTCGGCCTCCTCCGCCGACGCCTCCTCCTCTTCGGCCTCCTCCTCCTCCCACGCGGGCGAAGAAGGAGATGGCGAGGGAGAGAGAGGAGAGGAGACCGACTTCACGAATTGGCCCATCGCCTCGAGGACGGCCCCGCCGGAGGAGGCGACGGCCGCGGGCTCCGGGGCGGGCGAGGCCGCGGAGGCCCCCGGGGCAGCCGCCTCTTCTCCTTCTCCTTCGCCGCCGCTCCGGACGGGAGGCCCGAGAGCCTCGGCGACGCCCCACGAGACGCGGAGGGGCGACCGGGAGGGGGCCGCCGCGGCCGCGGCGCGGAGCACCCTGTTGGGCCCCTGCTCCCACTCGACGGAGCCGTCGGCCCTCGCGAGCACGAGCTTGAACTCCAGCTCCTGCGACTCGGGCAGCCAGCCCCCTTCCAGCTCCGCGCTCCAGAGGTGGTCGGCTCCCCAGGCCATCGGCGTCGCGGCCCCGAGGTCCCAGGAGGGCGCCGTGACGATCCTGAGCTCGTCGCCGTACTCGGCCTTTTTTTTGTTTTTTGAAAGAGGGCCGGGAAAGAGGAAGGGAGATAGTTTTTGAGTTTTTCGAGGTTTTGAGAGCGAGCTGTCTCTCTCGTCCGTCGAAAAAGCTCGCGCGGCGAACGAGGGCCGTCGATTGATCGCGGACGAATGCTCTCTCTGTCGCTCGTCCTCGCCGCTTCCCAGCTGGTTCGAATTCTCTCCGATCACGAAACCTTCAGAGCATTCTCTTTTCGTCCCTCTTTACCCACCACAAAGTGCGTCTGGAGAGAGATCGGCTCCGAGCCCTTGGCCAGAGGGGCGCCGTTGCCTTTCGTCGTCGACATGTTTGCCGTCGAGGTTTTCTGGAGGATGCCTCCGTCCTTGGGCTTTGAGGGCGCGAAGGCGCGCGCGGCGATCGAGCTGCTGCGCGAGGACAGCAGAGTGCGGGATGAGGGCATCATCATGGCTGATGGCTTGGAAAAGGTGCGTGGGAGAAGCGAAAGCGAGGGGAGAGAGCGAAGGGAAAGTGGAAGAGAGGGGGGGGGGAGAGCGAGGCGGGAAAGTGAAAGAAAGTGTTTCTCTTTTTCCATTGTTTTCTTTTCGACCGAAAGCGCCGAAAACAGAAGAAAAGGAACTTTCGAATGGGTGCCGCGAAGACCTGGACTCGCGAGGGCGCCACCGACGCTGCATCCACCGCGCCCTGCTCCTCCTCCTCCACCGCTCCGCTCGCCGGCCGAGGGCGAGGGCGCGGCGGCCGAGGAGGAGGGAGAGGAGGAGGAAGGTTTGGCGGCCGATTCGGTGCCGGAGGAGGAGGAGGATTCGGCGCTTCTTCCTCCGCTGAAGCGGTCCCTCCGCCCAAGCGCAAGCTCGTGTGGACGCGTGACGGAGAGGGGGGCGATGCTGCTGTGACAGGAGGAGGAGGAGCAGGAGGAGCAGGAGCAGGAGCAGGAGCGGCAGGAGCAGCGTCGACCGGAGGAAGCAACGGAGGAGACGAAGGCATCGACGCCACCGCCGCTCGCCCTCTTCGCCGGCCGCGGACAGAGGGCGGAGCGGCAGCAGCGGCGGCGGACGAAGCAGCAGCGGCCTCCGCTCCCACCAAAGCCGCCAGCGACGAGGCGACAGCCGCCGAGGCCCCCGCCGCCAAGGCGGCCGCCGGGGAGGCCGCCGCCCTCGCCGCGGCGATAGCCAGGGCCGAGCTGGCCCTCCGAGCGCGCAGGCAGCGCGCCGAGGCCGAGGCGTCCCTGGCCGCGCTGAGGGCCGAGGTCGAGGCGCGGCAGCTCGCGCTGGAGCGCGCCCTCGGCTCCAAGCAGCGCGCAGAGCAGGACGCGGCGGGGGCGGAGCAGCGGAGGGCGGGGGACGCGGCGGAGAGGAAGGCGAGGCTCGACGCGGGGTTTGCCGCGGCCTTTGCCGCTGCCGCGGCCGACGCCGCCGCCGAGGCCGCCGAGGCCAGGATGAACGCGGCAGCGGCGGCGGAGCCAGCAGCAGCAGCAGCTCCCACCTCCTCGAGGGCCGCGGACGCCAAGGAGGTCCAGAGGGTGCTGGGCGCCCCCGACGACTACGCGGTGCTCGGCCTCCCCAGGGGCGGCGCCGGCTGCGGCGCCGCGGCGGTGCGGGCGCGGTACCGCGCGATGGCCGTGGCGCTGCACCCGGACAAGTGCGGCGCGGAGGGGGCACGGGAGGCGTTCGAGAGGCTGGTGACCGCGTACCAGGGCCTGCTGAAGTACGTGCGGTAGAGAGGGGAAAGAGGGGGGGAGGGGGAGAGGCGGAGAGAGGAGGAGGAGGAGAGGCGGAGAGAGGAGGAAGGAGAGAAGACAAACTTGACGATGTAACATTAATAAAAGAGAATGAAAAACGCTTCCCCCGTTTTCTTCTTCTTTTCTCTCTCTCTCTCTTTCGGAGAGGCTCTGCTGCGAACGCGGAAGAGAAAGACGGGAGAGACAGGAAACGAAACAGATATGAAAAATCATTCTTGTTTTGTGGGCTTTCATTTTTTTTGGTTTTCACTCGGGAAAAAAAAAAGGCGGCGTGTGTTTCTCCCTCTCTCTCCTCCATTTCAAAAACTCTTTCAGACAGCCTTGACCGGCGCCGCCGCCGCCGCAGGAGCCTCCGCTTTCACCTCCTCCCTCTTCGCGATCCCGGCCTGCGTCCCGACGGCCACCAGCCTCGCCAGCAAGCCGTCGAGCTGCAGCCTCGTCCCCACGCCGTCGCTCAGCCGCGCCTGCGTCTCGGCCACCTCCCTGATAGCCTCGAGCTGCGCAAACTCCGGGACCCTCCCCCCCGCGGGCAGGGCCTTGAGCAGCCTGAACAGCGTGCCCACGACGTCCCCCGACGAGTACCCCTTGTCGAGCAGCGACGTCAGCAGCGCGTGCGCGGCGTCGAGGTCCCCCTCGAGCGCCCGCTCGACCGCGGCCTGCACCGTCGCCGGGTGCGGCTGGTCGCAGACGCGCAGCACGTTCTCCTCGGAGACGAGCCCGAACCCCGCCGCGGTCGACTGCAGGTTGTTGAGCGCCTGGCGCATGTCCCCGTCGGCGGAGAAGACGAGCGCCGTGAGCCCGCACGGCAGCGTCGCGACGCCCTCCGCGGCCGCGACCGTCTGCAGCCGGCCGAGCACGTCCGCGTCCGACAGCCTGCCGTACCGCAGCACGGCGCAGCGGGACTGGATCGGCTCGATGACCTTGCTGCTCGCGTTGCAGGCGAGCGCGAAGCGCGTCGTCGAGGAGTGGAGCTCCATCGTGCGGCGCAGCGCCTGCTGCGCGCCCGTCGTCATCGCGTCGGCCTCGTCGAGGATCACCAGCTTGTGCCGGCCGGGCGGCAGCGTCGCCTTCTTCTGCGCGAACATCTTGATCTTGGTGCGCACCACGTCGATGCCGCGGTCGTCGGAGGCGTTGAGCTCGAGGACCGCGTCCTTGGCCGCCGGGCCCAGCATCGCGCGCGCGAGGCACAGCACCGACGTCGTCTTGCCCGTGCCGGGCGGCCCCGCCAGGATCAGGTTGGGCATGTTCCCCTCGGCCTGGACGACGCGGAGGCGGTCGACCGCGTCGCGGTTGCCCACGACGTCGGCCAGGGTGTGCGGGCGGTACTTCTCGACCTGCGGTTCGTGGGGGCGGGGCCCGAGAAGGGCGTTTTTTTTTTGTGGTGGTGGTGGTGGTGGGGGGGGCTGAGCGCGCCTTGTTTCTTCCTCTGCTTGCGCGATGCCGGCCGGGGTCCAAAAAGAGACCATCGACGAATGCTCTCGTTCGAATCATCGCCAACGCTCCTTCTTCTTCTCCTCTCTCTCTTGCTCTTTCCCTCAGCCAACACTCACCCATGGAAGCTCGTATCCCTTGCCGTCGGATGTGGCGCCCGGAGCGGAGGCGCGCGGAGCAGCAGCAGCAGCAGCTGCTGCAGCGGGAGCAGCAGGAGCTGTCGTCGTCGTCGAAGGGCCTGCCGCCGCGTTCCCGTTCGCGGCGGCGTTCTCGAGCTCCATCGTCGTGGCGGCGGCGCCGCCGGCGTCTTCGGCCATGCTGCTGGAGGGAGACGAGGAGCGCGAGAGACGGAGCAGACGACGCGCGCTCGCGAGATGAGCGAGAGAGAGAAAAGCGTCAGAGGAAAGAAAAATCAGTGACGATTGCCATCACTCTCTCTCTCTCGATCGAAACAAACAAAATTGAAAGAGGAAAAAAAGAAGCCAAACCGGCTCGCGAGCGAGCAATGGCCCCGCGACTTCAGGCGTCGAAGCGGCCACGCCGATGAAGGGCGCACGTCGGTCAGCTCCCGGGGCATAAAAGCGAAAGACGCGGCGCAAACCTGTCCGAGAAAAAATGGGGAGCAGCGGCGCTTCGTCGGCGCCGTCGGCCCCGCCGGCCTCGACCCCGCCGACCTCGGCCCTCGCCGCGAGGATGTCCGCGGCGCTGGACGCGCTCCCGCGACCCTACTTCGACCCGGGCTTCGACGTCGTGAGCCACGAGCTCTCGCTGCTTCTGCCCTCGGCCTCTCGAGAGGGGGGGGCGCCGGGCGAGGGAGGGGCGGGCGGCGCCGGGAGCCCCGTCCCCGACGCCCTCGAGGCGCTCGCCGCCCGCAGGACCCTGGCCCTCGAGGCGGCCGCGGGCCGCCTCCGCGCCGCGCTCAGGAGGGACTCCGCCGCGGCCCTGGAGGGGCTCGACGGCGTGGCGTCCCTGGCGGGGGAGGCGGGCGCGGCCGCGCGCGCCGCGGCGAGGGCGAGGGCGCCGCTGCGGCCGGCGGCGGCGGCCGCGGGGGCCGCGGCGGCGATGGCGCGCGGGCGCGCGCGGGCCGGGAGGCTCCGCGAGGCCGCCGGGCTGGTCTCGCGCCTCGCCGAGGCGTCGCGCCTCGTCCGCGCCGCGCAGGCGCACGCGGAGGACTGGGACGCGGGCGCGGGAGCGGCGGCGGCGGCGGCGGCGGCGGGGGTGTTCGAGAGCGCGGGGAGGGCAAAGCGGGAAGTGCTGCCCTCGCTGCTCTCGCCCCCCTCTCGCGTCGTCGCCGTCGCTCGCTCGCTCGCCGCCGCGGCGGACGCGGCCCTGATGGATGCCTCTGCGCGCCTCGAGGGGGCGGTCGCCGCGCTGACCACTTCGGGAGGCGGGAGCGAAGGCGGGAGCGGCGACTCTTCGTCGTCCTTTGAAGGAGCCGCCCTCGCGGTCCTCGCGGGCTTCGCCGCACGAGGAGCAGGAGAAGAGGGAAGCGAAGAACCTTCTTCCTCCTCCTCCTCCTCCTCCTCCTCCTCGTCCCTGTCTTCTTCCCTGCTCTCCGCCTTCGCCTCCGCGCCCTTCAACGCCGCCCTCAAGGTCCTCCGCGGCGCCGCACTGACGGCGGCCAGCTCCAGGGGCGGCGCCGCGGCGAGCGCCGCCTCCGTCGCCAGGACGCTGCCCGCCGCGGCCGCGGCGGTGCCCCGCGAGGGGGCGGGCCGCGCCCTCTCCTCTGTCCTGATGGCCTTATTCGAAGTGATCGCGTCTCAGCACGCACTGGCAAAGCTTTTGGGAGAATGGGGGAACACGGAGGAGGGAGGAGGAGGAGGAGAAGGCGGAGGCGGAGGCGGAAGCGGCACCGCTGCCGCTGCCGCTGCTGCTGCTGCCGCTTCTCAGCTCGCCGCCGCCGCCGCTCCGCTCGCCACCACCGCTGCAGCCGCCGCTCCGCTCGCCGCCACCACCGCCGCCGCCGCCGCTCCGCTCGCCGCCGCGGCCGCCGACGCCCTCTCCTCGAAGGGGGCGAGGGTCGCGACGTGGGCCTCGGTCTCGCGATGCGTCCGCGAGATCCTCGACGCTTTCTCTCACGGGAGCGGCGGCGGAGGGAGCCTCGAGCCGCGCTTGCTGCTGTCGTGGTGCAGGGCGCTCGAGAGGGCCGGGAGGGCCTTTGTCGCGGCGGCAGGAGCCGCGGCGGGCGAGAGCGGCTGCGACGGCGGCGACGGCGAGGACGACGGAGAGGAGGCCTCCTTCTCCGCCCTCCGCCTCGCCGCGGAGCGCGCCGCCGCGTCGGCCGTGGAGGCCCAGGCCTCGCTCCGCGCCGCGGCTTTGCAGTCGATGCTCGATGCCGAGTCGTGGTCGCTGCTGTCCGTCGTGGAGTGCGACGTGCCGGAGGTGGGCCGGGGGCGAGAAGAGGAGAGGGAAGGGAAAGGAGAAGAAGAAGAGGGAGGGTCCCTTGCCGGCTTCGACCGAGTTCTCTCCGAGGGAAACCCTTGGAGGCCCCTCTCTTCTTCTTCTGCGCTTAAGTCGAAGCAGCAGCAGCAGCAGCAGCAGCAGCAGCAGCTGCTGCTGCAGAGCGGCGAAGACGAGGAGGAGCAGACGAGGAGCGGCGACGGGACCTGCCCCCGCCGCCCCCGCCGCCCCCGCCGCTCCCTCTTCTTCACCGCGTCGACATTTAAAGTCTTGCAGTGGAGCTGCGAGTTCTCCGCCGCCGCCGCTGCCGCCGCTTCTTTTTCCTCCTCCTCCCCCTCCTCCCCCTCCTCTCCCTCTCTCCTCCCCGCTGCGGCGCGGGAGGCCTCGCTCAGGCTTTTTGAGACGGTCCTGGTCCACTTCGTCGCGTCCTTCGGCCCCTGCTCCCTCGCCGCCGCGGTCGCGGCGGCGGCGCCCTGGGCTCCCTCTTCTTCCTCGCCGTCTTGGCCGCCGTCGCCGCCGCCGCCGTCCTCCGTCGCCTCCTTCTGCGGGCCCGTCCCGCCGCGCCTGCGCTCGGCGCTCGCCCGCGCTCTGTTCATCTCGCAGCCGGAGCTGGCCGCTGCCCACGGCGTCGTCAGGAAGGGAGGAGGCGGGGGCGGGGGGGCCGTTCCTTCTCCTTCTGGAGGAAGAGGAAACGGGGGCGGCGGAGAGACTCTGACGACGCTCGCCGTCGCCGTCGGACCGCCGCGCCCCTCGACCGCCGCCTTCGCCAACCACCTCGTCCCGGGGACGCAGGCGCAATCCTCTGCCGTCGCCACGCAGCCCACGCCGCGGTCCAACGCAGGGAATATGTTCGCGCTGCGGGAGAGGCTGGCGGCGAGCTCGGCGCTGCGGGAGCTGGCGCGAAGGCTGGGGCCGTCGCTGTCGCTGCTCCCGGGGGAGGAGGGAGAGCGGGGAGGAGCTGCCTCTTCCTCGCTGCTCGCCGCCGCCGAAGACGCCGCAGCCCTCGCCGTCTCCGTCGCGGCCTGCCTCAACCTTCCCCTCCTCCCCCTACGGGACACCGTCGCGGCCACTTTGTACTCAAAAATGGAGGAGCCGCCCGCGGAGGCTGCGAGGTGGGTCGGCACGGCGGCCGCGGCCGCGAGGGCGCTGTCGGAGAGGCTCGCCGACGCCGCCGAGGGCGGCGGAGGAGCTGACGGCTTCTCTCCTTCTTCTCCCTCCTCTGCCGCTTCTGCCGGGGCTCTTTCTCGCGTCTGGAGGGAGGCGCTGCGGGGCCTGGCCCGCTGCGTCGTCGACGGCCTGGCCGCCGCCGGCGACGTCGAAGGTTCCTCTGGCTCCTCCTCCTCTTCTTCCCCGTCGTCCTCTTCCGCCAGGGCCGGCGCCGGCGCCGAGCGAGGCAACGGAGGCGCCGCCGCCGCTCTCTCTCCGGGCTCTTCTCTCTCCGCTCCCTCTTTCTCTCCGATGGGACGCTCCGCGATGAGCGGGGACGCCGCGGCGCTTCGCCCCGTGCTCGTGGCCGCCGGGGCGGCGATAGAGAGGGCGCTGCTGCTGCGCCGAGGACGAGGCGGAGGGGGCGACGGCGGCGGCGGCGGAGCCGGAGCTCCCGCCACCGCAGGCCCCACCGCCTTCTCCGCCTCCGCCTCCGCGGCCGCTCCCGCTTCCGCCGCCGCGGCCGAGGCGTGCGACGCCTGCTTCTCCCGCCCCGTCGACGGCTTCGTCCGGGCCTACTATCTCCCGTTCGGGGGTCTGGAGCTGCGGGGCTGGGCGAGGGGCGCGCTCGGGCTCGGGGCCGCGGCGGCGGCAGGAAGCGGAGCGAGCGCAGGAGGAGGAGGAGGAGAGGGGGCCGCGGGAGGGGACGACGACGGCGACGACGACGACGACGACGAGGAGGAAGAGGAAGAGGAAGAAGAGCTCTCCTCCTCCCCTCCTCCCTCGTGCTCCATTGCTCAGGTCGCGGCCCTGCTCCGGTGCGTCGCCGGGGCGCAAGGCTTCCCTCACGCCGCCGTGGAGGCGGAGATGAGGGAGATAATCACAGCAAGAGGAGGAGGATGAAAAAAAAATCTGTATCACTATTTATTTTCTCGGGGTCGTTTCGTTTCCCCCCCGTTTTCTACGAAAGAATTTACAAGAAGGAAAAAAGTTAGATCTCTTTATCGCGTGCTCTCTCTCTCCCTCCCTCTCTCCCCCTCTCCTTCGAGCTCGCCAATCGTATCATCGGTACGCGGCCCCGACGGCGAACCCGACCAGCGCGCCCAGCCCCGCCCCGGCGAGCACCTGCAGCGGCGTGTGCCCCAGCGAGTCGCGCAGCGGCCGGTGGTCCGAGGCGGGGTGCTCGGGCGGGAGCTCCGTGAGGATCACGTTCAGGACGGAGGCCTGCCGCCCCGCGTGCAGCCTGACGCCGCTCGCGTCGTACATGACGACGCCGGCGACGACGACGGCGATGGCGAACTCGGGGCTCGACGTGCCCGCGACGGCGCCCAGCGCGGCGGCGAGCGCGGCGACGGCGCCCGTGTGCGAGCTCGGCATGCCGCCGCTGCCGACGAGCCTCGACAGGTCCCACCGCCCCTCCTGGCAGTAGAAGGTGAAGACTTTCAGGGTCTGGGCGATGGCGAAGGCCGTGAAGGCCGCGACGAAGGGGCTGGCGTGTGCGGAGCGTGAGCAAGTTCGTTGGAGGAGAACGAGGAGGAGGAGGACGAGGAGGAGGTTGAGACGAAGCTGGGAAAGGGGGGGGGCGAGCGATGGGATCGATTGGACGCTTCACCTCTCTTTTCTCTCTCCTTCGCGGCGTTTTCCCTCTTTTTTCCCCCACTCTTGCCGTTACAGCTCTTTCAGACAAGAGCGCCGCAATTTTGCTCACCCATTGTGCAGCAGGCCGAGGAGCGAAGACGACGGGTGCGCGCCTGGGACGGGAGGGGCTGCCATTCAAAAAGAGGAGGAGGCAAGCGATTTTTCTTTTCAATAGAGGGGAAATATATGCGGTCGTTGTATTTGTTCTCTCGCGTGCGTGCGTGTGCGAGGAGAGGGAGAAGAGCGAGCGCGTCTCTGATGTCGTTGTCTTCGCGCCTCGAAAGCAGGAACGAGTGCGCGAGCCAGAGCAGCAACAGCGAGCGAGCAACAGAGGTGACCTCGAAAAAAGTGATGGAGAGAAATGTCTTTTTTTTTCTTCCTCTGTCTCTTTCGCTCTCTCGCTACAAACAGCCCTCAGCTCTCTGGCCCTCGACGAGCCGCAGGAACTGGGTGACTTCCGCTCTCGTTCTCTCTCTCTCTCTCTCTACAAAAACAGAGATGGTCCGCTTCGACGACTGGGAGGTCTTCTTGGCCAGGGCGAGGCGCCTCGTCGCCTCGACGCTGCTCGAGGACTCTGCAAAATCAACATCGACACCGACGTCGGCGACATCGATTAAAAAGAAGAGGAGGAAGCCCCGCGTCGCGCGCTGCATCGTCAAGTACGATCACTCGAAAGGCAAGCTCGCGGTCCGCGTGACGGACGACGTGACGGTAAGAGCGAGAGAGATAATTGCACACTTCCAGGGGGAGAGAAGGAGGGAAAGAGAATCAAGTCGACCGATCAGAGGGGCGATCTCAACCTCGACCCTCTCCTTTAAAAACAAAAAACAAACCGAAACTCCACAACAACAGTGCCTCCAGTTCGCCACGGACCAGCTCTCCGACGTCAAGCGCGTCGAGAGGCTCGCGGCGTGGCTGGTCGCGGCGCAGGCGACGGGCAGCGCCGAGCGGGCGACGGCCGAGACCGTTGCAGCTACGGGAGGAGGAGGAGACTCGGCGGCAGCGGCGGCCTCGGCCTCGGCTTCGGCTGCTGCTGCTCCGCTCAAGGCGAAAGCGGCTGCAGCAGGAGCAACAGCAGCAGCAGCAGGAGGAGGAGGTGGAGGAGG
>Ga0315285_10006587_pt1 | contig 11979 bp, 21 predicted proteins | sample YL17G09_36_MG_FD_203698 | JGI IMG/M metagenome (GOLD analysis project Ga0315285, IMG submission 203698) | Sediment microbial communities from Yellowstone Lake, YNP, Wyoming, USA - YL17G09_36 | ecosystem: Environmental > Aquatic > Freshwater > Lake > Sediment | place: USA: Wyoming | collected... | reverse complement strand
TGTCCCTATATATAAATATATCTCTATATACTTAGCAATTTAATTAATACAATAGACTCAATCCTTTCAACCACCCCTGGGACATACCACCACTGCAACAACACCACTAAAGTAAAAAAGCTCCATCAAGGAAAAATACTGAGCGAAGCGACAACAACAGATAAACAATGAAGACTACTTAATATTATGCATAGTTACTGCATCTCTCCCCCATTATTTATTATTACGACGCCCCCCAGAGGCCTCTAAACCCTTCAAACTCTTCAACCCTTCACAAAATATCGACAAATCACATAACAAAGTTCGTCAAACGTTGTAATTCAGTTTCGTGAAGTTTCAGCCAGGCTTTCGCGCCTGCCGGAACGCTGACGCCGTGTTTTAACGAGTCCTGCAATGGTTTTTGGTTTGGTGGCATTGGTCTGTCGCCGTCGCAGAAACGCCGTGCAGACGACCGGAATCAAGCCCATGGCGACCAAGAATCAAGCCTCCAGATAGAAGGAGCAACGGGTTACCTTCGGTCAACCGATGGTAACCACTTATAGCAATGCAAGAGTCGTGAAACTTTACGAAGTCTGAAAAAAACGTGTCCTGGTTCTGATTATATGAGTAAAACACGGTTTATTATGGTTAGTAGAACATTGTTTCGAGTTCTGTTCGTGTGAACTCTTGGAGTGTGAGGGTGAGTTTGTAGGGATCGTTGATGTTTCTGATGTCGGTGATGCCGATGTCGTGTTTGAACATGATGTCTCCGAAGGCGAAGAGGCGTCTTTTGATGACGTCGATTTCTTTTGTTGTTACGTTTTGGTCCATGAGGATTCTGCTCATGATGCCCCAGGTTTGGCATCCGGTTTCTTCGGGCGTTAGACCACCCATACTTTTATTCCGTATCGGTCGCAGACGTTGTGGGTGTCGGGGTCGTCCATGGCGGTGATGATCGCTGGTATTACTGGTTTTGTGGGTTTGTGTATTTTTTGGTAGAGGTGGCTGTAGGTGAGTGCTTGTCCTATTGCGCTTGGTCGTAGTCGGTCTTTGACTTCTGCGACGTAGATGTTTGCTGGTGTTTGTATTACGGCGTCGATGCGGAAGGCGGTCATTTGTCTCCATAGTTGTCGTTCTGTGTCGGTGTGGAGGGTGTTTGGTGTTTTGTCGTCGATGCGGACGTGGACGTCGTAGTCGTAGGTCGCTTCGAATGTGACTGTTTGTAGAAAGCGGTCCATGATTGTTTCTTCCCAGATCCGCATGTGTGGGTATTTTGGTTTTGGCATGTTTTCCTCCTGTGTTTGTTACATAGCTTCGCCGATGTTGGCGATGTAGAGCCATTCTCCTTTTCTTGTTTTATACCATCCTGGTGGTATTATTATGTGTTTGTTCATTGTTTTCACCGGTGCATGATGATGAGTTTTCCGTTGAGCCAGCCGTGGTAGAAGAGTTTGCTTCGGCCCATGTCTCGTTGGAGTTCAAAGAGCCGTTTGCTGTATTCAAACGCGTTATCGAACTCTTCTTGTGTGGTCCCGTCGAACAGTATTTTTGATTGTATCTTCTTCACCTTCTTCTGTTTGTTCCCCTTCGGGGTCTATATCTAGTATTGATACCATGGTGGTCACCTTCCCTGGTATTTTTGTATCTCATGTTGGAGTCGTCTTTTTGCTGGCTCTAGGAGTTTGTCGATGTCTGTTATTTCCTGGGGTGTTTTCCTGTCTTTTATCGCCTGGTCGCGTTGTTTCTGGTATTTGCTTACCTGGTCTTCGTATAATCTTATTTGTTCGGGGATTTGTTTTATGGGTAGTCCCTGGGTTTTTCTGTGTGCGTTGATCATGAGTTGCAGTTCGCTGAATGTCATTGTTATGCTCCTCCTTCTTCTGTTGCTGTTGGGACTCCTATTGCGAGTAGGTAGGATGCGTCATCAGCTGTGTAATTGAGGTCGATGAGTCCCTGTAAAGCGTAGTCGTAGGTGATTATGTTGAGTTTGTATCCTTTTATTATCTCTGCTTTTGTGAGTCGTTTTGGTGGCTCTGGTGGTAGTTCTATTTGTGCGACTGTGTTGACGATGAGGATGTATTCTGATTCGTCGCTGTCGTATCCCATGTCGATGAGCATTGATAGGGCGGTCGGGTAGTCGATGAGTCCTTTGCTGTATCCTTTGATGATCTCTGTTTTGGTGAGTGCTCTTTCTGTCTCTGTCCGTGCTGCGCTATCGGCTTTTACGATCCGTTGCACCCAGATGTCTGCTTTTGCTGCAGGCATTCCTTCGGCGATGAGCTCTGATTTTACTTGTTCTGAGGTTATCCAGCCTTTGCTGTATCGTGCTCGTAGCTCGGTTGCTAGGACGTTTATCTTTGTCCAGAGGGTCATGCGCTGGGCGTGCACCTCGTCGTATCCTAGGTCGTTGTAGTTTGCTTTCAGTTCTGATTCGGTGAGGAGGTCGAGACTCCACATACGCTGTGAATCGACACGGGTGTATGGATTATATGAGATCGCTTTGAGCCATGGTCGGACAGATGGGTCGTAATCATTGTATTTTACGAATCGATTCCATGTGGTAAGGTCAATAACGCCACGGTGAAGCATTTCGTTTAGTTCTCCGATTGATGGCAGTTTCCAGTGTGCTGCCCAGTAGTTATCTGATTGTGTCTGGTTGTAACCGTTTTCGAGCATGTCTCTGTAGTATTGCCAACCGGGTGTTTCCTGTAGTTCCTCCGCTCGTCTCGCCTCGTCGTAAACCTCTCTTAGACCGAACAGTACTATGTCGCTAGGTCCTGGTATTTTATTGGGGTTTGATGCGTTTAGGTATCTTTGATAAGAGTCAAGCCATTGAGCCTGGTATTTCATCGCTGCTATTGTGCCCGCAAAGTTTGTTGCCCCGCTTATTTTATCCGCCATGTTGAAAGCATTGAACAGTCCTTCTATTTGACCGAGTGATGCGGCCTCTACACCAATCGCTGAGACTGTTGCTATTCCTGTGTCTCGTCGTATGTTGTCCCAGAGAGTCTGTACTTCAAGTGCTGCTGCGTTTGGCTCTATTTCACTGTGATGTTTCTCCAGCTCTTTGACGGTATGATCGAATCCTTTTGTGATCGGGGATATTATTTTATCGTGCAGATGTGTCACCCCCTTGTTCATTGAGCTGTTCGGATCGTTTGAGTTCTTTACTGCACCAGATATTATGTCGTTCCCTATGGTTGAGAAGGCGTTACCTATTCCAGTCAGTACTCCATTAAAACCATCTGATATAAACTCAGCGAGCGAGTGGAACGCTCCGCCGATTGCTTCTCCGATCCAGTCAAATAATCCCATTATTTCGCCTCTTTTTTATCTCTTTCTTCTCTATATTTAATCATGTATCCCTGCAGTCCTTTAAGGATTTCGTTATCGGTTTCCTTTTTGACGTCCAGCGGTGAGTGTCCAGCCTCGTTGATGCCTTTTGTTAATCCTGTGAAGAAACTATCTGCTAGCGCCTGGAGGATCTCTGCGACACGTTCTTCTACCCAGGTTTTTACGCCGCTTACCGCGTCACCTATGAGGCCTGGTACCTGAGCAAAGGTTGCATCCCATCCTCTTTGAAGGATCCCGACCTGGTCATTCCACCAGGTTGTGAGAGATGATGCCAGCGTAGTCAATGAGTTCCATAGGTTCGTGAATGATGTCGCTGCCCAGGTCGTTATGCTGGTGATCCATGTTGAAAGAGAACTATATAATCCTGTGACCCAGCTGCTTAATGATGCTGAAAGATTATTTATCGCTGATGTTACCCAGCTGCTCACGCTCGACCAGGTCGATGACCACCAGCTCGTCAAAGAAGTCGCTGTCGTATTGATCCATGCTTTTATGCCGTTGATCGAGCTGGTCCACCAGGCTGCGATGCCTGCCCAGGTCGAGTTCCACCATGAATTGATCAATTGAGTAATGCGATTAATAAATTCTGTTAGAAAAAGAACAGTGTTAAGGATCCATGCACGAATCGTTGTCTTTACTGGCTCTATGATGTAGGCCAATACCCAGGCGGCGATATCCTCAAAGAGTCCCATCTTACTTCTGTTTTCCGGGTCCTAGAGCCGCGAGGAGCTTATCGACGTCACGCTGGACTAGTTCTTTCGTCCGGCCAGCGTCGAAATCCGACATGCTTATCCGCAGCGTATGCGGACTGCCGTTCACATCGAACGTGGCTTCTTTATATCGGTAGAACTTACCGTTTTTGTCGATATCGGTCCTTTCCGCTAGATCTATCATTTTCCATTCCATTTCAATCCACTCCGTTTTTATCCGACGCGTTTAGGCTCGTCGCTGCCTTTCTTCTTAAACGTGATGTTGATATCGCAGTTCTCATATAAAAACTCAAGTTTCTGTTCGAGCCGTCCGAGTTTGTAATAAAGTCCGGCTCCCACTCCAACAACACCAAAGATGCTTACTGCTGATACTATTGTCTCCATCATATTCTCACGGCGTCCAACACAATCTTTTATATCCAGCGTCCTGGATGTATCTCCAGTTTATCACAAAATAAAACATGGTGACACGGATTGTTCCTAGAGGAATACCAGCCGGGCAAACACCGACGAGTTTCATGTTCATCTCATCGACTTCGAACTGTGTGTAAGGCAAACCTGTCACTGGACTTGTTGTCACGACAAAAGTATAGTTCGCATATGCTGTCGTGAGGTTCTGAAAATCGATATTTATTGGTATCTTGTTGGAATCTCCTCCCCATATCTTCATATTGTCTAAAGGAGCTGTTTTTCTCGCCCTAACAGTGAATGTCAAAGAATTTATGTTAATACGTTGAAAACCGCTTTTTATAGAGAAAGAATCTATTCCGTAGACGTCATTTTGACCTCCGCCGTTGCAGTAAACATACGTTAAATCTTCATCAGTTATAGTATCATCGACCAGCGTGTAGTGAGTCCCAGCTACCGAGGGAGTCCAATCTAATGGGAGGCCGTCGCTCATCGGTCTGAAAGTAGTGTTCTGCAAAGGCATTAGATTGTCACCACCTCATAGCCGATAGTGATGAAGGCGTCCGGGGTCGTCCCAGCGGTGTAATCATAACGTAGCGCTGTGTTCTCGCTCAAGTCCCATGGATGCCGGAGATTCTGAGCGACTGCGCCTCCATAGAACGCGAGATAAAAAGCGAAATATGGTGATCCACCGGTCCCATTTCGCAGTAGAAACTCGAGATCTGTGTCGTCCTCGTTCACACAATAGATATGATGGATCCGCAGCTTGTATCCCACGCCTGGCGCGGCGATGATGTTCCCATCGACGGCTGTGCAGGTGTAGTTCACGTACGTGATTGGGTTTGTGTAAACCACTGTCATTATATTTCCTCAAGGCTCATTCTGCGTGATGATCACGTTATCAACATAGAGTGCTGCTGGGAAATCCGCTTCAGCTGTTGACTGTATTCTGATACTGATATAGTCGCTTGTTCCCGCTGCTGCTTTTTTAATTGGTAAACCCGTCATATCAAAGGTTTTATCAGCGATCAACGCACGCATATATTCTTCCTTTGAAAAATCTACTACGAGCTTCATGTGACACCAATTATGAAATCCGTTTATCAAACTCTTAGTACCAGTCAATAAAGTGTAGTTCCCTGCAGAATCCAGGTATTTTACAGTTCCACCTGTTCGCGTATACCTAATAGTTGTCTCATAATTACCGTTAACATTGTTAACATCGATGCAGAAATCAACAATGGTGAAAGGGTTTTCCATGTAGCAAACAAACTCTAACCCTATTTTTTGTAGAGGTACCGGCTCGATAAGTTTGTATCCATTTACATAACTCCCCGTCGTATTCAACGGGTTAAGTCTCATCGAATAATTACCCTGATATGATTCTGTGTTTACAAACGTGAATGTGCCACCAACACCGGAAATAGTTGACTTCCATCCTGGTGTTGTTTCCTCGAATGTGTCGATAAATACAATGTTTCCTCGTCGATCATAAGAAATAGGGCTAAAAAGTCGTGCCGCAAGCTCACCTGTGTCAATCTGTCCGAATATCGTAGCGAGCTTGTACTTCGTCGTATAATCCGGGAGTGTGTGCGCCATCTAATCTCCTCCTAGATATTCACTGAGTCGCTCCCAGAGTCCTGCTTCACCCGTCGCTGGTATCTTAACCGGCTCCGCTGGCTCAATATTTACAAACACATGATATTCATGTTCGTAAGAATCGTCCTCGTTAACCGCGTAGAAATCAAGGACAAAAGGAGCGTCTGATATCTCGATGTTTTCCGGTATCCCAGTAGGGACGAAAAAACCATACATCCATTCATCAGGATTGAAAGGTAGGATCTGCGTCCCATGATACTCAACCCAGTATTTCACGAGATCCGCGCATTCCTCCGGCTGAAAAACGATCCATTGTATTATCTTACCCTGTCTGATAGGGAGTTTCTGCCAGTATGGAGCATGTATCTGTGTGTTCGCTGGGACCAGGCCGTTGTAATGAAAAAGCATTTTAAAAACACCTTCTGAAGCCATTTATGAACACATAAAGAGAGTCGCCAGCGGTCGTATTCTCAAAATCAACACGGACTACATCGCCTTCTTTTAAACACACTTCACCGTTGTATTCCACTGTCTCATAGGGATTCTGCGCGCTTCTTTTCTTCATTATCCAGAATCTTGCGACACTCTCATAGCCGATAGCTGCTTGTGTAGTGCTTGATCCCACGACATACGCCACGATGTTCGTTATCGTATAGATCCAGCCTGGCTTCATTATAGACGATTTCAATGAGACTGTCCCACCAGCTGCGTTAATTTCATCATCGAGGATTATCTCGAATTGCTGTGTCTGGAAATGCCTTAAAGTCTCCAGGTTGGTGAGGTGAGCTATTGCATCCCTATACTCTTTAGATATGATGCCAGCTGTTCCTTCGGCGATGGCTTCCTCGCTGTCTGGGTCTGGGTCCCGTCCTTCATCTTCGATGCTGTCACCCCCTGAACGCTACCTATGTCTGCACCTTTCTGTGTTTCTGTCCTATGTTTACTTGCATTTACATACTTTTCTGCATCGCGTTTCGCCTGGTCGAGCTGGATTGTCATATCCATGCTCTCCAGTAGATCGTTTGTGTTGTCCCAGCTGCGCCTGTATCTTTCTTTATTGCTACATGAAAATGGGTTGTGTCCAATGTTATAACCGATACCATTTCACTAGCGATCGAAGGTGATACAGTCACAAAAGTTGGTGTAGTTGCTAATCCATGATTAATCGCTCCACCATCTGCAACGGTCGCAGCTGCGCCTCCGTTCTCCGTTATGTATCCAGTGCTGTACCGTTTTATATTTCCTGTCCCCAGGTCATTAATCGGGCTTGTTGCTGCACCAGTAAGGTAGTTACCAATAATCATATCTGATGCTGCCCCACCCGCAAGTGCAATATTGTATTTCTCTGTACTCAATCCATCGAACTGACATCCAACAACAACGCTGTAGTCTCCCGCTGCATTTATTTGACATCCCGCGTATGTGTTAGCTGTTTCCTTAGAGTTATTTCTGATAACACATGCAATTAATTTACAATGAGGGCCGTTAATCTCGATGCCTTCACGTGCTGCATACTCGAATTCACATGAGATAAAGCGTGTTCGAGGAGCCCAGCATCTTACTGCAGAACCATTCAGTGTGTTTGCGAATCTACAAGAAACAAACGATGTTTGTGGGGACGCGGGATCAGCTGTTGTTCCTTTTATCTCAACCATTCCTGTAGCTGAGCTGCAGCGTTCGATTATCATTCGATGGAAATAATAGCTTCTTGTGAAATCCGTGTAAAATGCTTTCCCTGCAAACTCATCGATAATGACGTCGTTCATTATGAAATCTCGTATCTCTCCGCCATTCGTACTTTTCCAGTTTATCGCATTACCTATTGCACCACCACTTCGATTACCATCTAAATGTAACTCCCGAATAGAACAAAAATATATAGTGTCCGTTGGCTCGCATTTAAACATGTCCGCGACTGTATCATTAGCCATCTTTAAATGAGTGAGGTTTCGTCCTGCTCCGAAAATCTCAAAGGCATAGTCATCTTGTGGTGTCATCGTTTTTGTTATCGTGTAATCTCCTGTTCCTATCTGTATTCTTACACCATTTCCACCGGTGTAATTGTTATCCAGGCAATACTGTATTACTGTTGCTGCATCTGTGCTGACGCATTTATTCTCTCCTGTGCTTCCCTTTTTTGCTATGATATTTAATCCGTCTTTGTAGATCAACCAGTCTGCTGTGTCTCTAAAATCAGTTATGTCCTCAGTTTTTAGATAATTAGGTAATCTTCCCCGTAGCCTCATGGTGTCAAAGCTCCCGTTGTCCGGTTTCCTCGATGATCTGTCGCTCTTGTTCTCGTTTGGTTACTTTATCTTCTGTCTCTGCTGCGATCTCGGGCCAGCTCTGAATCGTATACCATAATATGACGTTGGTGAATGTCTTAGCCTGAGATCCATTGTAGACCTTTATCCACATGTAACCATGCTCGGGGATATCGATAATGACTGTTTTTTGCTGTGTTGTTGAGGCTGTATCCACGATTGAGAATGTCGTATAAACCTGTGTGTCCCAGTTGTTCCCATCAGGACTATAATAAAAATTAACGACCGCATCCGTGTCTGATGCTGCGTCAAACGTGACCCTGCATGTTATTGATAAAGTTCTCGCCCGGACGAGCTGGATGGTCTGACCGGCGACGCCGGTCCCACCTATCGGGATCAATGGTATTACTGCAAAAGGACTTCTCATTTTCTATCACCTGTTCCTATACCTGAATAAAGAAAGAAAGAAGGGGATTTACTCCCCGTTTGGTACGTTGTATTCCGCGACTGTTCTGAGTAGTTCGCCTGCTGTTCCGCCTGCTCCGCTGGTTGTCTTGAGATCAATGCGTCCCCATTTGGTTGTATCAACACCAAACGCGTCGTCCTCGCTGTATTCACTCATCGGGATGTAGATGTTCTGATGTGGGAAAACACCCTGGCATTTCACAAGGTAGGCTCTCATCGCTGCTGTTGCGACAAACTGGTCGATGTTCTGTACTTCATCATGGCTCATCGCTTCTTTGTCTGCTGTGACTGCACCGCTTAGGCTCATAAACGTGATGTTTGTGATTTCGCCCACCATCGTGTCGATTTCGTCTGTTGTCGCTAGATCCTTTTTGACTACTGTATTGACTTCTCGGGAAAACCACATGCTCTCAAGTGATTTCAGTTGTTGATAACTGTGGTTAATCGGCTGCCAATCACCGTTATCGAAAGTGATCTCCATGCGTTCGATGTAGTCGATGAGTTTTTGATTAAGGTGTCTCGCTCCTTGCATGACGCCGAGTAGTTTTTGTCCTCGTGGGATCTCAACGGTCCGGACTGTGCTTACGACGTTGCTCCATGTGTCGATGTTTGTTGATTTGATGTAACCTTTTGTCCCAGGGTTTGCTCCTTTCCAGATAAGACCCTGAACTCCTGTCCGAAGCGTTGGAGTCGCGGTGACTGCGTAGGTGACTCCCTCGACGGTCGTCTGACTGAGATCATACGTTATCCGCAGCTGTGGGTTGCTGTATTGTTCCATGTCAAGCATGTATTCTTTGTCACCAGCATAGCGTCCGAACATGATCGGGATGTTCCAATAGGTGAAATCACCGGTCGTCCGACCTCGACCATAACAACCAAGTGTCGAAAGATCGTATCCATGGAAGTGTGCGAGCGCCCGGGCTTGTTTCATATCAAAGGATTTGATTACCTTCGATCCGTTGACGAGGACTTCTATCCGCGTAATGGCGTTCCAAATGTCAAGACCTGGATGTGTCGAATAATTGCTCGCTGCAGCAACATCGACCATAAGCTGAGATAACATCCCCATTTCCGGGAGATCCTGGTAGATGGTTCCAACCTGGGAGGTTGCAACTTCTCCCGTCTGAGGTCGGATGATAATATTATTGAAGTGTCCCATTGTTTATCACCCGGTCCGATTATTTGCCTTTTGTCGCGTTGTGGACTGCTCGTCCGACGGCCTTCACACGCTCGTAGTTCCGTTCATCGCCTGCTGGTCCTCTGGGTGGTAATGTCACGCTGCCGATCGCGCTCAAGACAGTGGCCATTCCCTTCTCATAATCCGGTTGAGCCTCTGCGACTCCGCTGCCCCATCTCGCTGGGCCTTTAGAAGCGGTCTTAGATGACCATTTCGCGTTTCCCGCTGCAGATACTCCTTTTCCGAATTTACCTTCACCAGCGGCCTTAACTACGGCCTCTTTATAGGTGGCTTCTGCTGCTTTTGTCGGGCCTGCCCAATCGACTGATGGATCCGTCACTCCTAGACGGTAATCCTCGGTCGCGCCATCAACCCGGCGTTTCCATTTCGCACCGACTTCCGATGCGCCTGGTACTTTAATGCTCATTTATTCATGTCTCCTTTTTACCATGTAAAGATGCGAGCGTTACTTAAATATTTTTTGAGAAGGTATATCCCATAGACCCCCCTGGGATGGCTCCAATGTATATTTTAAATACTAATCATGTGATTCGATAACATGGCTGAACGACCGAATGAATTTAAGGAATTAGCGCAGCGAATGATGCACGAACGATGGGACGTTAAACGCAAAACAATGGAGTACGTCAAACAAGTCCTGCATTATTACGACCAAAATGAGCTGATGGCTCATCTCGAGGATTTGAACTATAAGGAGCTTAAAATGATCTCCGGCTGTGGCGTCCCAGGTCACGCATGGATCTATACAGTTGCTCTCCTCGCAAAGAAAAAAGCTGAGATCGAGCTGGTCATCTCTCAAGGTGGACAAAAATCGACGTCGAACGTCGAGCTGGAGATACAAGAGGAGGAAAACCCAGATGGTCCGACAGGAGTTTAAACTCATCAAAGTATATAAAAACAAAGGCCCCAGACATAGGTATGTTGCTCCTAAAGTCCCGGGTTTTCGTGCAGGATCCGCTTAATTGAGTGTTTGTAGAACTGCATGTGCTCACAATACTTCTTTATCTCCCATCCTCTGCACGTGCACGTCACACGCTGCGGGTTATTAAAAACCGATACAGTGTGGATTGCTCCGTTGTCTGATCGGCTGCTTATTTTAAATTCTTTGAGTAACATATTAAAAAAAGGGGAAGAGCGAAGCCCGGGTGAGAAAAGACCCAGATGGATTTTGAAGGATGGGCTTTACGATAAAATGGGATGAGGACCATCTGAGAGAAAATCCTTTAACCCAAGCTCCGCATGATTTCATTAACTCTTGGCCTCGTTTATAAGTTTCGATAGCTGTTTCTTCGTGCAGTCCTGTGGGATCGTGATGCCCAGATCCTCCGCGTAACGAAGCTGTGCCTGGCTTGGTGGCTCGTCCTGCTGCTGTTGTTTCTGACTGTATCGTGCCGTCTGCTGCTTGTCGATCTGCTCGTTCATCATCCAGTTGTTCACACTCTGGAACACCGCGATCTTGAACTCCGGAGCGATAGGAGCTTTAAGTTTCGATGATAGTTTCTCCGACACTTCGCAGAAAAGACCGACTTGATCTTCAACAACTGCAAGGCGGTTCACTGTTTCACCTTCTTCCAGGCTTTGAATTTCTCTGGTTCTGTCGTCAGATCTGTATGCGGCTCCTCGAGGGAATCATTTTTGTTATGCTGGAATAAAACCTTCTCGACCAGGCCCATCGTCGTCTGCAGCTCCAGCTCAAGCCTCGCCGTGTTCTCACCGTAGACATCCACACCGGAACAGTACCAGATGCCGCGGGCCGTTTGTTCGACCCGCACGTGTGTCTCGTTCTTCACGCCGTTCATATTTATACCCTCCTGGTGTAACCTTTCTGTGCTTTCGCTGTCGTCTTTTTCTTAGGAGGACTAAATTCATCCTGGTAGTCCTGCTCAAGAGTCGTCTGACTGTCCTTCTCAACGACCTCCGTTGTCTCTGTCTCTGCTTTAACTCCCGGAGAAATAGTCGTGCGCAATACCTTCGCACGTATCAGCTTCGAGCACCAGGGACA
>Ga0315285_10006585_pt1 | contig 11981 bp, 8 predicted proteins | sample YL17G09_36_MG_FD_203698 | JGI IMG/M metagenome (GOLD analysis project Ga0315285, IMG submission 203698) | Sediment microbial communities from Yellowstone Lake, YNP, Wyoming, USA - YL17G09_36 | ecosystem: Environmental > Aquatic > Freshwater > Lake > Sediment | place: USA: Wyoming | collected... | reverse complement strand
AAAAGCCTATCTGAAAGCTGATTTAGTTATTTCTGCCCCAGGAGGGCCCTATTTCGGCGATCTTTATGCGAATCATGAAATTGTTCATTTATATCATGCCTGGGTGGCAAAATTTTTAGGCAAGCCATTGGTTTTATACGCTCCCTCGGCCGGTCCATTTGAAAAGAAATGGTTTAAGCCATTAAGGAGGTTCGTCCTGAAAAAGTTTGACTTAATTATTTTAAGAGATCCAGTTTCAAAAAAGCACATAGATAAATTTATTCCCGAAAAAAAATCTTATCTAACAGCAGACTCTTGCTTACAGCAACCAATTAAACCCAAGGCAAAAAAGGAAAATAAAGTTGGGATTACTCTATGGGGATACCAGACTCAGAAAAACCGGCAAAAAAAACTCGAAAAGTATAAAAAAATTATGGCTGACTATGCTGATTATTTGGTAGGGGAATATAAACTCAAAATTGTTTTCCTTCCCCAATTATTCGGTAAAAATTCAGATGTAGAATTAATAAAATCTGTTATTAATTTAATGACTCATCCAGCGGAAATTTTTCCTCATATAGAAAACTCGACTCAACAACAAAGGTTTATTTCCAGCTTAAAATTAGTGGTCGGCGCCCGTTACCACGGCATCATTTTTTCGGTAAAGAACAGAGTCCCCTTTATTCCTATTTATTATGAACATAAAACAAAAGGTTTTGTGAAAATGATGGGCTTAGAAGATTTTTTAATAGACATTAACAAACTTAATTTGGATTTGCTTAAAAGAAAAACGAAGAAATTGTTCAAAGAAAAGACAAGGGTCAAGAGTCAGATGGCTACTCTCGCTCCTCTTTTGCAAAAAAGGTCCCTTTATTCTTCTCTTCTCACCAGAGAATGTTTTTATTTTCTTAAAGATAAAAATAAAGGAAAAATCGAGCTGGATGATTTTCTCTTTGAGAAATATAAGGGAGATAAAATTTTTAGGAACTTGCATTAGCCTTAAGGAATTGGAATGATGACTAACAAAAAAGGCAGCCGTAAAAAAGTTTTGGAAAATGATGAAAATTATTTCAGGTGGCGATTAATAAGAGCCGATAAAATCATTCTTCTTGCTCAAAAACACACCTCTTTTCAGGGAAAAGAGGTATTAGATTTTGGTTGCGGCCAAGGTCCACTTTCATATCTTCTTTACCAAAAAAAAGCCAAAGTTCATGCTATTGATATTTCGGATAAAGCTCTTAAAGCAATGAGAAAATTTACCCTTAAGATGAAAATAGACATCAAGAAAACTTATAACGAGAAGTTACCTTACAAAGATAATTTTTTTGATCTGATTTTTAGTTTTGATGTTCTTGAACATGTGAGAGATTATAAAAAATATTTTAGCGAAATGAATCGCTGTTTGAAAAAAGGAGGTTATGTTTTTTTGGAAACGACTCCATACTACGCCCTGATTACGGGTCATCATCTTTATGACTTTACCCTTTTGCCCGCTCAGTATCTTCCTCAAAAACTAATGAAATGGTGGATTTTAAAGAAGAAATCGAATAAAAAAAAGACATCCAATCAAGCCTGGGAGCAATTCATTTCCTTAAATAAAATTTCCATTGCCAAAGTGAGAGAACTAGCTCAAGAATCTAATTTTAAAACACGCGAAGAAAATTTTATCTTTAAAACTCCTCAATTTATAGAAATAAAAATCAATTGGATTAGACGTTTTGGATTTTTGAAAGAAATTGTGCCCATGAGTTATCAGGCAGTTTTCAAAAAAATTAGTTAGTTTCAACTCTCAGATTATAATAATCTCACTTTTTTCGCTATAATCTCAAACAGATGGCTCTATTAATTAACCAATTTTCACCCAAAAATAAGCAAAAAATTGTTTTTTTTCTTCTAGACCTATTATTTTTGGCTTTTTTTCTTTTAATTTTGAATAATTTCAGAACGGCCCTTTCGAGTATTTCGTCCACATTTGGCTATATGGATTACCATCACCACTGGCGAGTTTTGGATGATTTTGCCAGTTTGAAAATGCCTTTTAAAGACTATTTTCACCGGCCAAGCTATGGCTTTTTTTATTTATTAATCCAATTTTTTCCTTATCAATTTTTTAACCGAACCTTTTTCGCCCTTTTAATAGTGAGACATCTTTATTTACCGATGATAGCGGTCATTATGAGTTATTTTGTTGCCAGAAATGTTTTAAGAAAACTGCCTCTGATCATAATTTTCCTTTTCTTCTGTTTTCTCTTTAGACTCAATTACATTTACGAATCGCCCAGGCACTTAATTGCAGAATTAAGCCTCTCTTTTTTTATTCTTTATTTTCTAAAAAATAGAAATCAATATTTATTGATTAGTGGGATCATTGCTGGTTTGTCTGTTTTAACTAGTCTTGAATACGGTGTGGCGCTTAATTTAGCCATATTTTTGCTTTTTCTATTTAGCTTTTTTTCAGAGGTAAAGTTAACTAAACCCTTTTTTAACAGATTCATCTTGGGAGAAATAGTGGTTTTAGCCCCTTATTTTTTTTGGCTGTTTATCAATGGCGTTCTCTACCAGTTTTGGGAATATTCAATTACAGGCATCACAAATTTTTATTATGCCTCTCCTTGCAGTCACAGCAGTTTTCCCCGTTTAGCTGAAATAAAGGATTTGGTTGCTTCTTCTCAGTGGTTGGTTTTCAATATTCCGATTGAGTTTCTTCAGAGATTTAATTTCTACCTTGTTTTTACTTTCTATATTTTTTCTGCCTTAATTTTACTTGCTTTTTTTCTAAAAAACAAAAAAATCAGCCGCAACCAGCTAGTCAAACTCGCTTTAATTATTTACGGGAGTTTAATTTACTTGCGAACTCTTGATACTCCCTGCACTGGTTATTTCACCTACGGCCTAGTTCCCTTCTTTTTACTAATCGCCCTTTTGATCGGGGATGCCATTCGTGGTTGGCAAAAAAAATCATTAGCCTTAAAAACAGTCGTTATTTTAGCAATGACTTTAATTTTTTCCTGGTTTGTTTTAACCGAAGATACCGGCTTATTGTTAAAAAACTTCGGAAAAAAAGAGACACCAAAAGAGAAAGAAACTTTTGCCAGCGAGTTTTATTTTCCACTGGGTTGGTTTATAAGAAAAGATCTGGCTGGGCAGTATCAAGAAATTACCAATTATATCGTAGATAACAGCGATAAAAACGATTTTTTATATGTTTATCCTTGGGGGCCATATAATCACTTGACTGGGAGGCGATCTCCGAGTCGTTACCCTCTTCCTAGTATTTCAGACAGAGAAAAAATTGTAGAAGAGTTACAAACCAAAAAACCAAAATTTATCGTGGTTAATCTCTATAACAATCTAGGAATCGCTCATTACGGTAAAACAAGAGGAGACGTTGGCAGATATTACTCCCTGGAATCAGAAGACGGCCCGGTATTTGCTGGCAGTGGCGACGCAATCCAGAAATATATTATTGAGAATTACCAAGTAGCCTTCAAAAATGATCTTGCTGTCGTGATGGAATCCAGAACCGTTCCCATTACTTTAGGAGAAAAGAGAAGGGAAACAGCTACCTTAGAAAATTGGACCGAGGAAGAAATTGAACTAGTGGCAATGAAAAAAAGTGATTCTTTAGGAAAATACCTGATTGCCGGCGAAAAAGCCAGTTGGATTTTAGATTTAGCAGAACCGATTCAAGCTTCGGATTTGACGGTTGATTTAAAATTAGACGGTAATCTTTTCACCAAACACCTAACTAGATATTTTCTCAATCTTTATGTCCAAACTTCAGCCACTGAAGAACCCATTTTGACTAGAAGTGTTGCCCACAAAAACTGGCAGACAGTCGAAATTAACTTAGGCGTAACTAAAGAAATTAGAGAAATAAAAATCGAGGTTGGCGAAAACACCGGTTTAATCTGGTGGCTCAATCCCCATTTTTTGGAAATAAAAAATATAATTTTTTATCTGCCTAATAATTAGCCTTGTCATTTTCTTTTAAATTCACTAAAATAAGGATGTTGTTATGGTTAAATATAAAAAAATTCTCATTGCCGGTGGAGCCGGTTTTATTGGCACTAACATCGCCGAAGTGGCCACCAAAAGAGGCCATGGAGTGGTGGTTTTTGATAATTTTGTCCGGCCGGGAGTGGAAGAAAACGTGGCCCATCTGGAAAAATTCGGGGCGGAAATCGTCAGAGGCGATGTCCGTCTCTCCCAGGATTTTGAGCGATTGCCTAAAGTGGACGCGATTATTAATCTGGCCGCCAATCCGGGTATTCCCTGGTCAATGAAATGGCCGCTTTATGACTTCAACATCAATCTTTATGGTGCCTTGAACTTGTTAGAGCTGGCGAGAAAACTGGGCAAAATTCCCGTCATTCTAGCTTCCACCAACAAGATTTACTCCGAAGAAGTCAATGAAATCCCGATGGTGGAAAGAAAAACAAGATACATCTGGCGGGACAAGAAATTTAAAGGGATCAGTGAAAAATATCCCATGGACAGTGCCGGCCAATACCCTCATTCCCCTTATGGTTGTTCCAAGGCGGCCGCCGATTTGTATCACCAAGAATACTTCCATATTTACGGCGTGCCGACGGTGGTCAATCGCATGAGTTGCATCTATGGCCTTTACCAAAAGGGGGTAGAAGACCAGGGTTGGCTCTGGTGGTTTGTGGAGGCGAAAAAGAAAAATAAACCCCTGAACATCTACGGCAACGGCAAACAGGTCAGGGATGCTCTTTTCGGTACTGATTTAGCCAAACTTTACGTTGAAGAATTGGAAAACATTAAAAAACACCAAGGCCAAGTTTATAATGTCGGCGGCGGAAGGAAACACACCGTTTCTTTAATTGAAGTGATTGATTATCTCAACCAAAAAGGCGGCCAACCCTTAAAATTAAAATATTTTCCTTGGCGACCGGCTGACCACAGGATTTATATCAGCGACATCACCAAAGTCACTTCTCATTCGAATTGGCAGCCCACCACCACCGTTTGGCAAGGCATTGACCAAATGTGGGACTCAATCGGATGAAAATTTTATTCCTCAACCATAACCAAGAAAGATTTGGCACCTATTGGCGCTGTTTTTATTTAGGCAAGTATTTAAGCCAACGGGGTTTTAAAATAACTTTAATCTGCGCCAGCGGCCGGAATTTTGATCTTTTGATCAGAAAGAAGAAAATCAATCGGAATTTTACCCTGCTGACTTTGCCTCGAATCAAATACCACCAATATTTTACCGGCCAAATTTTACGTTTATTTTTGACCTTGCCTTTAATTTTTTTAATTGATTATGATTTGATTCACGCCTTTACCGTCGCCCAGCCCCAGATTGCATTACCGGCCCTAACCGCCAAATACCTCAGAAGAAAAAAACTCATCATTGACTGGGATGATTTGTGGGGTGGGGGATTTGCCGAAGAACATTCGGGCCCAGTGACCAAAGTCCTGACCTTTTTTGAACGCTGGACACCCAAACACGCCGACCGAGTTACTTATGTCTCTGAATTTTTAGGAGAAGAAATTAAAAAACTGGGTTTAAATCAGAAAGCGAACAAAATTACCAACGGCGCCAATCTTGATGAAGTCAAGATAATTGACCAGAAAAGAGCCCAACAGAAACTCGGTTTAGAGGAGAAAACAAAATACCTGGTTTCGGTGGGCAACACTTATTTTTCCCTGGCCCTAAAAACCCTTTTTCAAGCCTTGGCGAAAATAAAACAAAAAGAAATGGTGAAACTTTTAATGGTGGGTTTAGTCGAGATTACCCCAGAAGTCAGGAAGACTTACAATCAGGTGGAAAAAAAAGTGGTTTTTACCGGCAGCGTCCCTTTTCAAAAAGTCCTTGTTTATTTAAGTGCCGCCGACGTTTTAGTTTTACCGATGGCAGAAAATCCGATTGAAAAAGCCCGCTTTCCCATCAGGTTGGGTGATTATCTGGCCAGCGGCAAGCCGATTGTTTCTAATGCCGTTGGTGAAGTCAAATTTTATCTGGAAAAAAATCAGGCCGGTTTAGTCAGTCCGGTCAATGCCGTCGACGAGTTGACCAATAATCTCGTCAAATTGTTAACCAATCAACGGCTGGCGGCTCAATTTGGCAAAAGAGGCCGGCAATTAGCGGAAAAGGAATTGAGTTGGATGAAAGTCGCCGTCAAATTAGAAAAAGTTTATCAATCAGTCTCATGAAGATTCTTTTCGCCAATCCGCCCTGCCAAATTAAATTAAGAAACGGAGAGGAGCGCTACTTTGTTCGGGCCGGTTCCCGTTGGCCTTTTTCGGTCAAGAAAAAAAGAGAAAAGAAATTGAATTATTTACCTTTTCCTTTTTATCTGGCTTACGCGGCCGCTCTTTTGGAAAAAGAAGGTTTTTTGGTCGAAGGCTTAGACGCCATTGCCCTTAACCAGACGGAAAAAGAATTTTTAGTTCAAGTCAAACAGATTAAACCTGATTTAATTCTTTTTGAAACCTCGACGCCGACGATTAATCATGACTACACTTTGGTTAAGAAAATAAAGAGAATTAATAAAAAGATAGTGATTTGTTTGGCCGGGCCTCATGTTTCTGTCTTTCCTAAGGAAGCTTTTAAAGGAAGCCCGGTTGATTTTGTTTTTCAGCGTGAATACGAGCTCGCCTTTCGAGATTTTTGTCTAAAACTGAGAGAGGGTAAGAGCTATACCCAGATTCCGGGATTGGTTTTTAAAAAAGGCAAACAAATCAAGATTAATCCACCCCAGTTGATTGAAGACATTAACCAACTGCCTTTTCCGGCCCGTCATCTTTTTCCGACCAAAGAATTGGCTGACCCGACGCTTTATTGGGACGGTTTTTGTCAATTTAAACCAGCCATCCAAATGCACGCCACCCGGGGTTGTCCTTTCCGCTGTAACTTCTGCATGTGGAATCAGGTGATGTACCAAAATGGTCCCTATCGTCTTTTTGCCCCTAAAAGAATCGTTGAGGAAATGAGAGAAGTTCAAGAAAAATATGGGGCCAGGGAAATCTATTTTGATGACGACACTTTTACCGCCAACAAAGAACACGTTTTGGCTTTGTGCCGAGAAATCAGAAAGAGAAAACTGAAGATTCATTGGTCGGTGATGGGGGACGCGATAGTCACGGATGAGGAGATGGTGAAGGCGATGTCCAGAGCCGGTTGTCTGGGGATGAAATTCGGCGTAGAGTCGGGGAACCAAGCCATCCTCCGGCGGATTGAAAAGCCCGTGGATATTGCCAAATTAAAGCAATTCACTCACTGGTGCGCCAAAAGAAAAATCAAAACCCACGCCACTTTCACCTTTGGCTTATCGGGTGAAACCAAAAAAACGATGGAAGACACCCTGAATTTGGCCAAAGAATTAGACGTTGATTCGGTTCAGTTTTCGATTACCACTCCTTTTCCCGGCACCAGATATTATGACGAAGTCAAAAAAAAGAAGCTTTTGTTGGCCCGAAAATGGGAGGATTTTGACGGGGCGAGTCAGTCAGTGGTCGCTTATGAAAACCTCAAGCAAAAAGAAGTGGTGGCTTATTGCCGCACCGCTTCAGGCAAGTGGCTGAAGGCAAAAATGAAAAATCCCTTCTGGGTTTGGCGCCAGCTGATTAATTTGAAAAGATTGGTTGAAGGTCAGGGAATCGGGATTGTCTTGAAACGTTTTCAAAGGGCGACCGAATTAATGCTTAAACCATGAAATTGAAAACCGCTTTAATCATGCCCTTTTTTAAAAAGGGCTTTAGTTTAAACTCCATCCCGCTTAATTTGGCTTATTTAGCGGCAGTTTTAAAAGAAAAAGGTTTTGCGGTTCAAGGCTTCAATCTTCAACATGACCGGTTTGGCCAAAAAGAAATCAGCCGGTTTGATGTTTTTGGCCTTTCCGCCACCAGCCCAATGATCGAAGAAGCGGCCCAAGTGGCCAAGAAGATAAAGACCACCAAAAAAAAGGCTTTCGTGGTTTTGGGCGGTGCCCACGCCACCGCCCTTCAAGAAAAGATTTTAAAGGTCTATCCTTCTTTTGATGCTCTTGTTTATGGAGAAGGGGAGAGACCTTTGTTAGAATTGGTCCAATCTCTGGAAAATAAACAATCCCTGGGAAAAGTTCCTAATCTTATTTTTCGTCAAGGCAAAAGGATCAAGAAAAATAAACAAATCTGTTTTTTGGCTGATTTAGACGAACTGCCTTTTCCGGCCAAAGAGGTTTTTGATGTTTCCCATTATCCGGATCCGGTTCAAGCCCATGGGGATATCATTGCCAGTCGCGGCTGTCCGTTCAAATGTACTAATTGTAAGCCGGGTTTGGACAAGATTTCCCGCTACCGCCTAAGAAAAGTGGCCAAAGTCGTGGACGAGCTCGAATTACTGAAGAAAAAGTATGGCGTCCGCCATTTCTCTTTTTCCGATTCGGAACTGGCTGGTCCAAAAAAATGGGTGATGGCTTTATGCCAGGAAATTATGAGAAGGAAGTTAAAGATTACTTTTTCTTGTAATGGGAGAACTGATCAAGTTGATGAGGAGGTAATTAAAAATTTGAAAAAAGCAGGTTGTGTTTTTATTGGCTATGGAATTGAATCCGGCTCCCAGCGGGTCGTCTCCAATTTACTGAAAAAAGGCATCGATTTGAAAAAGGCTAAAAAAATTATTAAATTGACGATGGAAAACGGTATTGGCGTCGGGACTTGGTTTATGATTGGGATACCTGGAGAAAAATGGGAAGATATTAAGAAAAGTATCAATTATGCGAAAAAAATGGAAGCTTTAACGATCGAGATCAATATCGCCACCCCGTGGCCAGAGACCGGTTTTTTTGAAATGGCCAAGAAAAATCATTGGTTACTTTCGAAAGATTTTTCAACCTTTAATGAAAAAAATAAAGCCGTCATTAGTACCCCATATTTAAGCGCCGAAGAGGTACTAGAGGCCTTTCAACAATTTAAAAAAGAAATGAAAAGCGCCGGTTGGAAGGTCGATGAAAAATCGAATCGGCTGTATCACCCGAATTTTTTACCAAAAACAGTCAAACTGAATTTTTCCCAAATTATCCATAGAGGAGTACAATTAAGTGATTTTAAAAAAATGTTAAATTTTGCCAAGATTATTTTTAATTAATCTTTTGATGAAAATATTACAAATCACTTCCGCCTATTTACCGGATATCGGTGGCGCCAATACCCATATGGGTGATTTATGTTCCTATTTAGCAAATGTTCGAAAAGATAAAGTCGTCGTTTTGACATTTAAACCTTATAGTCCCCATTTTCACTGGATAAAAATGGAAAAAGTCAATCAAAACTTAACCGTGATGAGAAAATGGTGGATTAATAGTCATTTGTTTGACCGAATTGAAAAATATCCCCTCTTAAGCTTCTTAAACATTGCCACCGGGATGACTTTATACACCCTCCTCTATATGAGCAAAAAGGCTAAAAAAGTGGAGATTGTCCACGCCCACGGTCTCAATGCGGCCTTTGCGGCCAAGATGGCGAAAATGCTTTTTCATAAACGAACCATCGTCAGCACCCATGCTTTATATAATTTGGACCAACGGTCGGTGTTAGCGAAACTCGTCAAATGGGTTTTAAAGGACGTTGATGTCATTCTTGCTTTATCGGAAAAATCCCAGCAAGAGTTAATTAAAATCGGCCTCCCCAAAAAACAAATTGGCCGGTTTACTTATTGGGTTGATCAAAAAATATTTAAAGTGACGAATAAAAAATTAAGCCGAAAACAACTCAAACTGCCGGATAAATTTACGGCCATTTTTGTGGGCCGGTTTATTCCCATGAAAGGGATTGATTATATCATCAAACTGGCCAAGGAAATTCCTGAGATTAATTTTTTGATGATCGGTGGCGGTTTAATGGAAGATTTTGTTGATCAACAAACTAAATCGCTCAAGAATCTTTATTTATTTAAGAATATTAACAATTTAGAGATGCCGAAATTTTATAACGCGGCTGATGTTTGTTTGGTGCCTTCTTTATATGAAGAAGGCTATGCGCGGGTGATGTGCGAGGCCTTATCCTGCGGGGTCCCGGTTTTCGGCTCGAAAAGAGGTTGCATCATGGAAGCCATAAATGATCAAGTCGGCAGGCTAATCGAACCCACCTACCAGAATTTTAAAAAGGCTCTTTTGGAAATCTATCAAAAGCCGAAGCTGAGAAACAGATTGGCTAAAAATGCTTTTACTTATTCTCGACAAAAGTATAGTGTCAGGAATGCCGAAGGGATTGCCAAACATTACCAATAATTTTTTTAGGTAAATCAAAAATGTCTCAATCATTTTACGATCGTTATTGGACGGGAGAGACGGACAAAAAGGGGACGTTGAATAATCCGCCTGTTTTTAACCAAGAACAATTCGAAGAATTATTTAACTTGGTAAAAAAATACCTCGGGAAAAATATTTTAGATGTGGGCGCAGGCGACGGATCGATGACTTTTCATTTGAGTGAAAAATTGAGAAAAGATGGCCACCAACATCAAATCATGGCCAGTGAAATCTCTCCTGAAGCGATTAAATCCGGAAAAAAGAAATTTCCCAATTTAAAATTTCACCGTGATGATTTGGGTAATTTATCCTTTCCTAATAATGAGTTTGATACTTTACTGGCGATTGAAGTGATCGAGCATATTTTGGATGTCAGGCAAATGTTTTTGGAGTTCAATCGGGTGCTTAAGAAAAAAGGTTATTTAATTGTCACCACGACTGATTTTAATTTTCCCAAACAAATGATCATTGCTTCACTTTTTTGGAATAAATTTTTTTATCCGACTAATCCCCATATCCGTTTTTTTAACAAAAAGACATTGACCTCAGTTTTAAACGATTATGGATTCAAATTAATCAACCATTGGTGGAATGGTAGTTATTTCGGCTTAATGCCCAAAGGTCAAATCGCCATCTTTCAAAAAATCAAAACGATGAAATGAATCTCAAGAAATATCTGAATACCGCCATCAATAATCCAACGACAACTTTATTTGCCGCGATCCATCAATTAAGACGCCGCTTGCCGATAGATTATTGGTGGGGAAGGGGTTATTCTTTTTATCCAGATTTTATTACTGTTCAAATCACCGAAAAATGCAATTTTTTTTGTGAGCGTTGTTCTTCGGATTCACCCCGAATTACAAAACTTAACAAAAATGATGAGTTAAGGACAAGGGAAATTAAAAATTTCATTGATAAAATCGCCTGGTTTAGACCGTCTTTATATTTTTGCGGAGGAGAACCAACTTTGAGAGCCGATTTGTTTGAACTGCTTACTTACGCCAAAAAGAAGAAACTGGTGACGGCCTTGACGACTAACGGCAGTTTATTAAATCATGACCGGATTAAAAAAATATTTACTTCAAAAGTTGATTTCTTATCGATTTCCATTGACGGGCCAGAAAAGGCTCATGACCTTGGCCGGGGATTTCCTGGTGCCTATAAAAAAGCGACCGAGGTCCTTAGAGAATTAATTAAGTATCGGCAGAAACATCATTTAAGTTACCCACACATCAAGATTGCCGCCATTTTTGATGCTTTTAATATTGACAATGCCTATTTTGTCTTGGACTTAGCCAACCGACTTAAGGTTGATGAGGTCTCTTTTGGGATGCTTATGTTTTATACTCCGGAAGCAGAAAAAAAACAAAGAGATTTAATCAAAAACAAAGGTGTCGGTGGTGATTACATGATCGGCTTAAAGGTTCCCAACGACTATCAATTTAAAGTGAATGTGGATCAAGTAAAAAAATTTTATAAGGAAGCTCAACAAAAGAGCCAGGTGCCTGTTTTTTTCTACGCACCGGAAGAACAATATTTTGATCAGTACTTCAGGACGGAAATTTATCCTTCGGCTGATTCCGAGTGCACCAAGCCTTGGTTTTCGGCTTTAGTCAGGTCAAATGGCGATCTTTCAATCTGTCAAGGATTGGTTGCCGGCAATATTAAAGAAAAACAATTTTTGAAAAATTGGAATAAGGAGGAATTTAAAAAATTTCGGGCTTACAGAAAAAGACA
>Ga0315285_10006581_pt1 | contig 11983 bp, 6 predicted proteins | sample YL17G09_36_MG_FD_203698 | JGI IMG/M metagenome (GOLD analysis project Ga0315285, IMG submission 203698) | Sediment microbial communities from Yellowstone Lake, YNP, Wyoming, USA - YL17G09_36 | ecosystem: Environmental > Aquatic > Freshwater > Lake > Sediment | place: USA: Wyoming | collected... | reverse complement strand
ACCACTAGAGCAATCCTCTGCATTTACGAGCCCGGGCCTCGCCACCAAAATTAGAGATGTAATTGATACGCTGGCTTGGCCGAATCAACATTCATCACTCCCCGCCCGCCGTAAACACCCGCAGCACCACCCGATCCAGTATGTCCCGAGGTCGCAGTTGCAGGGGATGATATGCCGTTCGGTCCGGATGACGTAGCAATATTACAAATCCCAGGTTCGGCCGGCTGCCCTCGGCCCAGGCGCGGATCATCTGGGTGACGTCTACGTGGAGGGTCTCGGCTCGACCGCATTTGATTGCGAAACTGGCCGCCAGGGTGCTGTCGAGGTCCCCGCCGGGGACGCCCCAGGGCTGCCGCCAGGTTGCCGCCTCATCCCAGGAACGGCCCGCCAGAAAAACGTCAAAGCGGACCACCGAATCCTCCGAAAACGCCCGCAGCGTCAGGGGAAAGACGATCTCGGCCTGGCTGATGGTCGGTGCCGCCGGCAAACCGTAGGTTTCAAAACCCAGAAGCAACCGAGGCCCGGCCGCCGGGTCGTGCTCGGCGGTGTCGGGTGTGATGACGTGCGCGCGGGACGGAAAGATATCCATCGCACTGGCCAATCCGCACCAGAGCAGGATGACCAGGGCAGCCCCAATGCCGAATAGAAAATTATTCTTTTTCATCGCAATCTCCAATCTCTACGGTTCCGTGGTTTAGTGCAGCATGGTCATCTTCTTGCAGAAGCGTTCGGTGTCAGTCTGCAATATGCAGAAATATAGGCCGGAGGCGACGTCCTGCCCGGCATCGTTGCGGCCGTCCCACTGGACCAGGTGCACCCCGGGCCGATAGAGGTTGTCGGCAACCGTCCGGATCCGCTGTCCGAGGATATTGAACACGTCGATGCGCACCGCCGACTCGTGGGGCAGCGAGAATTCGATGTTGGTCGAGGCGTTGAACGGGTTGGGGTAGTTCTGGCGGAGTGCAATTTCGGTCGGAAGGACCTCCCTCCCAGGCGCCTCCAGGCGTGGCCACCCGCCGCAGTAATCCTGGGATGCGGGATTGGTTGTATTGACCGGACCGAACACCGTTGGCCCGCCCAGCCAATAGTTGTACCGAGCGTCTATAGTTTGAGTGTTTTGATTGTAAATCTCGTAGGGATTAGAACCACCCTGCCCCCAGAGCGAATTGCGACCATTGTAAAGATATGGCAACGACGACTTGTCGGCCTGAACGCAGCGGGGGGCCGTAATGTGGCAGCGGGCGATTGCCGGATCGCTACCGTTGGTGCAATAGATGCCGATGTTGGAACCCCAAATATCGAAATAAGTGGTGCAGGCCCAGCCGGCCGACTGCCCCGATATAGAAATGTCCGTGCCGTTAAGGTAGATGCCGTTGTAGGAGTCGATATTATCGAGCCTCTTGACCGTCCCCTCTTTGGCGTATGAACCGGCGTCGGCCCGGATCAGCCGGATGGCGTCCTGCGTGAAGTTGGTGAAACCGTCCCCGGTGCTCCAGAGTTTGGGCCGATGTGACACATTGGAAGCAACATCGAAGGCTAGGCCGTAGGTGCCGTTGAGGAAGGTGTTGCGCGTGGACACGAGCTTGACGTAGGTATCCGGCCAAGAGCCGCAGCCGCAGATTGGATCCAGCGGACCCTTGACCAGCTTGACGCCGTAACTGCCCGAATCCAGAATCTGCGAGTTATCCATACCAGCCGAAGCGTTGTCGAGCAAGATGTTGGGGGCGTACAATGCGTTATCGAATTCACAATAGGAGATTTTCGTCGAATCGTAACGCGTGTTGACCAGCCAGGCGCTGGAATAGGAGCAGTTCTCGATGCGGGAGTTGAACAGCCGAAACGAGTTGGGGCATTTTACCGTGATGCCGTAGGCCGCGTTACTCAGGCGGCAGCGGTCGAAGAAATAATCCCCGGCGCATTCCAGCCGGATGCCATACCACTTAGGGCACTCCTCGCCCGGCAGCGGGCATCCGGGATCGGGGTTTCCGCACCCGGCGGTGTAGGTGAAGATTACGCTGTCGCTACCATGGCCCCGGACGAAGAGGTTGGCGTGGGGCTCGATGATAAATTCGGTCAGGTTGGAGTTGAGCCCGCCAAAGGCCGAATCGTAACAGGGCATCTCGAAGCGGGCCGGTCCGTGAATCGTCACACTCTGGGAGTCGTCCACATAAAAGTCCCCCTTGGGACGGATGCGGCCGGAGTAGCGGTAGTCGGGGTTGAGGATCCAGATCGGGCGGTATTCGTCGGTCTTGACAATCTTGAACAGCCTTCCCTCGCCGGCGCGGAGGGTAGTGGTAAAAGGAATTGTCCCGTCCGGCATGACGGCGGTGTAGGTGGTTTCGGGCTTCCCACCCCAGTCGGCCGAATTCGTGCCGGTGGCTAGATCGATGACATAAACGAAATTCCCCTGCCCGAGGTTGGTAGGGTCGAATCTGATTGTGGCTGTTATGGATGGTGCCTCGGTGGAATCGCTGGGGCCGCGCGAGCAGGCGCGGTTGACGATCATGGCGTAGTATGACTCGCCATCGTCGAACTCACCGACATGGAACCAGCCTAAGTCTGGATTGGGGGCAGATGCATTGGAGACGGCGGAGATGGATTTCACGAAGGCCTCGGCTGGCGGCAGGTATTCTGAGTTGCCCTCATGATAAGGGTAGGCTCGTTGCCAAGTGAGATCGAGGTAAATAGAATCGATTGCCTTGATATAAGGATTGATATCATTCTCCACCGCATCATACATGCCCGGCCGGGGATTGCCGTATTCATCTATGATTCCCCGGTTGGTTTCAACGGGGGGTACCGCGTCAAGAATGGTATCGTATTTCCACAATACTATCCCGACCGGTTGATAGCATAGCCCCATGAAGGTCTCGCAACGGAGTTCCGATCTCGTGAGCCTGCGCCTTTGCTCACCGGCATAGCAGGGGGATTCGGCGTCGAGAGAATCGCAGAACCAGAATTGCGGAGTATAGACCCAACTCTTAGTCGAATCGGAGTAGGAAATTATGCTCCTCACCGAATCGCAAGGTTCAACAACTGACATGTTTAGATTCGATTGCCAGGCCGCGCCGTAAACAGCGGAATACCCGGTATAAGTAGTGGTACGTTCAGTCGGGTAGCAATAAACCCAAAGCTGTTCGGGTTTAGCGATTCTTACATAATCTTTATAAGAATATTTGCTTCCGAAATTAAACCAGGGGTGACCGCGAACGGGGTTATCCCAGCCAAATGCGTCCATTGCCGTTTTTATCACGTCTTCTATGTAGGCGTTGGGGCGGTAATTATGCGCTTGTGGCGTGTCTTTCAGCATCCAGCCCAAAATCTTGCCGTCGTAGCCGGGGTTACCCGTGCTGTCGATAATATCAGTTCGATAAAGGTTCTGCTCGATTAATAAGTTTCCGTATTGGCAGTGCAGCTTGAAGTAATCGACGAAAACGGAGCAGGCATTGGCGGTTTGAAATCTGAATCTGACGGAGTAAGCCTTTTCCGAGGGTGGGAGCGTATCGACAACGAAATAATTCTGCCCTGTAAGATAATTCTGCAGAGCGAAATGCGTTTCCACGTTATCCGGCAGGTCGTAGACGTATATCGTGTCGATAAGCCGGATTTTATTTTGTGTGAACGATTCATTCTCTACAGTGAAGATGCCCACTATGGCGCTGTCGTCTGCCCCCTGTTTTTTAATGAGGATATCTAAGCAAGGAGAGTATCGGAGTTGAGCGTCGGCCAGCCAAGTCATTCTGTTGGTCAACCCGAGACGCAGGTTATCCAGCATATAAAGGGAGCCTTTATAGGCCCAGAAGCTGTCCTCCCTGACGGCGCCCTGTGTATAAGTGAACCCAGCGTAATAGAATGTGCTTTCTGGGTGCGAGATGAAATAGCTCGCATGGTCATACTTTTGCTGAGGTTGAGTGTAAAAAGAGGGGGTGAAAAACACTCCGTAGGGGTGAGGGAAGATTCCATGCGAGGCGAATCTGCCTGCTTGGACAGTATCGAATCCGCCTGTAGTAAATTGATTAAACCCAAGAACCTCATGAATAACATCGAGACATGTGTCGCAAAAAATCGATTGCGTCGTGGCGTGTTGTGATGAATAGGCCCCGAAAGGCATCTCGTATGGACTGAGTAACTGCCCGAAGGCAAGAGCGGGAAAAAGTAACAAAAAGATCAACTGCCTACACATACTACCTCCTTCAATAAAGCCGTCATTTCACTAACACCATCTTTTTAGAATTCCCCAGTATGTTCAGCCCCCATTGGTATATTTTGGCCAGGTAGGCACCGGACGGTAGCTCCTGCCCGAAATCGTCCCTTCCGTCCCAGGCTGCATTGTGCGTACCGATAGGGTACTTCGAATTGACCAGCGTCCGCACAACCCTGCCAGCTATATCGTATATCTCAATTTTTATCTCGGCGGGTATAGGACCGATATCGGCCACATAAAACGAAATTACCGTGCCAGAATTGAATGGGTTGGGATAGTTGGTGAGGACATTAAATTTCTCCGGACGCCCCGGCCTGGCATCGTCAACTCCCGTCTGAATGATCGATAGCTCGAAGGAGGGCGCCGATTCGTTCCCCTGGCTGTCGACGGCGCTGACACGATAAAAATAGTTGCGGCCAGAGACGATATTCCCATCCTCAAAAGAGCAGGTCTGGGGCTCCGCAATCATATTTTCCGGAGACGGTTCGAAACCTGATGTTGTGCCCCTATAAAGTCTGTAGCCAAGGAAATCGGTCTCCCAATTCTGACGCCAGGATAGGTAGACGGTGGTGTCGTCAGGGCTCAAAAACCCGGAAAGGCTATCGGGTGTCCCCGGAGGCAAGTCGAGATAAAAATAACTCTCCCCAACTGGCCCGCCATAAATGCCGATGTCGCTTCTGGTGCCATCCATGTCGAGGATATTAGGTTCGCCGGCATCGATGCACGGCGAAAAAGCCTGCAGGTGAAAATTAAGGGATTCCGGATTCACAAACATGGGATCGCGGAAGATGTTGCCAATGGAGTCGAAGGGAAAACCGTAGGAGCGTATATCTGTATCGTTGCGCCAGAAGCAATTGTAGTTTATTAAACATCCCAAAGAATCCTCAAAGACGTCAATTCCAACCCTACAGCCAGTGAGAATATTATTGGCAACAGTGTCGAAGGCCGTGGCTATAATGCCATGACCACCCTCAGGCCCAGGCAGGCGCATGCCCTCGACAATATTATTGAGAACTCGATTGCCAAATATGCCCCCCAAACCCCTGATGAACACATTATTCCTGACTACGGCGTGATACGGCGCCCCCTCAATTGAAGAATTCCCCGATCCCACACAGTTTATAATTATGTTATTTTCGACCAATACGGTATTGGCTTGAAGTTGGATAGCTGTGTAACCAGTGGTGTTGGTGATGAGATTGTTTTTGATGTGTAAATTGACTGACCAGCCGGGACTGGAAATGCCGATGCTGCAACTATCGAATATGCAGTTGAGTACGGCGGATGTACCTCGATGGACCTGCGCTCCAACAAGAGAACCAACGAATTTGCAGCTTGAAATAATCAAACTAGCCCCCGCATACGAATCGCCGGCAATCCAATTACTCCTTAGATTTATCCCATCCACATAGCAGCCGTCGCCCAAAAGCAGAGCCGCAGTCTGGTATTCGTCGGTATAAAGAAAAGTGCTGTCCCAACCGGCGCCTATTATGGCCAGGGAATCGTAAAAGCCCAAGACAACCGATTCCTGCCAAAAGCCGCTGGCAATGAATAGCGTATCTCCTGGCGAGGTGGCATCCACCGCCGGCTGTATGCTATCCGCCGCCGTGGCCCAGCTTGAGTAGGGGTACTCGTCGCTGCCGGTGTGTGAGGCGTAGTGGTAGTCGGCGAAAACCACGGCAGAGAACAACAAGCCAATTAGACAGCCCAGCACAACGCTTCGCATGAAACTAATATTCATATTCTACCTCAGAGATAATAAGGGCCTTTGGTGTGCAGCGGCCATCGCATCTGCTGTCTAAGGCCGACTCATAAAGATTCTTAGGCGCAAAAATAACGTGGAAAGATTGTGAAGAGAGATGTCCTGGCCTCAAGAGCATAGCGCTTCTTGGAGACCTCCTTTCGGATAAAGACCGATTTTGTCGCTTACCTTATCGGCCCCTAATCCCGGATTCCCGCTCGGCTCTTCTCCCGTCATCAATTTATATTAGGCACCACCATTGTCAATAATAATCTAATTTTGTCCAAGAGATTTATCTATATATGCCGAGAATTTCCGTCAAGTCCATTAACCCCGCTTTGAACCCTCGACCTTGGGACATTTTGGGGATTTTAGTTCTGAAAGTTGTCAGGAATTATGTGATTGGGAGGGCTGAAGCGCCTGCCGCATCGTTTCAAATCTTTGAGCGGCAGTTCCCATAGTGTAATGACGGGAAAGAAGTTCCAATTGCGAATGCTCGGGCGGTCGCCTATCGACGGCGATTTCAATAGAGGATTGAGGCGATTGCCAGTCATCTTTTCCTCCTCAAAGCGCCCCCCCGCTATAAGATATTCCCCTGAATCATAACCGGTTCGGGGGTTTTAAATTTTGATTACAATTTTCAATACAAGATGCGTTTTGTTAGAAATTGCTTTTAATGATGAAATTTTAACTTCTCATCTATTGTAAGTCATTGATAATCGATGAGAGGATTTTTTAAAAGAGCAGTTTTGAATGACCGTCGGGTAGATAACCCGAAGTTTAAAAATCAACAAAATGGGCAACTATGGATCAAAAACCGTCGGGTCCCAAACCCGAAGAGGATTAATTTGCATTAGACCATTATTCGAGACATCTGCACACTTACAAATAATATTAAGAGCCGAAAGGACTTTCTAATCGAAAAAGTGTCTCTTAACTTAAGATATATACTGTTCAAATTCATCTGAAATCAAACAATAGCCGCGATAAGAGCCTTCCTATGGTCAATCCACAAACCCACCTTTGTTCTCATCGATTTTTCCTTTGTCTATTAGCTCCATTTAACGACTGCCCTCGGGCGCATCATTGGGTGTCGGCTGTATGGCATGGTCGGCCTCGATGTCAACCTGATGTTCCACTACCAGGAATCGGAGTGCTCTTCTGTTGCTTCTCCTGTTTCCTTATTGCTTCTTGTTCCTGTTTGTTTAGCTTTTGTTTCTGACTCTTGTTCTTATCCTTTTTTCCGCCTCGGTCTCCCATTGTATGACTCCTTTCCGTTTGTTCTTTACTGTCTCGCCATCAAGCATGCAGCCACACAGCCGATTCTCGAACAGCCTGGCCTTATTGTGCTTAATGCCAGCATAATATTATACAACATTAATTTATAATATTGTATCCTACCAAATAATCTATGTCAACAAGATTCAAGGTAAACGCTCAGGTCCCCGAGGTGCGCATACTACTTCTTTCCCGGAAATGAAAAATCGCCCCATAAAAAAAGGGCTGGCATATTGCCCAGCCCTTATCTTATCGCCGCTCTGCCCTATCTGGCGAAGCAAGGGTTCTTTATCTGTGTTGTTCAAGCCATTCCAGAATGGCGCGAACACTGCCGCTGGCCAGAGCAATGCTCGAATCCGCGGCGCCATAATACAGGTGGATAGTGTCGCCATCGGGAGCAATTGTGCAGCCGCAAGGAAAGATGACATTGTCCACATCCCCGCGCCGCTCGTAGGGTTCTTCCGGGCCAAAAATCCACTCGTCGCTACGTTTGAGGCAACGCTCCGGTGTGTGCAAATCAAACAATGCCAGGCCAAGTCGGTAAATGGAGCCGGCTGCGTTTTGTCGCACCCCGTGGTAGATTACTAGCCAACCTTGCGCAGTTTCGATGGGCGGAGACGAGAGTCCAATTTTGTTCGCATCCCACCACCCACCCAGTCGGGCTTCCAGCATCACTTTGTGACTGCCCCAGTGGCGCAAGTCGGAGGAGTAAGAGATCCACATGTGCCCGCGGGGCGAACTGACCGGGCGGTGGATCAAAGCCCAATTTCCGCCAATCCGATAAGGCAAAAGAGCTGCGTCTTTATCTTCTGGCTGCATGATCAAACCATAGCGCTCGAAGTGGTGGAAATCTTCCGTGAGCGCCAGGGCCACGCCTGGGCCGTCCCGCGTGTAGGCGGTGTAAACGATTGCATACTGCCTTAATTCGGGGACGTAGGTGATACGTGGGTCTTCAATGCCCCACAATTCTTCCGGGAAGTGCTCAGGATCTGCCAGTAAGGTGGGCCGGGAATCAATCTTCCAGTCGTCTATGCCATTGGCAGAGCGGGCAGCGCATAGATGGGAATGGCCGCGCCGGTCTTCCACACGGCACAGGAGCAGAGTGGTTCCATCGGCCAACAATGCCGCGCCAGGGTTGAACACGCTATTCACCGGATAAGGCCAACCAGCGGCGGTCAGGATAGGATTGAGTTTATGGCGAAGAAAGAGTTCGGGATGTTGATTGCTCATTGTGATCCTGCCTCTACAGATAAAAGGGGATTTTCAGCCAGCCGCAGTTCCAGCAACGCTTGGAGAAAGGCCAGCGTCGACTCCGCGCCCTGATTCTCGTTAGGTCGGTCGGCATGCAAACCGTCCCGGCAGCCTCCCGTCGTCGGGTCGTAAACCGAGAGGTTCAAGTCGTTGCGCCCGAGGAACCATTCGAAAGCGCGGCGAGCTTCCTTATGCCAGCGCTTATCGCCCGTGATCCGGTAGGCTTCGAGACATGCAGAGACCATCGCTTGCGCCTCCACCGGCTGTTGATCGAATCGGGCCCGCTCACCATCTTGCTGATAAAAGCCGTTGGATCCGATAGGAACAAAATGCCCCGCGTCCGCGCGCTGCAAATCGGCCAGCCAACAAAGCGCCTCTAGTCCGGTTTCGGTCATGGTGGCATTCGGTATCGATTGGCCACACATGAGCAACGCATGTGGTAGCGCGGCGTTGCAATAGGTCAGCCTGTCTTCATACCAGCGCCATTGCTCCGAGCGGTGGCTTTGATACAATGTCAGCAATCGCCCGGACAATTCCTCCCGGACTTGGCTGGCCCTACGGTCACCGGTAAACCTCTGTAGGTATTCGTGGATGCCGATGAGCGCGAATGCCCAAGCGCGTGGGCTGGTCGTGTTGAGAATGGCGGGCAAGGCCTGCTCGAACACCCGGCCAGCCATACTTTGTAAGGCTGGCATGTTCGAGCGGCCCAAGACTGTGCCCAACGCCCACAACGTGCGGCCGTGGCTGTCGTCGGAACCGCCAACTTCCAGCCAGCGGCGCTGGTAATTCATAAAGTTGCGGAAGCATCCGGTTTCAGTATTGAAGGCATACCAGATAAAGGCAAGATAACGGGAGGCCAGTTCTGGGGCCTCTTCATTGCCCAGGGCTTCCAGGAGAGCGCTCACCATCAGCGCACGGGCATTGTCGTCAGTGGTGTAACCTTCGAGATAGTTGGGGATCGTGAAAATGGCATGTTGCAGTATGCCGGTCTCGTCTGTCATGCGGTGCAAGTGGTCCGTTTTAAGAGGCGGCAATTCGCCCGGACGTTTGTCTAATGGCTTAACTGCGAAGTCCTGGCGAGCATAATGACGGCGCTCCGCTCGAGCGCGTTCAAAACTCTCCATATAGCGGCTCGCTACCTGCGGCCAGATCATCTCTCGCCCAAATACATAGGCTCGCTTACGCATAGCGTGTCGCTGGGCTTCGTTGTCCAAAAGGCTAATTACCTGATCGGCCAGCGCCACTGGATCCCGGAACGGCACCAGAGCTCCCCGTCCTTCAGCTAGCATCTCTTCCGCATACCAGAACGGTGTTGAAATGACGGCCTTACCTGCCCCTACAGTGTACGCGAGCGTACCCGAGGTGATCTGCGCCGCATCGTGATAGGGTGTGATGTAAATATCGGCTGCGCTTATAAACTGAACGAGCTCTTCCAAACTAACAAAGCGGTCATAGAAAATCACCTGACCTTCTACGCCTTTCTCCTGAGCCAGCCATTGCAGCGACAGCCTGTACGTTTCACCTTCATTCCGCACTACGTGGGGATGGGTCGCGCCGAGGATGATGTACACTACATTTGGGTGTCGGGCTAAAATACTGGGAAGGGCGGCGATGACATTTTCGATCCCTTTGTTCGCCGAGAGCAAGCCGAAGCTAAGTAAGACGATTTTGCCCTCGACTCCAAACAGGTCTTTGTGAAAACTTGGGTCTACAAAGGGCACATCAGGAATGCCGTGGGGGATCAGATCAATCTTCTCCGGCAGCACACCATAGACCTCGTGCAAGAATTTCGCGCCGCGCGCGCTCATGACGACCAACCGATCGGACAGGGCCGCGACTTCTTTCAAAACCCGCCGTTGATCGGGATTGGGGTCGTGCAGAATAGTGTGCAGGGTTGTAACAATGGGCATCCGCAATTCGCGCAAGAGCACCAGAATGTGGCTGCCCGCACGTCCGCCGTAAATGCCATACTCATGTTGCAGGGATACGAGATCTACGTTGTTGATATTCAAGAAGTCGGCGGCGCGGCGATAGGAATCAATATCCTTCTCTGCGAGTTCAAACCGAACGCGGGTCGGGTAGGCGTAACCAGCCTCGATATCATTGACCGGCAGGGCAATGCAGGTCGTTTGACTATATTGGGCGGCGATGGCCTCACACAAATCGGTAGTAAATGTGGCAATGCCGCAGTGGCGCGGTAAGTAGTTGCCGATGAACGCAATGCGATCAAGTTTTGAATCGGTCGAACTGTGGTCCATGACTAAAATCTCTTTTCTGGCAACCAACTTCCTTTTTAGCTACTTATGACCTATTAACGCAAAGAGGCGGTTGCTCCAGCGACTGCCTCTACGAGTATCGTATAAGACACCTGCAAATCCTTGTCAATCGGGTATCGGAACCGTTACTCTGTAAAATAATTAGATTCCGTTCCGATTGCAAGTTATATCTATACCAGGCCTGCTAAGATGCAATATCATAATTTATGGCGCGGAAGAAAATGTATCGTTTCAGAATCTATAGGGCCAATTCGGGTTAGGAAATATTTGCAGTAATATCCGCAGTCCGCAAACTTATTGGATTTTTAGAATCATCATTACTTATGTTAAATAATCGTAAGATGTCAAATTGTACCTCGTTAGAATCTTTTAGACAATGTGAACCTTTCTGACATTTTTCTAACATAACACGACGTAATACGGGACAAAACGAGATAATACCGGAAAAGAAGACCGGGCGTAAGTCTTTGCCCGTATTGTCCCTTGCTGTTCGGTATTGTCCCGTGTGAGGGGATTAGATCCGGCTCATAACCCGAAGGTCGAAGGGGCTTTTTTAACGCTCACAGATGACCCACATCTGCCGGTTCCCCTTTTTCAGCTCTCTGGTTAGGGGCTTACTGCGCCCGTCCATCAATTGACTGACACAAACTTGGGTGGTATGTGTGACGGATTTGTGACCTTATTGGAGTTTCAAGAGATATGGGGCGTGTGCTAAATTTGGGCTATAGAATCAGGAGTCAGTGATATAATTATATAATCCATCTCCAAATTCAGAGCTCTTTCCTGTCCAAATTCATCTGAACCGGGGCAAAATAAACATCTTTGAAAATTTCCGCGCTGCACTTGATGGATTAATCATCTTTCTTTTCATTGGCATCTCTAATATGCAATAGCAATTTTTCAGCTGTTATGGGAAGCGACTTGATCCTTATGCCTAAGGCGTCGGCAACAGCGTTGGCAATGATGGGCGCTACCGGTATCATGGTGTGTTCACCGATCCCCCTGGCGCCAAATGGGCCGTCCGGCTGAGGAACTTCAACAATGATCGGGACTATCTCATCGGGCGTTTCAAGAGCGGTGGGTATTTTGTAGTCTGAGAAATTGGGATTTAAGAGCCTCCCTTTATTATCAAACCTCATATCTTCATATAGTACCGTACCTATTCCCTGAAGCAGCCCGCCTGCAACCTGGCCTTCAACCAGATCAGGGTTGATGGCCTTGCCGGCATCGACC
>Ga0315285_10006579_pt1 | contig 11983 bp, 6 predicted proteins | sample YL17G09_36_MG_FD_203698 | JGI IMG/M metagenome (GOLD analysis project Ga0315285, IMG submission 203698) | Sediment microbial communities from Yellowstone Lake, YNP, Wyoming, USA - YL17G09_36 | ecosystem: Environmental > Aquatic > Freshwater > Lake > Sediment | place: USA: Wyoming | collected... | reverse complement strand
CTGGCGCCGGCCTTGACGTATTCGTAAGCAGTCCTCCATCCATCCCCGGCGTGGCCCTGGTTGCCCATCTGGGTAACGACCTTTGGATTCTTGGCGTAGGCTGCGGCCAGCAACTGGGCTTCGCGGACCGACCAGGTCAGCGGCTTCTCGGTGTAGCAGTGGATGCCCATTGAAACGGCGGTCATCGACGGGGCAAAATGGCTGTGATCCGGGGTCGCCACGAAAACGACATCGAGGTCCTTACCGTGCTTTTCGAATACTTTCCGCCAATCCTGATAGCCGGTGGCATTCTCCCAGCCTTTCTTGCCGAGGACACCGTCCCACCGGGTTTTGTCAACCTCGGCGAAGGCGATACACTGAAGGCCTGCCCCATGGCATGTGCCCGTATGGGACCCAGCCTGTCCGCCCGCGGCGATGAATCCGACCTGGAGTTTTTCGTTGAGTCCCTGGGCCCGGATGAGGTTCGGGAAACCAATAGAGGACGTGGCTGCAACGGCAGCGGCTGATTTGATAAACTGACGACGTGTGATGTTTGACATAAGCTCTATTCCTTAACTTTTAGTGAATGAAAAAATCGACCCTTATTCTAATCGTATCCGGCGGGTTGTCAACCGAAAAGATAGGGGGGTGTGGAATCGAAGAAATACATCTTTTGCGGTTCATTACGGTTTCGACACAAAAAAGGATGGTCGCAGACCATCTTTACTTTGCCGCAACAATACTAACGGTCGCTCAGACCACGTGAATCCTTCGGCCCTGGAATTTGACTGTGCCGTCTGTGGCCGCGAAGAGCGTGAAGTCCTTGCCCATTCCGACGTTGGAGCCGGCGAAGAATTTCGTTCCGCATTGCCGGACGATTATCGAGCCGGCTTTCGCGGCCTGACCGCCGAACAGCTTTATGCCTCTGTATTTAGGATTGCTGTCTCTGCCGTTCCTCGATGAGCCTTGTCCCTTTTTATGTGCCATAATCAGTTACCTCTGTCTAACGCAAATAACCAAACTGCCAATTTGCCCGAACACTGCATTTTAGCTGCCCCTTCGGTTATTGTCCAGCAGATTTTTGATGCTTGTGATGGAAAAACCGTGGATTCTACGATTTTTTGGCCCGCAGGGTGCTTGATTCTGCGTCAAATTGGGAGCATGGGCCTCTTATGGCCATTCGGCTTCGAGTATGGCCTTGAATTCGGCCAACGAAATTGAGCCGGTAGCGGACAATTTTATTGTGCCGTCCGGCTCGATGAAGAGCAAGGTCGGAAGCTGGTGAATGGCGTCATAGGGGTCTCCCGCGCTGCCGATCTGTGCGGCGATTACTGTGTAGTTGATCTTTCTATCTTCGGCGAACTGTTTGATGATTTCGGCGGTGTTCGGCGGATCCTCGGTTATGTGAGATATGCCCATAATCGCCAGCTTATCCTCACCGACGGCTTTTCGCAGTTCCATCAGGTGCGGAATCGTTGCCTTGCACGGCGGGCACCACGTCGCCCAGAACATAAGCACGACCTTCTTGCCTCGGTAGTCGCTTAGTTTGTGCTTTTTGCCGTTGATGTCGGTCAGGGTGAAGTCCGGGGCCTCCTTGTTGATCAGGGAGGTGTAGTTCGGCCCCCAGGTCCTTGCGATCCTGATGATACTTGTGAGGCTCTTTTTGGGGTCGGTGGGTGTTACGCTCTGTGGTTTTGCCTTATCCGGGTCGGTTGGCGCTGCAGTCTGCGAAGTCGCAGTTTTGGGTGCGGCCGAACTGGTCTGATCGGACGGCAATTGCTCGTTTTGCGGCGAAGTACGGTTGGTTGTGGGCTGCTCAGGGCCGGTCTTTTTGCATCCTGTCAGGATTGCTGTTGCGGCCAACACCATCACCAAGACAGCAACCGGCAACGAGAACCTCGTTTTTTTATTCTCTTTGAACATTCTGCGTTTCTCCAAAAGGTTTCTTTCGGCAATCGATAATATACGCCTTTACTACTCGTACGTCCAAAGCAAAGTTCAATTTTTGCCTCCGAAGGGCAGGTTGTCTGGCCCCAGGGTCTTTGGGCCGGTGAATCCGTGGGGTCTTGCCGTAGGGCTGTGATGGCGGGCCGGGCAGACCATCTGTGTTGCGGTCTGCCTGGCTGACCTGCCGGCAGCGCACTCTTTGCTGCGGCTCGTCAGGGATTTTGTCAAAGGTGGGCCAGGGTGCGGAGGGAGAGAGGAGAGAGAGGAGATCCCTGACCCACCGTACATTCATTATCCCAATTTGCCCCGGGCAGTCAAGAAGAATCGCTAAATTCTTTTATCGTCAATTGACTATATACCTTCAACTGGGACAATAGGCTGCGCAAGGCCGAGTGGTCGGATCATACCCACCCTGTCCCAATATCCTCATCACTATCTGCCTCAGATTCGGCTTACATGAACGTCTCATTATCTCCCTGCCCAACTGCTCCCTGAACTCTTCCAGCTTACCACCCTCGTGCGGCCATTTAGTCTTTATGACACCCGGCAAAACGCCGGTTCTTCAGATACACCTCTTTTACGTCTGGCTACTTTCTGGTAAACTTCATCAGGTGGTCGTAAGAATTTCGTCAATAGTGCAGGTCAGGGAAAATGTCAGGTAACTGTAGTTCAAAATTTAGTTCAGACAGCACCGGCTTATATGTTCACGTTCCATTTTGCCGGACCAAGTGTCGCTACTGCGGCTTCTACTCCGAGCCCATTGTTGAATACGATGCAGGTGCTATTGTCTGCGCGATGATTGCTGAGATCCAGCGATATAAACTGGGCGAGAGCATAAAAAGCCTTTACATCGGCGGTGGAAGTCCAAGTTCCCTTACGCAGGAACATCTGCTTCGGTTGGTTAACCGGCTGACGCTGGGGTGCCCGGCGGCAGAGGAGTTTACAGTCGAGATCAATCCCGGCCAAGTGGATAAGACACTGCTTAATGAGTTGCGCAGAGCAGGGGTCAATCGACTTTCAATTGGAGCCCAGTCTTTTATTCAGCGTGAACTGGATTTTTTGGGTAGAGGCTATACTGTCGGTTGCATACGCAAATCAGTTCAACAAGGCAGGACGGCGGGTTTTGGTAATATCAGTCTGGATTTGATTTTCGCTGTTCCGGGCTCTGACTTGGACTCATGGAAGCACAATCTCCAGGCGGCAATCGAACTGGCAGTAGATCATGTAAGCGCTTATGGCCTCACTTACGAAGACCAGACTCCTCTTGGCAGGGATCTGGCGGCTGGGGTGATAAAACCTGTCGATGAAGATACCGACCGGGCAATGTACGAGCTAACAATTGACGAGCTCGCAAGGGCCGGCATTGACCAGTACGAAATATCAAATTTCGCGAGGGATGGTTTCCAGTGCAGACATAATCTTAACTACTGGGCAAATGGCAGTTATGCCGGTATTGGGCCCGGAGCAACTTCGTATTTGCAGGGCACAAGGAGTACAAATTACCCTGATATTAGCAAGTATGCCGAAACGGTCGGAAGCGGTGCAAGTACGGTCGCAGCAAGTGAAACGCTCGGAAGTCTCGAACTGGCATGCGAGACTGCCGTCCTGAATCTGCGTCGCCGGTGTGGGATTGATTTGGTGGAATTCAAAACACGGACTGGTTTTGACGCCATGCAACTATTTGCAGAACCGATTCGGATGTATCAGAAACGGGGGTTAATTAATACCTGCCAGGGACGGGTTTTCCTTACGCGCCAGGCGCTTGGAATTGCTGATTCGATTTTGTGCGACTTTGCAATCGTTTAGCACAAGTTGCCTTTAACTGCCAACAATGCTATAATGTTTTTTTGGCATTTTGGTGAAATATTGATGAGTACTGAACACATAAGGAATTTCTCGATAATAGCACATATCGACCATGGTAAAAGCACACTGGCCGACCGGATACTGGAGCTTACCGGGGCGGTGAGTGAACGTGAAAAGAAGGACCAGATCTTAGATGATATGGATCTTGAGCGTGAGCGTGGTATCACCATAAAAGCTTCTGCCGTCACCCTCAACTACGAGCACGAAGGAAAAAAGTATATGCTAAACCTTATTGATACGCCAGGGCATGTGGATTTTCATTATGAGGTCTCACGTGCTTTGGCGGCATGCGAGGGGGCGCTTCTGGTGGTTGATGCGACTCAGGGTGTGGAGGCCCAGACGGTTGCTAATGCGCATCTGGCTGTTGAAAACAACGTGGAGCTTATCGGTGTGGTGAACAAGATAGACCTCCCGGCGGCCCAGCCGGAAACCGTCGCAGAGGAAATTGAGCACACTATAGGCATCAGGAAAAATGAATGTTTTCACATCAGTGCCAAGAAAGGCACGGGGGTTCCGGAGCTGTTGGATGCAGTAGTAACGCTTCTTCCGCCGCCGACCGACCGAAGCAACGAGCAAACAGCAGCCCTTGTTTTCGACAGTCTCCATGATGACTATCGGGGTGTAATATGCTATGTCAGGGTATTCGCAGGAAGCCTCAGAGTTAAGCAGAAGGTTCGCTTCATGGGCAATGGCAGGACATATACCATAACTGAGTTAGGCAAGTTAACACCCAAAATGGCGCCTGTGGATGAAATGGGCACCGGAGAGGTCGGCTATGTGATTGCCAATATTCGCGGATTGGCTGATGTCACCATTGGGGACACGATTACCGATGACGCTGAACCTGCTCACAAGGCGCTCGCCGGGTATAAGCCGCCGATACAGATGGTGTTTTCCGATTTCTATCCCGGCAATAATACCGACTATCCCAAACTTCGGACAGCGTTTGAGAAATTGGCGCTTAATGACGCAAGTTTTTCTTTTACTGCTCACAATTCGCCCGCTCTGGGATTTGGTTTTCGCTGCGGCTTTCTAGGGCTTCTGCACATGGATATTATTCAGGAGCGGCTCGAGCGCGAACATGGTATGAACGTCATCCAGACCGCTCCGACTGTGAGCTATGAAGTCTTGACTAAAAACGGCAAGGTCATCAGGATTGATTCACCAGGCGAACTGCCTGATATTACGAAAGTCGCCGAGCTGCGGGAGCCATTTGTTCGACTGGAGATAATCACAACAAGCGACTCAATAGGTGAAATTATGAAGCTGGCCGAGAGTGGACGATGCAGACTGCTCAAGACCGAATACATAAGTGGAACCCGAGTCATGCTCGAATACAAAGCACCGCTCGCTGAAATTGTCTATGATTTCTACAACGTCCTTAAGAGTATAAGCCACGGCTATGCGACGATGGACTACGAGTTTATTGGTTTTGAAAACAGCGACCTTGTCAAGTTGGATGTTCTTGTCAACAAAGTTGCTGTTGATGCGCTTTCTCTGATTGTTCATCGCAGCACCGCTGAGGCTCGCGGCCGAAGACTTATAACCAAGCTTCGCAAGGCAATCCCGCGACATCAGTTTGAAATTCCTCTTCAAGCGGCCATTGGAGCCAAGATTATTGCCAGAGAGACCGTCAAAGCTTATCGCAAGGATGTAACCGCCAAACTTTATGGCGGTGATGTCACTCGGAAGATGAAGTTGCTCAAAAAACAAAAAGAGGGCAAGCGACGCATGAAGAACATTGGCTCTGTACAGATACCGCAAGAGGCTTTTATGAGTATCTTGGATTCCGCAGAGTTGGAATAGCCACGTGCGGCACAGGTTGGTGCAAAGGGCTTTGAAAAGAGAAACTACGAGCGAGCCAAAGAAGCTTTGGAAGAAGCTGGCAAGGTGGCCTAATTGTAGGCCGTGACAATGGGCAGGCAACCGGGTAGGTCTTCACTACAACGGGTTTTGGCCTGCCGGCTCGCCTTCTTCCTCGAACACTGCGTCAAAAACTATGGTTACCTCGGCGGGAAGGTACCAAAAAAAAATTTCTTTTCATCAAACTGCGGAAGTTGGGGTAGCGCTGGACAGCCGATGGTTACTTTCGTCCTAATTGCGGGAGCTTGAGATTGATGGTATGATGCATGGCGGCAAGTCACGCTTAACTGCCGTGCTGCTGTGAAAGGATGGCTCAATATGCGGGAGGATACATGAGACGTACGGGTATTTATGCGATTGGACTTCTGTTCCTTTTCTCGGCGGGCCTTCTCGACACGGTCGAGGCGAGCCAGGAAAGAAGCAACGATGGTAACAAGGTGGATGCGAGCATACGCTGCCTTATCAGCGATGTTGACCCCGAGCGAATATCGAAGCACCTCTTCTATCTCTCAAAGGATCCCTTGCCCTATCGGAAGCTGAACCTGACGTTGCCTGGTCATCAGAAGAACACACTCCACGAGGCCGACGACTACCTTGCCGGCAAATTGGAGGCGTGGGGATATCGCGTCGAGCGAGAGGGCGTTCGGGTACAGGCATTTCGTCGGGATACGAGCAAGCCAAAGCACGCTCAGTACTCCCCGCCCAAACCCGAAGACCACTTGTACACGGCCTACAATCTCTACGCCGAAATAAAAGGCCGCTCGCATCCTGACAGGATCATCGTAGTGCTCGCTCACAAGGACTCGCAGAGCTGGATCGATTCCCCGGGAGCCAACGACAACGCAATTGGAACCGCCGGTGTACTGGAGATGGCCCGCGTCCTGGCAGAGCACACCTCCGAGAGCACCATCCGGTTTCTCTTCTGCAATGAGGAACACACACCGTGGACCAGCAAGACCGCAGCTCAAAAGGCGAAATCGCGTGGAGATAATACTGTTGCCGTCTTCAACATGGATGGCATTGGAGCCAAGACGGCAGAGGAGACTGCCGCAGGCAAGAAGACCAACGTGACCGCGTATACAAAGCCCGAGGGCAAGCATCTTGCTGAACTGATGGGCGAGGTGAACGCTCGATATTCCATCGGCCTGGAACAGCGGACTGCAGCGAGGCCACGACCCGGCGACGACGATGGGTCGTTTGTTCTGGCCGGCTACCCCGCCGCGGTCATCAATATCGGATCTCTACCTTACGGCGACCCAAACTACCACGCCGAGGGAGACATCCCGGAAACGTGTGATATTGAGAACGCGGCCATGACCGTGCAGGCAACGTTGGCGGCAGTAGTAACCATCGACCAAGACCTCTGAGCGACTTGCCGCCTTATCCGCCACGGCATTTCGTTGGGTATCGGAGAAATCCAGGCCAATTGACGATCTGACCAAGAGGCATTTCCCCAGACATTATCATCCCTTGGAAGTCTATTGAATCGGCAAGGCTTGAAAGATATCATGAGTGTGGATTTGGCAAAAGTGCTCTAACGCCTCAGTTCGGGCGCCGCTGCCTTCACGGTTATCTGGCGGGCGTCAGCTACGTAGACACACTCGTTGGCTGCTTGCTGGACACACTTGCAGAAACCGGATTGACTGAGAATACCGTAGTCATTCTCTGGAACGAGAATCTTGCTAACAAGCCCGAGCACAGTGCTATCGTCAAGGAGCTCTGTGCAATGCTGCGTGCCAATCTCAAAGCCAAGCCGTAGGCTCGCCCGCCGTGCGTTGGGCGGGCATGCCTCTGGTTCATTCTTCAATGCCGCCTTTAAGGCGAGAAAAGAACTCCTGCCAGACGCCTTTTCTTACACTACCCTATTGCTGCGGCTTTAGAAAGTGCTCGAAGAAGACATAGATCTGTGCATTAGACTCCGCTATTGGTTCGTGGCTATCCCGGTTGGTCATGGCAACGCGGTCTGTGTACCCCAAGAGCCTATTAACTGCGATGGTGTGATTAAGGGCCTTCCAACGTCTGGGCGGATCTTCTGCGCCGCCTGAAACAAGGAAGGGTCTTGGCGCCATGAGAGCATGTAGTTGGTGGAGGTCACGGCCGTTTTCGAGCAGTTCTTTGTATGCGCCTGTTCGCGGGTTAGTATCGCTTGTGATGCCTCTGGGGCGCTGGTGATTCGGGTCGTAGCCCAAGTACCAGGGCTCCCAGTAATTGATATTAGGTCGGCTCTCATCGAATACGATCCCGGGATCGGACCATACTGCACAGGCGAATTTCTCGTAGAGGCAGGACGCGAACATGGCCCATTTGCCCCCGTAAGAGTGGCCAATGATGCCGATCCGTTCAGCGTCAACATTGGGCATATTCGTCATGGCGCTGTGGCAATTAGCTGCTACGTATGCCAAGGCCGAAAGCGGTTGAAGTGGGGGATATTCTTCGCTCTGCGCGCAGAGAGGCTTGTAAGGAGACTTTAGGCTGCAGAACTCCGGCGTACCGATCGATAGGGCGACGAATCCCCGTTTGGCCAACTGGTACCCGAAATCTCGCAACTCTTTGCCCAAGCCCGCTCCGGTCTCAGCATCATAGTACACAACGAGCACGGCGGGAAAGGGGCCCTCACCGTCAGGGACAAGCAGGAAACCCTCCACAGTCTGTTCGTCTGGTGCGATTTCTACAGAGATGCGATGCTGGGTGAAGTTGTCCCGGCGCTCTTGTTCGAAGTACCGGACTTTCGGCTTCTCAATAAGCTCAGGCCACGAGCCTGTCACCCCGCGCCAGTAGGCCAGTATCTCATTTCTCCGCCTCTGCCAGTCCGCCTGCGTCTGGACGCTGGTGCCATCATCGAATTTCAAGGGAGACTTGTATGTGCCGAAGTCGCCGGCGAAGTGCGGAGGGGACGCAAAAGACGATTGGATTTCCTCCGGGGGCTTCTGTGCCCGGCCAGGCAGATGTATGGTTGACTGGCTGGCCGAAGCGCCCTGGTGAGGCACCTCCATCCTTAGGTACACATTCTCAGGCTCGCCAGAACATTCGAGAGTGTAACTGGTTGGGCCTGTCACAGCCCTTTCTGTGCTCATCAATTTGCCGTTGACACGATACCCGTGCACGATTCTAAGATGCTCCTGCGGCGCTCGCCTCGGCAGTAAATGCAGACATGCGCGGATTGTGTTCAAGCCTGTCTTTGCAGTGTACTTGACATAGACCACTTCAGCCGGGGCAGGAAGAACGACGTCTGTGTCCCAGTTGTAGCGCCAGTGGTTCACCCATGTTGGCACCTCAGATTTGTAGATCTCGTTGAAGTTGCGAGGGTCTTCGACTGCGTAGGAAATACGGTTGTCTGTATTCTGAGCTTGCCCCCCTTGATGCGTACGGAAAGTCCCTCCGACAGTGAACCATGATATTTTTGTATCGGGTGGGGCTGTCAGTCGCAAGATGATTTCGCCGCGAACACGGCAGGTATGTCGCTCCGGGTCATAATCTGTCGGCATCGCCAGCACGTGTCTCCGCAGGTCTTGCGGGTCTGCGATGTTGGGCTTTACGAGCATGGGAGTAGTCCGTTGCCCGTAGCGGTCGCCAATACCATACTGAAATGCCGTTTTGCCTTTTCTCAACGATGGGATACTCGTGGGAGCAACCTGGACCCAGGTTCTGATACTCAGCGTATCGACCGCGGTCGAGCCTGCGGGGCCGGATGTCTTCAGCCTCAGCAGGTAACCATACGTGCCCTTGACGATAGATGTCAAATCGACGACTGTAGATTCCTGCTCACGCTCAACCTGGCTTGCATACTGCCATGACAAGCCGTGGTCCAGAGATACCAAGACATTTACCGGCAACGACCCCTTCAAAATGACGACAGAAGCCTCCTCATCGTCATTCGCATCGTCGAGGTCGTTCACTTTCGGAACAATGATGTACGGAGTGAAGACTTCAAACGTGACTTCCGCTTCACCGTCATCGACTATTTCCAACCCCTTGTCTCCAGGCCGAAGGTTTTTCACGTCATAATAGCCATCCTCGAAATCTGTGAAATCTTTGGAGAGCTTGGGCACGTATTCGAACAGGCCGTTGCCATGGTTCCACCGCGTAAAATCTCGGTGGTTTGGCTTCGGTCCCCGCGGCTCTTGCTCGATGAGATCCCGAATCCATTTCGTCTTGCCGTAGCGCTCCAGATGATGCCAGCGGTCATCTTGAGGATTCCAGAACCGGGTGAAGGACTCGCCTTGTCGAAGATAGAAATCCATCGTGTGGCCCATTTCAAACCAGCGGTAGTAGTAATGGACAGGGCTGTCCTTGTAGATGTCGAAGACCTTGGCCTTGTCTTGGTCTTTTGGGAAAAACGGCTCGACAGGCAAGGGCGGATCAGTCCAGAGTTCACGTCTGCTCTGCGCTTCGGCAAGACTTGCTACCATCCCGTCGGGTCGCAACAACACGCCGCGAACGTCGACATCAAAGTAGTGCCAGCTATCGTCATACCAGACTTCGGTTGCGCAGTGATTCCAGGCCTGCAGGCCGAACGCTCGCCCCTGTCTGAATCCGACGCCCTGGAATATTCCGTCAAGAACAGGACCAAAGATTCCGCAATATGCCATATTATATGTGTTCAGTATTTTCAGAGGATCACGGACCGTCGCATATTCATCAAAGGGGTCGGGTCCGTCAAGAATCTCGTTGAAGTGGTACAGACCCGTCTCGTAATCGCTGAGATACTTCCATATCGCGATCGCCAATTCATTCCCAGCCTTGTCTTTCCAGAGATGGAAGTCGCGAAAGCGTTTTAGGTCGGTCGTCTCCGCGATGTGGTCACAGGTCAGTTGGATACAAGTCACCCGGGCATTACAAACAGCTGTCAGAGATAGATAGACGAAAATGGACAAGACGAGAAGGGAGTCTGGACTCGGCGAAGTCCCCGGATAAAGAGCCTTCGTGCGAACATGTTCTGCCGATGTTGCTTTGGTATCCATGCTTTTACTCTTTCAGAATAGACCCTGACACTCGTATAGTCGATTGTATCTATATCCGGAGCACATGACAACCCAAGGCGCCGACGTGTTCCAGCTTCACTGTGATGCGCAGTGTCCGCTCTGTACACGGTTGTCATACCAGAATAAGCTCGCAGTTAAAAGAGTTCTGGCGTTGAGTGGACAGCAACGACCGCAGCAATTATACTGATTATGAAAACGGGGACCTTATTAGGGCAAAATGAGTACGGTGGCACTACAAGAAAGCTTGCTTCTGGGACGAATCGTGTGCGAACATGTTCTGCCGATAGTACCATGCCTTCGTGCGCGGCCCCGATGGTTTCGTGTGGACGTATCTGAGGAACGTGCTTGTGCGCATCGACCCGAAAGACGCGAGCGTGCACGTTGTGGGCAAGGTCGATCCGGTCGGCTGGCCGACGTTCGTCGGCAATGACATTTACTTCTCCGGATCCGAACAGTTGCGACGGATTCGTAACATCGTCCCGACTCTTCAAGTAGTCAAGAAACGATTGCCATGAAGAACAATAAGCCTCATCTCCATTTTGCAGAACTGTAATAAGGATAGTGAAACATGCGAGCTTGGATCAGCACATTGTGTTTGGCAGTCATGTCAACGGCGCCGGCCGTGAGCTTGGCGGCAGCCGAGGAAAAGCAGGCGTGGGCCGTGGCTACCTTTGAGTGCCTGGGGCTGTACTACCCCAGTGCCACTGAGCAAGGCGCCTGCAAGGTGCAGTACCGTCAAGCCGATGAGAAGCCGTGGCGCGAAGCACTGCCGCTGGTTTACGATTCCCGCGAGCGGCAGTATCGCGGGAGCCTGGTGAGTCTGAAGCCCGACACGGCATATCTCATCCGCCTCACATGCGGCGAGCAGACCGTCGAGTTCTCGGGACGCACCCGCAGCGAGCAGTTCTCCATCGGCAAGACGACATACTTGCCGGCCGGCGACTTGGACAAGCCCGTGCGGATCACCGAACCCGGCAAGGCCGATGCATGGCACCTTGTAACCGCGACCCCGGGAACCAAGACCGTGATCGACATGTTCAACCTGTACGATAACTGCATCGAAGTGGCGGCGGACTACGTCATCATTCGCGGCATTGAGCTGAAGAACGCCAGCCAACACGTGGTCCTGATCCGCAAGGGCGTCCAGAACGTGGTCGTGGAGGATTGTCACATGACCCAGTGGGGCCGAGTGGGGGGAGCGCGGGTCTGGGGCGTCTTTCACGGCTCGGACAGCGCGATCTACGCGGAGACCGGCGCCGGCGGACTGGTCCTCCAGCGGAACCTGATTGAGCATCCCCGCAGCGGTTCTAACGACTGGGAGTCCGGCCACCCAGATGGGCCCCAAG
>Ga0315285_10006578_pt1 | contig 11983 bp, 19 predicted proteins | sample YL17G09_36_MG_FD_203698 | JGI IMG/M metagenome (GOLD analysis project Ga0315285, IMG submission 203698) | Sediment microbial communities from Yellowstone Lake, YNP, Wyoming, USA - YL17G09_36 | ecosystem: Environmental > Aquatic > Freshwater > Lake > Sediment | place: USA: Wyoming | collected... | reverse complement strand
AACCAGAGGAGAGAGGACCGCATAGACACCGCCATCTCATGCATGAACACCTGGCACAACCTGTTCAACCTCTACACCCCCTAATTCTGTCCCACAGCCTCGGCAAGGGGAATCCTTAAATATGGAGGGCCGGCTTCTCGCGACACTCTTCAGAGCAACCTGTGAATCATGAAGTTCGCAAGAACTGAAGGAGGTTTAGCATGGCAAAGCCGATGTACGTGAGATTCGAGATGCCCAAGGAGCTCGTCGACAAGACTTACGAGGTCGTCGAGCTCGCGAGGGACAGCGGGAAGATCCGGAAGGGGACGAACGAGGTCACGAAGCTCGTGGAGCGGGGAGAGGTGGCCATGGTGATAATGGCCGAGGACGTGCAGCCGGAGGAAATTCTGGCCCATATGCCCATGCTCTGCGAGGAAAAGGGGATACCCTATGCATACGTCCCCAGCAAGCAGGAGCTTGGAGTCGCTTCGGGCCTGGGCAAGGCGACCGCCTCGGTCGCGCTCGTGGACCCCGGCAAGGGGAAGCCTGCCCTCGATGACCTCGCCAGCAAGATTCGTGCGCTCAAGAAGTGAGGGCAATGCCTGAGGAAGAGAACATCCCGGCGGAGGTAGTCGAGGTCGTCGGTCGGACAGGCATGACCGGCGAGGCGACGCAGGTCAAGGTCCGGGTTCTGGACGGCAGGGACAAGGGTCGCATCATCACGCGCAACGTGAAGGGCTCCATCCAGGTCGGCGACGTCCTCATGTTGAGGGAGACTGCAAGGGAAGCGAGAAAGCTCTCGGTGCGGTGATCGATAATGGTTCAGAAGAGAGTCTGCTCCTTCTGCGGCGGGGACATCGAGCCGGGGACCGGCAAGATGTTCGTGCGGAAGGACGGCACAGTGTTCTTCTTCTGCAAGCTCAAGTGCCAGAAGAACATGCTCAACATGGGCAGGACGCCGAGATGGGTGAGGTGGACGGACGTCTACGCCAAGGCCAAGCACGGCGCTATCAAGACCGAGGAGAAGGCAGAGGAGGCAGCAGTCGTCCCGCCAGCTGAGGCGGGGGAAGCGGCTGAAGGCGAGGTCTCCCTGGATTTCATCCTCCATGCGCCCAAAGGCAAGGACATACCGCACGCCATTAACGCTCTAATCGATCACAGGTTCGGTCCAGACCTCCCGGCGAGCGTGATCGAGAAGAACTTCACGGAGTTCACCGCGGCTGAACCGCTGAGGCATGCCCTCGGTCTGTGGTACAAGAAGAGGCACCCGGGCAAGAAGCTCACAGAGGTCGCCAATACAGAGTATGTCGCGTTCCTCGATACCGCCCAGGCCAAGAAGATCCTAAAGGACTGGCTCGATGAGAAAGCGAAAAAGGAGAAGGGAGGCAGGTGAGCATGGCGGGCGAGAGGACGTTCGCCCTTGTGAAGCCGGATGGCGTGAAGCGCGGGCTGGTAGGAGAGATCATCGGCCGTTTCGAGAGGAAAGGGCTGAAGATCGTCGCAATCAAGACCATCCGAATCACCAGAGAGCTCGCGGAGCAGTACTACTCCGAGCACATCGGCAAGCCATTCTTCGACGGCCTGATGAACTACATAACCTCGGGACCTTCCGTGGCGATAATCTTAGAGGGGAAGGATGTGGTCCCAATCGTCCGGAAGATGATGGGCGTGACTAACCCCGTGCAGGCGGATCTAGGCACGATTCGCGGAGACTACGCCGTCTTCACTGGCAGGAACGTAATCCACGGCTCCGACTCTCCTGTATCGGCAGAGCGGGAGATCGCCCTGTTCTTCAGGAAGGACGAGCTGCACGACTACGTTCGCGCGGACGAAGGACTGCTGTACGACTAGCCGCCAATCTACGCCAATCTAGCGAAAATAGAAATAGGCAGCCAAGGTTCGACCAGCCGACATGGCCCGCCAACCCATAGTGAGCGTCCTCGGTCACGTCGACCACGGGAAGACGACGCTCCTTGATTCGGTCAGGGGTACCAAGGTTGCCGCCAGGGAATCGGGCGGCATCACCCAGCACATCGGGGCAACGGAGGTGCCGTTGCAGGTCATAATGGATGTCTGCAAGGACATCGCGGGCAAGAAGCACTTCAAGGTTCCCGGGCTGCTGTTCATCGATACCCCTGGGCACCACTCGTTCACGACTCTCAGAGCACGTGGCGGGGCTCTCGCGGATTTGGCGGTCCTCGTGATTGATATCAACGAGGGCTTCAGGCCCCAGACGATAGAGTCTCTGAGCATCCTCAAGAGGTACAAGACGCCATTTGTCGTGGCGGCAAACAAGATCGACATGATCCCTGGGTGGAGGAAGCATCCGAAGGCTGCGTTCGGCGCATCGTTCGCCGAGCAGACCGAGGGCGCGCGAGACGAGCTCGACCGCCGCCTGTACGAGTTGGTCGGCAAGCTGTTCGAGCAGGGTTTCACCGCGGAGAGGTACGACAAGGTCGCGGACTTCACGACGACTCTGGCGGTGGTCCCGGTGAGCGCCAAGTTCGGGGAGGGGATACCAGACCTGCTGCTGATGCTCGTCGGCCTTGCGCAGAAGTTCCTCGAGTCGCAGCTCGAGACTGGCGAAGGACCGGGCGAGGGCACGATACTCGAGGTGAAGGAGGAGAAAGGCCTCGGCCCCACGCTAAACGCGATCATCTTCGACGGGGTGATTTCCAAAGGCGACACGGTCGTCCTCGGCGGCATGCCGAGGCCGATAGTCACGAAGGTGAAGGCGCTCCTGAAGCCGAAGCCGCTGGACGAGATCAGGGACCCCCAGGACCGCTTCGACTCGGTCAAGAAGGTCATCGCCGCGGCGGGAATCAAGATATCCGCGAGCGGGCTGGAGGGCGCGATGGCGGGGGCGCCGATCAGGGTCGCGACGCGGGACACCCTAGACGAGATCGTCGCGCAGGTGGAGGCGGAGAGTTCGATTCAGGTGGTGACCCAGGAGGAGGGGATTCTCGTCAAGGCCGACGCGATAGGCTCCCTCGAGGCTCTCGCTTTCGAGTGCAAGTCCTCAGACATCCCAATCAGATTCGCTCGCGTCGGGCCTGTCTCGAGGCGCGATGTCGTCGACGCCGCGACGGTCCAGAACCCGCTCCACAAGGTCATGTTCACGTTCAACGTGCCAGTGCTGCCTGATGCGAAGGAGGAATTGCTGAAGAACCCCGACGTGAAGATCCTCGAGAACGATGTAATCTACCGCCTCATCGAGGACTACAAGAAATGGCTGGAGGAAAGGCTCAGGCAACTGGAGGAGGAGAAGAGGCAGCAGTTGGTCTTCCCCGGGAAGATACTCGTCCTCGGCGAGTATGTGTTCAACATCAGCAAGCCCGCGATATTCGGCGTGAGGATCCTGGCGGGAAAGCTCAGGTCAGGAGACTCACTCTTGAAGGACGACGGAAGGGTCGTCGGGCGCGTGAAGAGCATCCAGGACAAGAAGGCGAGCCTGAAGGAGGCGAAGATGGGCGCGGAGGTGGCGGTGGCCATGGACGGGGTCACCTTCGGGCGGCAGGTAAAAGGGGACGATGTGCTTTACGTGGAGGTGCCCGAGGCCGACGCGAGGGCACTATCGAGGCTCGAACTCACAATGGACGAGAAGGAAGCGCTCGACAAGGTCTGCGAGATCAAGAGAAAGGAGGACCCGTTTTGGGGAATGTAGGCCCGTCGTCACACCACTGCAAGGACTGCGACAGGTGGTACGGCTCCGAGGACGACGAGTACGGCCCGTGCCAGTACAAGCACCTTAGGAAGGACAAGAAGTACATCACGTACGGGTACCACGAGTGCGACGAGCCCGAGGAGCTGGAGAGGAGGCGCAGGCTCTGGGAGCAGCGCAGATCAAGACAATGAGCCAAGCGGACATACCCACCGCCATCGCGCTGACCGACCTCGAGGACTGGGGGTGCACGCCGGGGATTTTCAGGAGATTGATGTACCTCGACCCCGGGGGCTGCCTGAAGGCTGTCTTGGACGGCGAGATGATGGGGTTGACAACCGCCACCTCGTATGGGGGTGTAGGGTGGATCGGCAACGTCATAGTCCATACGAGGCATCGCGGCAAGGGCATCGGGGTTCAGCTAGTGGAGAGCGCGATCGAATATCTGGAGGGGACCGGTGCGGAGACCGTGCGCTTGAACTCCTACATCCATGTGACCTCTCTCTATGGGGCTCTTGGTTTCAAACGGGAGTTCGAGAATGTGCGGTACAATGGCGTCATCAAGCCCATCGGGGACACGGCCCCGCCATCATCGTCGCGCTTCGGGGATGTGATCTCCTTCGACGAGCGTTATTTCGGATGCAGCCGCAAGAGACTGCTTTGGCGGTTGAGAAGGGAATTCCCGCGTACTTTCATCTCGACAGGGGATGGCGATGTAAAGGGTTACATCGTGGGCCAGGCGGAGGAAGGGTCCTGCGAGATAGCCCCGTGGGTTGTGGACCACCGCAGCAAGGAATGCGCGCGGGAGCTTTGGCGGGCGCTTGCCGCAAGAGTCGGCGAGACCCGAGTCGCGCTCACGGCACCCGTGCCCTGCGAACAGGCTGCTTCGATTGCCCGATGGGCAGGCCTCAGGAAAGGCTTCAGGACGCTGAGGATGTACCGTGGAAGGCGGGCGCATGGCGGGAGACCTGCCGGCACAATCGCACTTGGCGGGCTGGAGAAAGGCTGAGTCCTGCCGTATTCGCGGGAAAAGGCTGATATGAGTGAGCACGTTTCGAGCTCGGTGACATGTCAGAAAGACGCTTGCTCGCGGTACTCGCATTGCTGCTCGCGCTTGTCGGCGGCCTGCTGCTGATATTCGACAACCTTCACCTGCCGAGAGAACTCACGCTGAATTGGATAGCCAGTGTGGCCATCACAATCATCCTTGGCGTCGTCCTCATCGTCGCGGGGCTGATTGCGTACGAACGGCGGTACATGGAGGGAGGCGTGCTGGCCATCGTGGTCGGCGTGATCGTGGTTATCCTCACGTGGGAGCTCGTGCCGGGCATATTGGCGTTCGCCAGCGGTGTCATGGCCCTCGCTGCAGAGAGACCATGATAATGGCCTGACAAGTTTTATCTTGAGTGCGCCGCCATGAGCCGCTGAAGGCAGGCGCTATGAAGGAAGAGAGGATCAAGACATACATCAGAGGACTCGACGACCACATACAGGGCGGAATCCCCGCCAGCCACGTCATTCTCATCGCCGGGAAGCCGGGCACGATGAAATCGTCCTTGGCTTACAACATCCTCTACCGCAACGCCCTCGAGGAAGGCCTCAGCGGCATGTACATCACGCTAGAACAGAACAGGGAGAGCCTCCTCGCCAATATGGCGGGCCTCGGAATGGACATCAAGAATGTGGAGAAGCTCATGTGCGTTTTAGATCTCGGGCTTATCCGGAAGAAGCTGAAGCAGCTCGGCAGCAAATCTTGGATCGAGGTCTTCAAGATGTACGTGGACAACATGCACAAGACGATGAACCTGGACCTCATGGTCATCGACTCTCTGCCGGTGCTGGAGGTCATGTCGAAGTTCATGGAGCCGAGAGAGGACCTGTTCCGGCTGATGGAGTGGCTGAGGGACCTGAACATCACGACCCTCATCATCGCAGAGATGGACCAGGGCTCGGACAAGTTCTGCGAGCACGGCGAGGACTTCCTCTCTGACGGGATCATACACCTCGACCTGAGGCGGGAGGACAACAATGTCAACTTGTTCCTTGGCGTGGCGAAGATGAGGAAGACTGCGCACCGCAGGGGCTATTTCCCGCTGATATTCGATGAGTCTGGGTTCGAGGTAGTGACTCATTAGCCGGATTGTTGCGGCGTTCACGGCACCGACCGTTCCCTTTATTTAATTCAGGACTTCTCCACGAGTCGAGGGTTGACAGCGATGAAATTAAGCTCGATAGCGCTGGTAGTGTCGGACGCCAAGAAATCTGCCAAGTGGTACATGGAGAAGTTGGGGTTCGAGATTCGGTCGAAGGACGGACACTGGGTGACCGTCTCGCAGAAGGGAATGCCGGTGGACATACACCTCTGCGAGGGGTTCTGTCCGCTCGAGCCTGGAAACACGGGTTTCAGCTTCATCAGCAAAGATGTCGCGAAGGAACAGAAGGCCCTTGAGGCAAAGGGCGTGAAGTTCACGCAGACCACGAAAAAGGAGGACTGGGGAACCTACGCGATGTTCGCAGATCCCGACGGGAACGAGTTCTGGCTCGTGCAGGAGTAGGCTCTAATCGAAAAGATGTCTATAGCTGCTCTCCACCGCCTCGCTCTTCCCGCCAACTATGCGGGCGACCTCCTCGTCCAGGCGCTTCCGGGCATGAGTCCGCAAGTCAACCCGTCCCGGCATGGACTTCTCTGGCAGTCTGCGGAAGGACTTTGAGTAGTCTTCGAGCCAGCCGACGACCTCCTCGCGGTATTCCTCGATGGTGGGCTTGGACCAGCGCATGCACATCTTGGTGTGAGGAAGCGCGTAGCATTCGACGAGGTCGCTGATTATGCGGTCAATATCGCGATAGGTCTCGTTGAGTGCCTCCGAATCTCTATCGGGGGTCATATCGGCGGCTGTCTTCACAATTCGCTGAATGGCGTCAGCCCCCTTGACGTTGCCGGTTGGCCAGAGCGAGGACGGGCTGCAGTTTCTTCTGCTGCTTGACTAGCAGGTCGAGCACGGCTTGGCTCATGACGCGGCAGGCTGAGGCTATCTTCGGGTCAGCGAGGCGGTAGTGGATGAAGTTGCCATCCCTGGTGGTCTCCACGACGCCTGCCTTCCGCATCACAGCCAGGTGCTGCGAGGTGGTTGCCTGTGCCAGGTCGAGTGCGTCCGATAGCTCGGATACTGTCTTCTCTCCGTCACTCAACAGGTCGATGATCTGAAGGCGCTTCGGGTTGGCCATGACGGCGATCATCCTGGCCTTGACTTCATAGAAGGAGGAATCGGAAGGTTTCATCGCAGGATGAACACGAGCTTCGAACTATATACGAGATTGCGTATATTCATATATGCCAGTATGTTTAATCGTGTCCGCATGTCTTAATCATAGGATGGCAAGAGCAGGTATGGTGCAAGAAATGCCCAACAAGATGTCGATAGTGGTATTCAGCGGGACGGTGGACAAGCTCTACCCAGTGGCGATCATGACCTCCGGGGCGGTCGCCATGGGTACGAACGTCGAGCTTTTCCTGACGTTCTACGGCCTGGACGCATTCCGCAAGGGTGAGCCGCAGAGGAACCAGAAGATGGACGTGAACTACGCCGAGCTCGCGCCCATGCTGGCGAAGCTGATGAAAGAGAAGAACGTGCCCTCCTGGTACGACATGCTCAAGCAGGCCAAGGAGATGGGCAACGTCAAGGTGCATGCCTGTGCCATGACCCTGGATCTCATGGGCATGAAGAAGGAGCACCTCGATCCGATAGTCGACGACGTGGTCGGCGCAGCCGAATTCGTGGACAACGCCAAGCAGGGCGAGATCACGCTGTTCCTCTAGGACGGTGACCGATGTGACTGAGGAGCAGAAGATGGTCCTTGACGCCCGAGGCTCATTCTGCCCGGGACCGCTGATGGAGCTCATCCGCGGCATCAGGCAAGCGAAGGTCGGCGAGCTGGTCGAGGTCTGGTCGTCTGACTCTGGGTCGAGAAGTGACATCCCGTTCTGGGTCCAGAAGGCCGGACATCAGATGGTCGGCGTCTACGAAGAGACGGGCTACACAAGGTTCATGGTCAAGAAAGTGAAGTAGGTGACGGTGCCCAGATGAAGAAGGTCGTCGTCCTCGGCGGTGGCGTAGGCGGGACCATAGTCGCCAACCTGCTGGCGAAACGCCTCAGGCCGGATGAGGCCGAGATCACCCTGGTGGACAGCTCTGGCAAGCACGTCTACCAGCCGGGCTTCATATATGTCGCATTCGGCAAGACGAATCCGAAGAAGCTTGTCAGGGATGAGCGCAGATTGCTCAGGAAGCGAGTGAAGCTCGTCATCGACGAGGCAGTGAAGATCGACCCCCTGAATCACAAGGTGCATCTCGCGAAGGGACCGGTCCTGGACTACGACCGCCTCGTCATCGCCCTTGGCGCGAGGCTTGTGCCGGACGAGCTCCCCGGGTACAAGGAGGCCGCACAGCACTTCTACAGCATCGAGGGGGCACAGAGGCTGCGAGAGGCGCTGGAGAGCTTCCAGGGCGGCAGAATCGTCGTCACGGTGGCGAGCGTCCCGTACAAATGCCCGCCAGCTCCTTCCGAGGCGGCCTGCCAGCTGGACTACTACTTCACCAAGAAAGGCATCCGGGACAAGGTCGAGATACACTACCTCTCGCCGCTCTCGAGAGTCTTCCCGCTGGAGCCCGTGAACCCGGTCGTGGAGAAGGTCTTCGCCAAGCACAACATCAAGTCGACCATATTCTTCAACGTTGAGTCGATCGACCCCGCCAAGAAGGCCGTCAGCTCGATCGAAGGGGAGACGTTTTCTTACGACATGCTGTTGATGATACCGCCGCACCGCGGTGCGAAGGTCGTGGAGGATTCGGGTCTGGGGGACCGCGGCGGGTGGCTCCCGACCGACAAGTACACCCTCAGGACGAAGGCCAACTCCGACATCTTCGGGATAGGCGACTGCACCGACATCCCCGTCTCCAAATCCGGAGCCGCGGCGCATTTTGAGGCGAAGGTCGTGGCGGACTCGGTCGTCGCGGACATCCGCGGAGAACAGGCCACGGCGAAGTACGATGGCAGGGTCACCTGCTACTGCGACGCCGGGTACCACAAGGGCTTCTCGATGACCTTCGACTACGAGCACCCGCCGGTCCCGCCGCCGTTGAGCCTGAGGGGTTGGATCGGGAAGCAGCTCATCAATCTCGGGTACTGGATGCTGGTTCCGAAAGGGCGGGTCTGATCATAGAAGCCAGGGGCCTAAGAACTGCCAGAGGATGAGCGCGAGGATGAACAGGGCGAGCGTCAACGAGACCCCGTTGACGATCCTGTCCCTGCTCTCAGGCTTGATGCCTTTCTTCACTCTCTCGAGGAATGCGTCAAGTCCGTCTTTGAAGATGTAGCCGCCATCGAGGGGTATCGCGGGGAGCGCGTTCGTCGCACCGAGCATGATGTTCAGCCAGAACAACCAGTATGCGCAGTTGGCGAGTGTCCAGAAGACAGATCCCGGCATCGAACCCCAGAAACCCTCGACGACGAAGAAATCGGTGAAGGGCTCCTGCAGCGGCTGCAGATTAAGGAAGGGCAGGGTGACGTAGTTCAAGATCGAGCGCACGGGGCTTCCGAAAAACTCTCCGCCGCCAAGCGGGTGGAAATAGGCGGTGGTCACCGTGATGAGGCGCACGCCCATGACCCCTTTCTCGGTTGAACTCACGTTTGCCAGCGTCAAGCGGTATGTGTCCACCGCGCCCCTGTAGTATGTGGTGACATTGATCGCGTCTCCCGGTCTCGTATTCTCCAGCGCTGTCGCCAGATCGGCGATGGATGTGACGTTGGCGGTCGTGGCGTTCGTCCCCTCCACCCTGAAGATGATCATGCCCGGATGCATGCCCGCGTTCTCCGCGGGAGAGCCGTCCATGCTGAAGCCGGTGACGCCCACGCCGTCGTGCGCCGCCCGGACGCTGCCCATCATGACTGTGGAGAAGATGATCGCGAAGACGAGTGCGAGAACCATATTCGTGGCGGGACCGGCCGCGAATAGCCGTGCCCTGTCCCGGCGTTTCATCTTCTGGAGTCCCTCTTCATCGGGTTCGACGAATGCCCCTATGGGGAAGACGAACAACAGGATGCCGAGCGACTTCAGAGGGACCTTGGCAGTCCTCGCGAGGATGCCGTGCAGGAACTCATGGAGGACGATTGCGATTGCGAGGCCGAGTATCCCGTAGCCCAGGGGTATGATCCTGTTGAGCCCCGGAACGCCGAGGAGCAGGTCGGGAGTCGGCGCGCTCTCCCTCGGGATGCTGGGGACCAGTGTTGCTTCCCAGATGAGCAATCCCATGAGCGCGAACATGGCGACCAAGCAGAGGACGATGGAGAAGTCACCATATGCCCGCCAGAACCTCGCAGGCCTCGCGAGCTTGTCCAGGAACTTCCTGCCTCTGACGGTCTTCCACATTAATATGGGGCCGACCGGGGACATGTTCGCCTTGGCGAGGATGCCCCTCTTGTTGAGGATGTAGACCATCACGGTCCACAAGGCGATAATCGCGAGGGCGACAAGCAGCCACTGGAAATCGTCCATGGAAGCCTTTTTTCGATTGCGGGCGCGCTATTTAAGGCATTCTTGGCCTGGCCCACGCCTCTTCAGGCATCTCTTCGTAGACAGCCACGAACTCATCGCGCTTCTTGACGGCCTTGGTGTTCGCGAGTTCCTTGATGTAGTCGACCCGCAAGACCCAGTAGTGTATCCGCCAGAGCCTGCCCTTCTTGAGGCGCACCTCTTCCTGCTTCGTCGTCAGGATGCCTTGCTCCTCGAGCATGTAGAAGACATCGCGGTCCTCCACCTTGAGCAGGTTGTCCACGACCTCCGTGCCGAACCCGAAGAACGACATTACGTAGTCTGCCAGAGTCGTCACTTGGTCTTCCGTCAAGCCCTTGCGGCCGAGCGTCTCTCTCAATGCCGCGGTCATCTCTGGAAGGGTCACCACTGGCATGCATTGGATTGACCTCGGGGAGCGGATAAAGAAGTGTCGTCACGGTTTTCGTCGCTGATAACCGCGGTTGGTAGTGGAAAACGCCTAAATGTCTGGAGTGGATGCAGCCCGCATGCACTCGATGCTGTACACGACAACGGCGAGCGAGAGAGAGGCCGTGTCACTTGCGAAGTCCCTCTTGGATAAGAGGCTCATCGCGTGCGCCAACATCTTCAGGATACGATCCATCTACCGCTGGAAGACCAAGGTCCTCGACGAAGGCGAGTTCGCCGTGATCATGAAGACCAGGACGGCCCTGGTGAAGAAAGCGATCGCGGAGGCAGCGAACGCCCAATCCTACGAAGTGCCGTGCCTCGTTTCATATCGAATGACCGAAGGGTTCCCCGCGTACCTGAAATGGATTGACAAAGAGACCCGCCCGCCGAAGAAGTGAATCAAGCGCGGATTGCGATGCTGCTGTATCCGACGACCTCTCTCATCGGAGCGACGTCGCCCGAGCTGGCGTACTTGAGGAGCTGTGCTTTCCCGCCCTCCGTGGCGGTCATCATGGCGATGACCGGGCCATAGCCGCACATCGTGATGTCGTTCTTCTGGATCGTCTGGTAGAGGCCCCTGCTGTCCATCTTGACTATCTGGTCGATGGCCATCTTGTCCTTCTTCGCCGCGGTTTCCATTGAAACGTAGTGAGAGAAATCCGTGGATGCGATGACGACAACATCCTTCCCTTTGATCGCATCGCGAATGATCTGTCCAACCTTCTTCGCTGTCGCGATCTCCTGGTCCATCATGCAGACGGGCACGAACTTCACGTCTTCTCTGAGGTGCTGCAAGAACGGAAGCTGCACCTCTATGCTGTGCTCGAAGCGGTGCGCGGCCATGTCCTCGTAGAGCACATCCTTCAGCAGGCGCCTCGCGAGTTCCCTATCCACCTCAACGACCCCGAGCGGCGTCTCGAAGTCCTGAGTGCCCAGCGCGACCGAGGCGCCCAGTCCCGAGTGGTTCGGGCCGAGGACGATGAACGTCTCCGGCCATCCATCATCCGCCAAGGCGGCGTAGGAGTGCGCCGCGACGGGACCGGAGTAGATGTATCCGGCATGGGGGCAGACCAGGCCCCTGAGAGTCCTCTTCCCATCGCGAAGTTGCGGGAGCCTCCCGGGCCCCACCTCGTGCAGGTAGCAGTTCTCTATCTGCGCGATCAGGGTCTCCCTGTCTCCCTCGTAGAACTGACCCGCCACCGCAGGGGGGCGCATCGAGATCACCTATAGCGGCGCCTCGTAATCGTCTATCGTTTGCTTGAAGTCTCCGTCTTCCTTGACTTCCCCTCTAGCCTTGAGCACTTCCCGCGTCAAGAGCCAGTAGACGGTCGCCAGCGCCCGCC
>Ga0315285_10006577_pt1 | contig 11984 bp, 9 predicted proteins | sample YL17G09_36_MG_FD_203698 | JGI IMG/M metagenome (GOLD analysis project Ga0315285, IMG submission 203698) | Sediment microbial communities from Yellowstone Lake, YNP, Wyoming, USA - YL17G09_36 | ecosystem: Environmental > Aquatic > Freshwater > Lake > Sediment | place: USA: Wyoming | collected... | reverse complement strand
CCACTGTTCGTTGCCCAGTGTGTCGGCCTTGCGAGACGTGTACTTGTGGATGTCCTCCGGCTCGTCCTCGTCTTCCGACAGAAACTCGTACAGCCCTTTGACGATCTCCTGAATCAAGACCGGAAAGACCAGAGCGTACGCCTTGACCACGTAAACACCATCCTCCTCGCGCTCGACTTCCTCCATGCCGCCGCCCCCGGAGCCTTGGCCCATCATCTGGTTCAAGGTCTGTTCCGGCATCATCCAGTACATCAACTCGGCGATGGACATGAGCTTGCCGTACGTCGTCAGGATGTTCGGGTCGATGGCGCGTAGCTGGTCGGCGATCTGGTGGTACGCGTAATTCTTGTTGATGGCCGCACCCTGAATCAGCAGGTTGATGAACCGGCGCTTCTTAGCCTCGGCGTCGTACTCGCCTTTGATCTCCGGCACGTCCAGCCCAAGCTCAGCGCGTTCTTCCTCGTCTTCCTCGCCCGGCTCGACCTGCATCTGGTGTTCTTCCGGCGGTTCTTCCTCACCCTCCGCCTCAGCAGCCGCCCCTTGTATACGGCGCTGCATCTGCTGCATCATGGCCTGCGGATCGAGCAGGTGGGCCTCGATTCTCAGGTCACCCGCCTCGATGGCTTCACGGACACCGCGAAATTCAGGAAGGTTGAGCACAACCTCGACCGCCGCCTGCTCCAGTTGCGGGCGGTGCCGGGCCTCGGCCCGGACAGCCTGCTGCATGGCCTGCATCATTTGCTGGCCCAACTGCTGCGGCTGCATCTGGCGCGGGTTCTGGCCGGTGTACTGCTGGACCTTGCGGATGATCTCCGGGTACACGTTGGACGTGACCAACTCACTGTACGAGCGAGTGGGATCGGGCCGGTTGGGATCGTCCTTGTAGGGCGCACCGGCTCGGCGGGGCGGCTTCTCCGTGGGAAACGCGGGGTTGTCAGCGTACGGGTGCTGGCCCTGCTGAATCTTCCGCTTTTTCTCCGGGTCGATCCAATCTGGCGCGTCGCCAAGGTCGAGCGCCATCTCGGTCAAGATGGACTTGGCGAGCGATTTCATCGTCCAAAAAGTTTCTTTGATTTTGACTCCACCGGACCACACGCCTTCGGCTTGCGCATCGGCCCCGGCTGGCGTGAAGGATCGCGGCGACGCCACGGGTCAGGAAACTTCTGCGGGGTCGTTGGGCGGGACGGCGCAGGGGGTGCGCCCGGCTTAACGCCCGGCTTGGGCGGGGCTTCAACGGGGGCTGGACCCATGCGTTCAAAAAGTTCTCGCGCTTTCATGCTACCCTAAATACGCGCTCAATCCTCCACAGCCAGCAGCTTGTCCCAGTCGATGTCCTTCTTGGGGATTTTGCGCGTGCTGAGATAGTCCAAACCGACTTCGCAGTCCCCCGTGAACGGCACGAGCATCCACGACGTATCGTAGCTCGGGCCAAAAACAGCATCCGACGTGAACACGTCAGGAAAGTTGTTCAGCACCAGCATCACGATCTCGTGGACGGCATCCAGTTCGCTGCGCACGCAATCAATCACCAAGGAGTCGTGAACCGTGGATACCAAGAGCGATTCCAGATTTGCTTCGCGCATCAAGTTCTCGATGACGAACAGCGCTGTCAACATCATATCCGAAGCAGTCGACTGGATCAGGTGGTTACACCCAGCCCGCAGCGCCTTGGCCTTGGCTTCCTCGTCATCGCCGCGCACTTCTTCAAACACACGCACGCGCCCGAAGATGGAAACTGCCACGTGGGCATCGAGGATGAACCGCTTGTACTCCTGAAGCAGCACGCGCAGGGAAGGGTACGAATCGAAGAACATCTCGATGATGTGCTCGCACTCCTCGATTTTCTTGAGAATTCCCTTCATGGCCAACACATTCTGGAGTCCAAACGCGCCGCCACCGTAACCGGTCAAGAAATTGACGGTCTTGCCGATGGACCGCTTCTCGTCGAGCGCCTTGGCCTCTTTGTCAAACCCCTTGGTCTGGAGGTCTTTCATGTGATCCTTCGAGAAGTGCTCGTAGGGCACATCGAAAATCCGGCTTGTGGTCAACGAGTGCAGGTCTTCCTCGTCGAAGTACGCCTTCACCATCGTCGGGTCGCCGCACGCAGCGGCCAAGAGGCGCAGTTCGATCTGGGACAAGTCGCCCTGATACACGCAGCCGCGCTCCCCAAACCGGGAAATGAACATCTGCTTGACCTCCCCGTCGCGTGGCAACTGCTGGAGGTTCGGGTCACGGCAGGACAAGCGACCTCCCCGTGTGCCGGTCAGCAGGAAGCTGGCGTGGATGCACTGGTCAAAGCACAGGTGCGGGTCCGCCGTGCGCTGCTTTTTGTCCAACCCGGTGCTGAACAGGTTCCGCAGCGGTCGAACGTAGGTGCTGTAGAGCTTGAACAGTTTCCGGTAGTCCTGAAGGGGCTTCAGGTAATTGTAGTCGACGAGCAGCTTGTTGAGCGTGAACTTGTCTACAGCCGCCACTTCACGAAGCTGCTTCTGGACTTCGGCGCTCAGGTCAGCGGGTTTGTCGGCCAAGTCCGGCTTCTCTGCCGCTACGGCAGCGGTCATCTTCGCCGTGATCGCCGCGATGTCTTCTCCGAACAGCTTGCGCCCTTGTTTGGTCAACCGGGCCACCGGCAGGTTCAGCACGGAGGGACTGAACAAAAGCTCTTTCAACTGCCCCTTGTTCTCCAAGTCCAGCACCCAGCCCGGTTCCGTAGCCTCCTTCATTTTGCACCACGGCTCGATACGGGGGTCCACCGTCCGAAGATTGTCCCGAAGCTCCATGATCTTCTTGGGCATGTTCGTCTCCATCTGGGCGAGCGCGTCCGTGTCGATGTAGAGGCCACGCGCCATCATTTTCATCAGCACCCGCGACGCCGGGGACATGACGTTGTGGTAGACCCAGTGGCGGTTCGGCGGCTCGAAGTCACGGAACTTGCCGGGCTTGCTGGGGTGGGCCAGCGGAAAGAGGTAGACGCTGCTGTTCTCCAGCTTGTGCAGAACCTTCTGCCGCGCACGGTAGCAGACCTCCACGTCGCCCATGACGTAGGGCACCACGTACTTGGCGTGCTGCGATACCGGGCAGTTCAGATAGTGACCGTCCTTGCCTGCGCCGGGGTGCATCCGCTCGTAGTTCAACCCGATGAGCAGGGTCATTTCTTCCTCGTACCCGGCGAACTCCGGCACCCAGTCGTAGGCCATCGCCTCCAAGCCAAGGCTGCCGCGCTTTTGCTGCCACGCAAAGGCCATGTGCCACGTGTCGAATTTGCAGGCGTTGGCCAGCTTGACGACTTGGCGGTCCCTCCACGCGTTGTACTTCACGTCTTCCCAGCCGCACAGGCTTTTTCGCCAGTGCGTCGCAAACGTATAGAGCATGTCGAACGTCAGGTTATGGCCAATTAACGTTGACTGCGTGAGCACCTTCCAGATGAGAGGCCGGAGCCGATCCATGTGCTCGCGCAGCGGGCTAAGCTCGTAGTCGGGGTGCTCCGGGGTGGGACCGTAATCCCACGGGAAACCGATGGAGCGCGGAAGACCGGTGGCCGGGTCTTCCCAGCGGAACATCATGCTGACGACAGCAGCGTTGGCCGACCAAGGCCGCAGGCCGGTCGTCTCGGTGTCGTAGCAAACCAGCAGGCCGGGATGTCGCAGAATCTCCTTCAGGGCATACTCGACACTTTCTGGATCAATCGTCCACCGATACCACTCCCGCGTGTAGCTCAGCGCTTTAACGCCGTCGTACGCCATCTTCAAAGCATCCACGACGTGCTTGACCCAGCGGGTGTAGACAACCGGGTTCTGCGTCGCGAAAATCAGCCTTGGCGCTTGGACCGGCACCATTGGAATCTTCCAGTCTGGCACCGGGCCGAACAGTGGGTGGCCCACGATGGTCGCAGCTTCGGAACGAGGGTCGGGCCGGGGCAGCGCGTACTTGGGATTCATCAGCCAGTCGTCTGGCCAGCCCCGGTAAGTTAGCAGGCGTCCCGACCATTCCTGCGCGTTGGACTTGTGCGACAGGAGGCCCAGCGCCGTAGTGCCCACGGGAATGATGAGAGCAGGCGGATGACGCATCAGGTCGTCGATGACATGGTAGCGGCACCAGTTTCCGTGGGTCTTCAGGTTGACCATCTTCTTCAGCCAGTTTGTACAGCGCGTCATCGGCACCCAGCGGATGTCTTTCAGCGAAACGCCTGTCTCCTTGGCCGATTCCTTGATGATGCGGTAGATGACCTCCGGGCTGCCACCGGTCCCTAGCTCGCCGTTTATGTCTTCAGGGCGGGTTACCCCGTCGAAGATCACCGTGACGAGCGGATTCTTAGCTCCACCGTACGCCATGAACGGGTTGCGTGCGTTGTGCTCGTACAGGCCGCACTGCTGGCAGATAGGTGATTGAATGCTGGGTCGGATAGGGTCGGCGGGCTTTGGGTCGTCAGGATTGTATGCAGTGACCCACTCGACTCTTTCCTTCTTTTTACCGACGGGTGCGACAATTACCTTCTGTTCGCCGTGGCAGTAGATGATGGTGTCGCGCTCGAACTTGTTGACCAGCTTGAGATCGGACGCGATCAAGTTCAGGCCGTCAGGCGTTTTGAAGACGCGTTTCTTGCCGGTGCGCGACGCGGGTGCAGGTTGCTGTTCTTCTATCTCTAACATCAACAAAAAGAACAGTGTTCTTGAAAGTATGGAACGAACGCCAAGAAAGGCACCGCTGCCCTGTTTCGGTTTAGAGCACAGCAGCCACGACCCGGAGTGCCACGCGTGCCCGCACTACCACGAGTGCAGCACCTACATGGGCAGCCGCCGCGACAAGGTACCGCTCGACAAAATCCGGTTCGACATCGTGCCCGCTGAAAAATGGCGCGAGCACACCTACGATATGGAAGACCCGGAACTCCCGTATCTTCAACGTCTTTACTGCGATTGCTTCGTGACCGTTTTCCGCCGAAACCCGCTGGATAACGTGGGTCGCTTCAAGAACGAAATTGCGGCCAATGCCATGAAAGCCAAATGCTCTGTCCGCATGTTCATGTTGGCCAACATGGTCGCGCACGAAGTTGCAGAAAAGGAGATCGTCGCCCACACCGAGAAGCAGCGGAGCGCGGCGTTCAGGGTAAAGCTGTTGACAGCCCCCTTCTCCATCAAGCGTGCAGAGGCGTACGAACAGTTGTGCAGTGAGCGCTATGGGACGTTCGGCATCAAAAGCCTCTCCGTCCTGACTGGCGAGGACAAAGACCCGCTGGAGCAAGGCATGGCCCACAGCGAGCAAACTGCCGCCCAATGGATCGTCAGGCACAAGGTCCACACCGGCACACCCCGCGACGACGCGCTGCGGGCGCTCTACGAAAGCGAAGAAATTCAGCTTCAACCGGAATGGCTTGCCTTGGAAGAAACCTACGAAGCGCTGATCCTGAAACCCTTTTTGGAAAAAGCCTACGGCAGCCAACTCGAACAGCGCCACCGCTTCAGCGTGGTTCAGGTGTACAAGCACTACAAAAAGAACCCCTCCATAGGCCGAAACGCTTGGCTTACGCGGCAAAGCATCATGCGCGAAGTGCTGCTCAACGTCATCAGCAGCTTCGGCTACCAGCCCTCCGATTTTCTCTACCCCCGCGAGCCTGTGCGCAAGCCTATGGACTTCTGGCTGGAGCTTGCCTATACCATCCGCCAGAACCACTGCTGGCGTCATATTCAAGGCGAGCCATCGTTCTTCACGCCCAAAAGGCACGAAGCTCAGCTACGACGTTCTTAGTGCCACGCGATGCGCTGGGAAACCTACAATTTCACTGACGACTTTCAGGACGCCATCTTGGCCTGCCTGATCCGCTATCCTGAAGACTTCTATGCCTTCGGGGAGATCATCAAGCCCGCGTATTTCAATGGTCCTGCCGCATCGGAACTGGTCTTCCGGCTGGTTGAATACAAGAAGAAATACGGCAAGTACCCGACCTTTGGGGCGCTCGGAAACTACGCCTTCCACAAGGCTGCCCGTGTAAACGTCGACCACGCCAAGGAGACGCTGGACTACGTCGAGAAGCTGGGCACCCTTGACACGTCGGACAAGGCAGCCATCCTCGACCTTTGCCTCACCTTCGCCAAGGAACGGGCCATCTACGACGCCCTGCGCAAAATCCACGCGGCCCATACCGAAGGTAAAGGCGAGGATGTCAACCCGGTCAAGGTCATGGAGGAAGCCATGTCGGTCGGGCTGAACTTCTCCGACCTCGGCGTCTCCCTGTACCACGACTACGAGAAAATCCTGCGTGAAACCCTGAACCGAAACTACGGCGTCCAGTCCGGCTTTGCTTCGTTCGAGAAGCTGTGGAAGTTCGGCTGGGGGCCGGGCTGGCTGATTGCTTTGCTTGCGCCGCCCAAGCGCTATAAGACCGCGTTTGCCATCAACCTCGCCCTGAATATCGCCGGGAGGCAGAACGTGGACGTGCTCTACTACGCCTGCGAAATCACGCAGAACCTTGCCGCCCTGAGAGCGATCACCAACCTGACCAATTTGACGCAGGATCAGCTAACGGAAAACATGGAGAAGGGCGTCCTCATCGCAGGCAAAGCCGTCAAAAAGAAGCTCTGGGGCAACGTCTGGTTCAAGGGCTACCCGGCCAAGAGCACCAGCATCAGCGAAATCAAAATGCACGCCAAGCAGGTCATCGGCCTGTACGGCTTGCGACCCAAGGCCATCGTTATCGACTACGCAGAAACGGTGCGGCCCGACAGTGTAGACAAGAAAGCCCCCGACTGGCGGCAGCAGGCTGACATCTACACGCAGGCGCGGGCCTTGGGCGCGGAGTTCGGCGCGTGCGTCATTCTCCCTGACCGCTGCAACAAAGAGACGGTGGGCCACAGCGTGCCCAGCATGAAGTCGTTCCAAGGCTCGTTCGAGAAGGCGGGCATCGTAGATGCCGCCATCGGCATCTGCGCCACGGACGACGAGTACAAGAACGACCGCATCCGCTATTTCGTCTTCCTCAACCGGCACGGCGATGCGTACAAGCACTACGACGGCTCCGTGGACCCGGAGCGCATGAAGATGACCGTCGGGACTGAGATCAAATACAACCCGGACGATGAGGACGAAGACGCTAAGCCGCGCAAGCGCAGCCGCACTAGGCACAAGATGGCCAGCGGCGCGAGCAAAACCCAACTGGACTAGGCAACCGCCTCTGGAACATGCAGCGCACCCACTTCGACCAGCGGCGGTGCATCGTCCTTGAGGCCGACCGGGCACTCGTAGCGCACGTGGTCGAGCGTTTTGACCAGTTCAACGCCCATTTCGATGGCCCGCTCTACGTCCGGCAAACTGGCAAACTCGTTCTGCTGGTGCCAGTTGTAGTACCCGCTGCTCAGGTTGAGGCAGGAGATGGGAAACCGGCGGCGGACAGTCATGACATCCGAGTAGGGATGCTTTTGCCAGAGGTTGGTGCCGTGCTTGGCGAGCACCGGGTTGGCTTTCCTGATGAACTCCCCATCGTTGGCGAACAGGCGCTCGCCTCCACTGGTGTAGGAGAGCATGTTTCGGCTGGGGCAGTCGTACTCGATCAGGTAGGCGATCCCCTCAAAAAACGCCGGGTCAGCCTTCTTGGCACCGACGGTGCCGAGTTCTTCCGTGGCGAAGAAGACCGCCCGGATGTTGTCGAACTTTTCCAGCAGGCTCAGGCAGACGAAAATGCCTGTCTTGTCATCGGCCCCGATGCCGACCCGCTTGTCCTTGGCGTAGCCAACGAGCCGGGTGCCCTCCTGAACGATGTTGACCTCGCGTGGAGCATGGACGGTGTCGATGTGCGCGGCGACGCAGGGGGAGTACTGAGCGTTGCCCTTGCTGACGTAGATGTTCCGGGCCTTGTCGACCTTGACCGTGACCCCGGACAGGTAGTGGTGCAGGTAGTGGACGAGCCAATCCACCATCGGTTGCTCGTGGTAGCTGTGGGATTGAACGGCCAGCAGCTTCTTCAGTGTTTGAATCTTCACAGCAGTACTGTACACGAACCAAAATTACAGTCAACACGATATTTTACAAGAAACATGGGTTCTTAAAAAGCGTATGTATTCACAGAACAACGAAGAAGAAATCATCGTTGCCGAGTTCGCCCGCATGGGGGTGGCCACGGGCCGCTTCTTGGACATCGGAGCATGGGATGGCAAAGGCTTCAGCAACACGTACCGGCTGGTCGAGTTGGGGTGGAGTGGCGTTTGCGTAGAAGCCTCGCCTACGGTTTTCCCAAATCTCATCAAAAATCTCGCCAGCAACCCCAACATCACCTTGGTTAACGCGGCGGTCAGCCCGGCGCAGGCCAAGCTGGTCGAATGGTGGGACAGTGGCGGTGACGCGATCTCCACCACCAGCCCGGCCCACAAAGAGAAATGGGAGGCAGGTTGGAAGGTGACCTACACCAAGCACTGGGTTTACACGATGCCCATGTCGACGCTGTTCGACCAGTTCGGGTTCGAGTTCGACCTCATCAACATCGACGTGGAAAGCACCAATCTTGAGATGTTCCGGGCGCTGCCGTGGCCCGCGCTCAAAGCCACCAAGGTCATCTGTGTGGAGCACGACTACCATCAACTGGAGATGTCCCAGTTGGCTTCCAAGTACGGCTTCTCCGCCTTGGGCATGAACGGGGAAAACCTCATTGTCACTCGTCAGCTTGCGTGAAGATCATCTCTTTTTCCATCTGGGGCAGTGAGCGTCGCTTTGTAGACGGAGCGCTGGCAAACCTCTGGCTGGCCTCAGTGTACTACCCCGGCTGGAAGTGCCGCATCTACTGCGGCGTAAACACGCCGATGAAGTACCGACAGGAACTCTTTGAAGCAGGTTTTCAGGTTTACACCCGCGCTGCCAAGTTTGGCCTCCATGATGGCCTGTTCTGGCGCTTCGAGCCTGCCTACGAGCAGGGCGTCGAAGCGTTCATCAGCCGTGACCTCGACAGCCGCCTGAACCCTCGGGAAGCGGCGGCTGTAGACGAATGGCTGGCCTCCGGCAAGCGCCTCCACACGATGCGCGACCACTACGAGCACATCGTGCCCATCCTTGGCGGCATGTGGGGCTGCCGCCACTGGCCGGAGTTCGGGCACCTGCTGGGCGGCTGGCGCAAGATAGGGAAGATGGGCGACGATCAGGACTTCCTGAAGGAAAAGGTCTGGCCGCTCGTTAAGGACGACTGTATCCAGCACGACCTGTACATTGTAGACACCACGGTTGAAACACCGAACGGCCCGTTCACGTACAAGCCGGTCGAGTTCTTTGGAGGGAGCGATCTCCGGCCTTTTCCGCCGCACGAACCGCTAGCGAACGAGCACGGAAAGCACGTCGGATCACGTGTAAGTACTTGAAAATATGACTGTAATCATACCAATGGCTGGCTCCGGTCAACGCTTCGTTGATGCTGGCTACAAAGCGCCCAAACCCCTCATCCGGGTCGGAGCCAAGCACATGATCGAGCATGTTGTAGACATGTTCGATCCCAACGACCACTTCATCTTCGTGTGCAACAACCGCCACGCTCAGTTGCCGGAGATGAAAGAAACTTTGGTGGCCTTGGCCCAGCGCCTCGGCAAAGTCGAAGTCGTGGAGATGGCGGAGCACAAGCTGGGGCCAGTCTACACCTGCGCGGCAGCGTTTCATTTGATCCCTGACGACGAACAGGTGATGGTTGCGTACTGTGACGTGGTGGTTCCCTACAACCACGCCAGCTTTCAAGAACACGCTGCCAAGCTGGATGGCTGCATTTTTACGCACACCGGATTTCACCCGCACACGCTCAGCGCTACCCGTATGGCTTTCGTCCGTGAAATTGGCGGCAACGTGCAGGAGATTAAGGAGAAAGCGTCCTATACCGACAACCCGGAAAATGAGCACGCCTCCAGCGGGCTGTACTGGTTCAAGACCGGCAAAATGCTCAAGCACTATTTCCAGCGTACGATGACAGAAAACGTCAGCCACAACGGGGAGTACTACGTGACGCTTGTATACAACGTACTCATCAAAGACGGCTTAACCGTTGGCTATTACGATACCGACCACGTGGCTATCCTCGGCACACCCCACGAGGTCGAGAACTACGAAGCATGGCGTGTCATCGTCAGTAACCCCTTTCTAAAGACGGAGCGGCACGTGCTGTCCTGCTACGCCTACTGGCAGCATTTATTTTTGTGATCTTTTACTCGCATCGTGGCAACACCGAAGGACCGGTATCTGCGCGAGAAAATTCGCCCAAGTATATCGACGAAGCCATCGAAAAAGGCTTTCACGTTGAGATCGACCTTCGCTCTGTAAACGACCGGCTGCTGCTGGGCCATGACTTCCCCACCTATCCAGTCAGCCTCATGTGGCTGCGCGAGCGCAAGAGCAGCCTTTTGATCCACGCCAAAGACCTTCACGTCGCTTGCGGGTTGAGCACGCTTAGGCGCGTGGAGCCGGAGTATGACTTCACGTTTTTCTGCCACAGCACCGAACCTTTTGTCCTGATGAGCAACGGGCTGGTGTGGCTCCACGACATGTCCTGCGCGTACCGGATGGTGGAAGCATCAACATCCTACGTGCTGCCGTTGATTTCGATGGAGCTTGTAAACACGTATCCCAAGCAACCCAACTGTGCCGGAGTCTGCTCTGACTTCGTTTCGGTTCTGAAAGAGCAGTGGCAATGAAAATCGACAAAGTAGTCTTCAGTACGACCGAACCGTTCAGCGTTTTCTGGAACCTGAACTCGCAAATCTACCGCACCAAGCTCGGCATCGAACCAGTCTGCCTGCTGTTCGGCAAGAAAGACGGAACGCTCAGCGAGCAGTACGGCAAGATCATCGAACTCGACCCTGACCCGCGCTTTCCGCTGCTCCCACAGCTTATGTGGTCGAAGTTCTACTACGTAACCGGGGAGCCAGACACCACGTACATGGTCGGAGACATTGACCTCATGCCGCTGCAAACCGCGTGGTATACTGAGAATCTGAAGAACGTGCCCGACACAGAGTACGTTCATCTGGATGCCGACGCGATCACGCAGCACTCCGGCAGCCGATACACGTGGTGCGGACGTGGAGAGCTTCACGCAGGCAACATGCCTGCTCAAGCCAGCCACGAGACGAACGTGCCGGGCTACTATCACGTCGCCAAAGGCAGCACCTTTCGAGCGCTGCGGCCCCAACCCACCACCTTCTTGCAGGAGGTAGACCACATCGTAAACAGCCGCCTGTATGCCAACACCCGTGGCTGGCGGGACAGCGATCCCATCGACCAAGCCAACCTCTGGTGCGCGGAGGAAAAGCGTTCAACCGAAATGATCCGCGACGCCATCATCCACCAGCGCATCCACTTCACCGGATTCTCAATTCCCCACGGCATCCACCGCAGCACCGGAAATCGAATCGACCGCAGCACGCTGAAGGATGAGGCCACCAACCAGCAAGTAAGCGACGACTACGCCTACGACGCGGAGCGCCTGAAAGCGAATGACTACGTGGACCTCCACTGTGCCCGGCCCTTCCAGACCTACCTGCCCCAAACCACGAACGTCCTGCGCTTGGCGGGCATGATCGAATGAAGATCGACAAGGTAGTTTTCGCGTCTTCGGTGGAGTACAGCCCGTTCTGGAACATCCAGTCAGCGATTTACCGAAACGTGCTGGGCATCGAGCCGGTCTGCTTGCTCTACGGCAAGAAATCGGAGACGAACATGTCCGAACAATGGGGCCGGGTCATCGAGTGCGAGGTCAACCCTAACCTGCCCTACATCTTGCAGCTTACGTGGTCGAAGTTCCACCACCCGATCTGCGAACCGGACACAGTGTGGCTCATGGGGGACATCGACATGATCCCACTGCAACGGCACCACTTTACCACCGGCCTCGCAGACGCCCCAGACGACGCCCTGCTTCACTTGAACGCCTCCGGCCAGTCGGTCGCCCGGCTGGGCATCACCGACGGCTTTCGCACGTGCGGCTGCCTGCGCCACGGCGGCTGTGACCTCCCGGCCCACTACTTTGT
>Ga0315285_10006575_pt1 | contig 11986 bp, 13 predicted proteins | sample YL17G09_36_MG_FD_203698 | JGI IMG/M metagenome (GOLD analysis project Ga0315285, IMG submission 203698) | Sediment microbial communities from Yellowstone Lake, YNP, Wyoming, USA - YL17G09_36 | ecosystem: Environmental > Aquatic > Freshwater > Lake > Sediment | place: USA: Wyoming | collected... | reverse complement strand
TGCTGTGGCTTATGGCGTCTTTCACCGCCCTCTGGGCGGCCTTCGTCGCGTCCTCGCCGTGAAGGTCTATCCCCGTACCAGCCTCTACTAGGTAGCGCCTGTAGTCCATGTTTCCACCGCGGGATACGGTTGAGGGACCGGATAAAAGGCTTCGGACGAGTTTTAGTTTCCCCGCCACCTCCATAAAGGAGTGGGAACCCTTAAATGGACTCTGCCGTTGAACTACAGAAACCCCTCCAAAGGTTGATGGCTATGGACGGGAAGAAGGTGAAGCGGAACCCCCTCGTGGAGGAGCTTGTCAGAGGTTTCCTTTCCGAGGACTTGGGCTACGGTGACATAACATCCGAGGCACTCATACCCAGCGACGAGACGGCGAAGGCTCGCCTCTTCTTCAAGGAGCCCGGGGTCGCGGCGGGGCTCGAAGAGGCTGCGGCGGTCTTCACACTCCTCGGATGCGAAGTCAACCAGCATGCCCCTGATGGTGCACGCGTCGAAGCGAGGCAGCTCCTCCTTGAGATCGAGGGCCCCGCGAAGGCGCTGTTGGCGGGTGAACGCGTCGCCCTGAACATCGTCTCACACATGTCGGGCATAGCGACGACTACAGCCGCCGTGGTGAGGGCCGCCAGAGAGGCGAACCCCCATGTCAGGGTCGCCGCGACGAGGAAGACCCTGCCCGGCCTCAAGAACCTTGAGAAGAAGGCGGTGGAACTCGGCGGGGGCGACACCCATCGCCTCAGGCTCGACGACTGCGTCCTAATCAAGGACAACCACCTCGAACTCCTCCCCAGCATAACCGAGGCCGTACGCCTCGCACGGGAGAGGGTCAGCTTCACAAAGAAGATCGAGGTGGAGGTCCGTGACGCCGCCCAGGCTGAGGAGGCGGCGACAGCGGGGGCGGACATAGTCATGTTCGACAACATGGTGCCTTCCCAGATCCGTGAGGTTCTGGCTACTCTGCGGTCCAAGGGTCTTTGTGAAGGCAGGTTATTCGAGGCCTCCGGCGGGATAACTCCCGGGAACGCAGAGGAGTACGCCGCCTCGGGTGTCGACGTCATCTCCCTCGGCAGCCTGACCCACTCGGCGAAGGCTCTCGACGTGAAGCTTGAGATAAGAATGATCAGAGGCATGAACGCTTGAACCCGGAAGAGACGAAGGAACTACAATCTAAGATTAAAGAGTTGAAAGAGGAGAAGAACGCAGTCCTGCTCGTCCACAACTATCAGGTCCCTGAGATACAGGAGATGGCAGACTTCCTCGGCGACAGTTTGGAGCTATGCAGGAAGGCTCAGGGCGTCGAGGCTGACCTCATCGTCTTCTGCGGCGTCGACTTCATGGCTGAGACGGCGAGCATACTCAATCCTGAGAAGAAGGTCCTCCTCCCGAATACGCGGGCGCGCTGCCCCATGGCGGCGCAGCTCCCCATCAAGACCCTTCTCGACGCCAAGAAGGCTCACCCCGGCGTCCCAGTGGTTCTCTACGTGAACACCCTCGCCGAGGCGAAGGCGGAGTGCGACGTCGTCTGCACATCCGCGAACGCCGCCCAGATCGTTGAGAAGCTGGGCTCCAGGGGGGTCATCTTCGGCCCAGACTGGAACCTCGGCTACTACGTCTCCAAGAGGGTCCCCGGCGTCAAGCTCATCCACGTCCCCGCTCACGGGTTCTGCGCAACTCACAGACTGTTCGGCAGGGGCGACAAGGCGATGGAGCTGAAGAGACGGCACCCATATGCGGAGCTTCTCGTCCACCCAGAGTGCGAGCCCGAGTTCCAAGACGGGGCTGACCACGTCTTATCCACCGGGGGGATCTACAGGCGGTGCAAGGAGTCCCCGGCGAAGACCTTCATCATCGCCACCGAGATAGGCATGATCGACAGGCTACGCCGCGAGATACCGGGGAAGACCTTCATACCCGCCGAACCCAACGCCGAGTGTCCGACGATGAAGAGGATAACCCTTCAGAACACCTACGAGGCGTTGAGGGATGAGAAGCCCATCGTAAAGGTCCCCGAGGAGCTGCGGATCAGGGCGCTTAGGCCCATCGAGCGCATGCTGGAGATGAGTAGGTAGTCTTTTCACCACCCTCCCCCTCCTCTTCTCAGCATGTCCATAGTCGAGTTCGAGGGTAAGAAGCCGAAGGTGCACCCGAGCGTCTTCCTCGCCCCGGGGAGCTGGGTCATCGGGGATGTAACCCTGGATGAGGATGTGAATGTCTGGACGAACGCCGTTATCCGTGGAGACGACGACAGCGTCGTCATCGGGGCACGCACGACCGTGTTGGAGGGGTGCCTGATAGAGGCGCCGACCGGTAACCCCGTCAGCATCGGCTCCGACGTCATCGTGAGCCACGGGGCGACGGTTCACGGCGCGAAGATCGGGAACAACGCCATCATAGGCATTCAGGCCGTCGTCCTCGACCGGGCGGAGATCGGTGAGGGTGCCATGGTCGGATCCGGGGCTCTCGTCAGCCCGAGGAGGGTCATCCCGCCGAGGATGGTCGCGCTAGGCGTCCCGGCGGAGCCGAAGAGCGAGGTCAACGAGGCAAACGTCCAGTACATGAAGAAGGAGCACGAGCGGACGTTGAGCAAGGCCAAGGTCTACAAACAGATTTATGAAAAATCACCCGCATAGGCTTATCCTCACTTCCATCTATTATTCGAAAATCTTTACCCAAAGTTACTTTGGCATAAGCCTCATCTTACGTACAATAATCATATCCTCACTTCCCCCTGATACTCAACCGTGAACCCGTTATGATTAACCCCGAACACCATCTAATACGCGCACGAGATCACAGACAACCACGCCATAGCATCTATCCAATCGCAAAAGAATATACACATGTACCCTGCTGAGACAACCGTATCCTACATGACAGACTATAGTAGGGTGACACCAGCGTTCCTGCGGGAACTCGAGGGTATTGTAGGCCCCAAGGGCATCTCGGTTCTCGGCGAAGACCTCGTGAAACACAGCAAGGATGAGAGCCTCGAGCCTCCTCACACTCCTGAGGTGATCGTGTACCCGCTGAGTACCGGCGAAATATCGTCGGTCATGAAGCTAGCCTCCATCCATAACATCCCGGTGACCCCCCAAGGATCTAGAACCGGTCTCAGCGGCGGAGCGCACCCCGTTTACGGTGGCATAGCCCTCAGCCTCGAGCGAATGACGAAGATTCTGGAGATCGATGAGGGGAATCTGATGGCCGTAGTCGAGCCAGGTGTCCTCATCATGGATCTGCACGCGGAGACGGAGAAGAGGGGCCTCCTATACCCCCCCGACCCGGGCCAGGAGTCGGGCAGCCTCGGTGGGAACATCTCCACCAATGCTGGTGGCGTTAAGGGGATGAAGTATGGAGTGACGAGGGACTTCGTCCAGGAACTTGAGGTAGTCCTACCCAGCGGGGAGGTACTCACAATCGGTGGAAGGCATGTTAAGAACTCGACGGGATACGAATTAATCGATTTATTTGTCGGCTCCGAGGGAACACTGGGTGTAGTGTCGAAGGCAACACTCAGGCTTGTACCGAAGCCGAAGAACACCGCCATAATTTACGTCCCATTTAATTCTGCGAGAGCAGCAGCAAAAACAGTCTCCGAGATCGTGAGCAGGAAGGTTGTGCCATACGCCTTGGAGTATGTACCCCGACACGCAATATTGACCGCTGAGCGCTTCCTGGAGAGGACATTACCTGACCACAATCACCTAGCCTACCTCATCGTTGGAGTCGATGGGAACAGTGAGAATGAGATTGATAGACAGCTCGACATCGTTGGTGAGGTGTGCATAGAGATGGGTGGGGCTGACGCGTATCTCGCTGATACTCCATCTCAACAACAGCAGTTGTGGGAGGCGAGGAAGTGCCTCTTCGAGGCGTACAAGGCGTTCTATGAGATCGATGAGGTGGACGCATGTGTCCCCAGAAGTCGGTTCCCCGATTACGTGGAGGGCGCGGAGAAGATCTCGGAGAGGCTCGGTATCCTGATCTCGACGATTGGGCATGCGGGCGACGGTAACGCTCACAGCATTATAGCCCGTGAACAAGTCGAAAACAGGGATGCTTGGCTGAAGAAGCTTGACGTAGCGATCGAAGAGCTTATTGAACTCAGCCTCGGGCTGGGCGGCACAATCTCGGGTGAGCATGGAGTCGGCTACGCCAAGAAGAAATACTTAGTGAGGAAGGTCGGCGACACACAGCTGAGCCTCATGAAGGTGATTAAGCGAGGGTTTGACCCTCAGAATATCTTGAACCCCGGGAAGGTCATAGATGTGTAGCATTACACATGTTACGTAGCGCAGGCCTGCATAATCTTATCCTCAGCTCCGCTCGATACCCAACAGCATCTTACAACCTAGGATAAATCTAGATAATAGTCACATAACGCGGGACTTCTACAAACGGATATATGCCAAGGGCTGAGTAACCTTCTGAGAACTCGGGGCCTCTTCGGCCCCATGATGCTGGTGTCGGAGGCTACAGGAATAAGGTGTAGTCGCCGGCGATCTATCTCCCTGATGCACCAATTAAACCGTAGGCACCGGCGTTTAGCGGGGGGATGGGTGTAACTGTCTAGAGGGGGATGGGGTGGCAGAGACTCTCCTCCACTTTTGCCACCCTTCCGCAGAGCCAGCAGACGAACATCGGGTCCCTGACGAGTTCCTTATACTCTGCGATCGCCGTCCCTTTTTCGACTAGGGCGCATAGGTGCCTCTCGTGGTTCTTGTGGGGTGTCTCGTACAACGGCGTACGCTTCACCTATCTTCGTGTGGGAAGCTGTGAAGAAAAATGTCTCTAGTTTACCTTGTTGTGTTTGAAGGTGAAGGCTGAGGGGCAGAGCTTGTTAGCAACGCAGCCCTCACAGTTTGGCTTCTTCGCGTCGCATACTCGCCTGCCGTGGGTTATGAGTAGGTAGTTGACCTCATACCACTTATCGCGTGGGATCAGCCTCAGGAGATCCTGTTCTATCTTGTCCCTGTTCTCCTCCTTCGACCATCCGAGCCGCCAGCTGAGACGCATCACATGGGTGTCGACGGCGATCCCCACGACGACGCCGTAGGCGTTGCCTAGGACGATGTTCGCCGTCTTCCTCGCCACCCCCTTCAGCTTCAGGAGATCCTCCATGATTCTTGGGACCTCCCCACCGAACTCATCGACTATCTGACGGCAGGCTGCCTGGATGAGATCCGCCTTCCGGTGATAGAAGCCCGAGGATCTGATGTATTCTTCCAGTTCCTCCGTGTTTGAGTCGGCGTAGTCTGCGGCGGTTCTGTACCTCTTGAAGAGGGCTGGGGTGAGTTTGTTTATCTGCTCGTCGGTGCTCTGCGCCGAGAGGATCGTCGCCACCAAGAGTTCGAGGGGGGTCTTCCAGTGGAGCACGGTCCCCTCCTCGTATGGGTAGGCTGCCTCAAGGAGGGCTATGATTCTCTCGACTCTCTCCCTCTCATCCATGGTATAAGCCACGCCGCTGGCGCCTTTAACCCATTCGAGGACGAGGCGCAGGTTTATTGCCCCCCATTTGAAGGGATTTACTCGAAGTTGTTCTGGAGGAGAAAAAAGGAGGAGCCGAGGGGTAGGTTGCCCCCTGATCAGGCGCCCGTACCCGGCATACTCCGATGGGGAATCGACCACCCCGGCATAACCCATGTCCTCCCCAACATCGAGAAGGAGAAGTGGAGCCTAACCGTCGACGGCGAGGTGGAGTCGCCACTCCTTTTGAGCTGGGCCGACTTCCTCGCCCTCCCACAGGCCGAGTCTGTGAGCGACTTCCACTGCGTCGAGGGCTGGAGTGTTCTCGGCCAGCGTTGGGGTGGCGTCCTCTTCAGAACCATACGGGATATGGCCCGGCCGAGGAAGGGGGCGGAACACGTCTGGTTCGAGTGCGCCGACGGCTACACGACGAGCCTCCCCCTCACGGACCTTCAGGGGGACGATGTCATCCTCACCCACAGGCTCAACGGTGAAGACCTCAGCCAGCCCCTCGGGGGACCCGTGAGGCTCGTCGTCCCCCCGAAGTACGCCTACAAATCACCCATGTGGCTCACGAGGATCACATTCTCAACCCGTGACAAACTCGGCTTCTGGGAACGAGGCTACTACAGCAACACCGCCGACATCTGGAGAAACGATAGATACCGGACAGACGCCTAAATTTTTTCGTTATCAGCAGTATCACCTCATAATCCACGCGCCGCCGTATCAGCGGCGACTACACCACCACGTGAAGCCATCAGACAAACACTAAAACCCCCACAAACTTGAAAAATAAGCCAAAACCCGATAGCCTTTTAACTGAACGAGCACCATCATAGCACACCTACAGAAAACGAATGTCTGGAGGAGTCCAAAGTGGAGAGATCTAACACCGTATTCATCGGACGCAAGCCTGTCCTCAACTACGTCCTCGCCTGCATGACCCTCTTCAAGAGTGGCCAGGAGATCGTATTAGTTAAGGCACGCGGACAGTCCATCAGCAGGGCTGTCGACGCCGTGGAGGTACTCAGGAACAGGTTCATGCCCAGTGTCAAGGTGGCTGAGATAAAGATAGGCACCGAGCAGATCCAGTCCGAGGAGCGTAACACGCCTTCCAACGTCAGCACAATTGAGATCGTGCTGGAGCAGTAAAGGCGCAAACAATTAGGCTCTCGCAGCGGCTCCCCCGGATAACCGGAGGACCACTGAGTGCAAACGCAACTGTGTGAGTTCTGTCTCAAGAGCGGCATGCTCTGCTCGAAGTGCCAGACGAAGATCAAGACAGGCGCCGTCACGAACGAATACATGGAAGTGGCCAAGAAGCTCATCAGCTACGAGGGCCAGAACCAATTCCTGCAGACAGTCACCCTTGATAACGTCGTCGACGCGGGGGGCTTCCTGGTCCTCGTCGTTGGGAAGGGTGACTCAGTAAAGTTCAACGCCAACCCCAAACCCATCCGCGACCTCGGTGACGCCCTCAACAAGAGGGTCGTTGTAATCGAGGCTGGGATGAATGACCGCAAGTTCCTCGAGGACCTCTTCTCGGGGCAGCAGATCGTCACCATAAACATCATCTGGCTCCCGGATGGGAGCACCGAGACACGCGTCGTGCTGGGAGCCCGCGGGGCGAAGAGGCTGAGCAAGAAGCGCATACAGGCCCTCACGGAAATCGCGAAGAGGGTCCGCAATATGGACCTTCGCGTTGAGTACGCCTACTAGCCACTCGAAAGTATTTTTATATTCACCCCTCTTCTAGCTGGGTAGCTTACATGGGGTTTCCTATTTGTTCGACAGGGTCTACATCGAGGAGGCGAAGAGGAGGCAGGGCGAGCAGGTCACCATAGCTGGCTGGGTCGTCCGCACCAGGGATCTGGCGAAGATCAAGTTCATCGTGATGCGGGACAGGACGGGCGAGATACAGGTCACTGTGAAGAACCTCGACCTCTTCCCCAAGGAGGGCTTAGGCAGGGAGGACGTCATCGCCGTAACGGGCAAGGTGGCGCAGAGCAAGATCGCAAACGCGGGCGTGGAGTTCTTCCCCGACAGCATCGAGGTCGTGAACAAGTCGAGGCAGCCCCTCCCAGTCGACATAGCGGAGACGAGCCAGAGTGAGTTGGAGACGCGGCTGAACTGGCGTTTCCTCGACTTCAGGGCGCCCCAGACGCGTGCAATATTCACGATCCAGAACAGGTTGCTCTACACCTTCCGCGGCTGGCTCACCGAGAACGGGTACGTCGAGATCCAGCCCCCCTGCATCATCTCCTCCGCTTCCGAGGGTGGCGCGGACCTCTTCGAGCTGCCCTACTTCGAGAAGAAGGCGTTCCTCGCCCAGAGCCCCCAGCTATACAAGCAGATGTGCGCCATCAGCTTCGAGAAGGTCTTCACGGTCACCCCCATCTGGAGGGCTGAGAAGTTCAACACCCCCACCCACCTCAACGAGGTCAGGCAGATGGACATCGAGCAGGCCTTCGCGGACGACGAGACCGTCATGAAGGTGCTGGAGAAGGTGCTCGTCCACATGCTCCGGGACGTGAAGGAGCACTGCCCCGAGGAGCTGAAGACGCTGAACAGGGACCTGGTCGTCCCGGAGTTGCCCTTCAGGCGCGTCACCTACACCGAGGCGATTGAGATGCTGCAGAAGGCTGGGGAGCAGATCAACTGGGGGGACGACTTCACCAAGCCACAGGAGAGGAAGATGATGGAGCTCGTCGGGCAGCAGGCTTTCTTCCTCAAGGACTGGCCCGCGGCGCAGAAGGCGTTCTACGCGATGCCCTACAGGGATAACCCGGAGGTTGTGCACGCCTTCGACTGCATCTACGGCGGCATCGAGATAAGCAGCGGGACGCAGCGCATCCACATCCCTGAGCTGCTCAGGGAGAGGATAAGCAAGAAGGGGCTTCACCCGGAGAACTTCGAGAGCTACATCGAGGCATTCGCCTACGGGGCCCCACCGCACGCGGGTTGGAGCATCGGGCTAGAGAGGCTGACGATGATCGTGACTGGAAAGGATAACATAAGGGAGTGCTGCATGTTCCCCCGTGACAGGGAGAGGCTGAACCCATGAGCAGGCAGAGCCAGTTCGAGTACAAGATGTGCATAGTAGTCCGCACAGACCTCAAGATGAGCACGGGCAAGATGATCGCCCAGGCTTGCCACGCTGCCGTAGACTGTTCGGAGAAGGCTAAGCAGCAGAACCACGCAGGTTGGCGGAAGTGGCACGAGGAGGGCTCCAAAAAGGTCGCCCTACAGGTCGACTCCCAGGAGGAGCTTGAGGAGCTCGCGGAGAAGGCGGATAAGCTGGACGTCGTCTACTCGATAATTCAGGACAGGGGGTTGACCGAAGTACCTGCGGGGAGCATCACCGCCCTCGGCCTAGGGCCGGAGAGAAACGACAAGCTGGACAAGATAACCAGCAACCTGCCCCTGATGAAGTGATCCACCGTAGGGAATAGATGCTCCTTTACATAGATCGAGGAGCCATCGGAGCATTTTTAAGCCTCTCTTCGTTGGGGGAGCCATTTTCTAGTCTTTTTGGGGTACCCCTTACCTAGATGGGTGACGAGTTTGTGTCGAAAATATGCTTCTTAAAATGCTGACGACTGATGAAAACGTCGAGGGTCCTTTTTATGGTCCTTGGAATCCGCAGGCGGGGCACCTATAGGTACGGCCGAAGAGGCGGCACTTCTCGCAGCGCCAGATCGTGACGGCGCCGCAGTTAGGGCAACTCATCTTCACGGCCTTCTCCTCGGGAGCGACCTTCCTGCCACAGGAGATGCATATGGACATACTGATCAGCCCAGATACAACTTTGGCTCGATATTTAAATGTTGACTAGGTCGCGGAGCTCGGCGAGGGCGAGCCTCCCGAGGCCGCCGGCGACCGTCTTCATGAGCCGTGGCTCCGAGAGGGCGCGCCTGATGACCCCGTCTTGGAGGTCCATGTCGCCATCAGCTACAAGATCATAGACTACGTCGCTCAGCCCCGCCTCGGAGAAGGCGCGGAAGAACCTGTTCATCCTACCGTCCGAGACCCTGTCGGCGAGGCTCCTGAGGGTCTGCATGCTCCTGAACTCGGCCCCGTAGAGCCTCCTCCATGTCTCATCGTACTGCGCCAGTGATCTCTGGGAGATGTCGCCTGATTCTAAGGCCTTGGTTGCGACCTTTCCCGCCTCGATGGCGCAGAGGCCCCCGAGCACCACCCCGCCCCCCGTCGTCGGCTTTACGTGCCCCGCCGCGTCCCCGACGAGGAGGAGCCCAGGGAACGACGTCCTGCTAACCGGGCCGTCGACGAGCACCTGACCCGCCCTCGGTGGTGGATGAGAGGCGGCGCCGAAACGTTTCCCGATGAAGCAGGTCAGCAGCTTTGTGGGGTCGCCCTCCCTCGTGGCGAGGCCGACCCTCGCCTGTTTATCTGAGGTAGGGATCACCCACGCGAAGAAGCCGGGGGCCGTCTCCTCGCCGAACCAGACCTCGACCATGGTGGTGTCGATCTCGCATGTCACCTCGGTGTTCACGCCGAGGAGCGGTACCCGTCGGGGGTTGACCAGACCAGCTTCCCTGGCGAGTCTTCGTGAGGGTCCTTCGGCGTCGATTACAATGCGTGCCTCCTCTTCCCACCCAGCGCCGGATGCGCCTGTGACGCGTCCCTCGGCGAGTGTCAGCTTCTCCCCCCTTCTACTCAGGACGAGTTCGGCGCCGGCGTCGAGCGCCTTCTCGGCGAGGTGCTGGTCGAGTGCGGCCCTGTCGATGACGTGTGCGCGTGGGCGCGTGTCCCTGATCTCTATGCACTGCCCGTCGGGGGAGTATATCCGCCCCCCCGCGATCTCGTTCTGGACGAACCTACTCGAAGCCTCGACGCCTATCCTCCTGAGTCCCTCGACGCTGATTAGGCCGGCGCAGTGACTCGGGACCCCGACCTGATTATGTTCCTCTAGGATCCTTACGGAGAAACCCCTAGACGCTATCTCTTTAGCCGCTAAAAGCCCCGCCGGCCCCGCGCCCACGATGAGTGAGTCGGAGCCCATGGGGTCACCGATGAAAAAGGGGTCTAGCTACGCTTAACTATTTCCAGGAACTCGACCTCTTCGAGCTCCGGGAAGAACTTGAGGGCGTCCATGGCGAGACCCCTCTTGGCGATCTGTATGTTCTCGCCGAAGAAGATCTCGTCGGGGACGGTTATGGTCATCTTCTTCTTGCCCAGCTCCTGGCCGAACTTCTCGGCGTCGACGCCGACGAAGCGGCGGCCTATGAGAGCCTTGACCTTCGCCTTCTCCTCCTCGATGATCTCCGTGACCTTCACGTCGTAGATGATCTTCCTGCCCGCGAGGGCGTGGTTGTAGTCCACCTGGACACGGCCCGCGCCGACGCTGCGGATTATGGCCTGGCGGCCATCGATCTCAAGCTCCGCGCCGGGGATGGGGTTGACGCCCTTGCTGCGTAGGATGCGGTAGGGGATCAGCTGGACGCTTGTGGGGTCGCGTTCACCGAATGCCTCGGCGGCGGGGATCTCGATTGCCGTCTGCTCGTTGGGCTTCACGCCGTGTAGGCGGGCGTCGAGTCCGCGTAGCACCCAGCCCTCGCCGACGACGACGAGGCGTGGGCCGTAGACGTTGCCCTCTCGGTGGATGCCCTTCTCCCTCGCGACCTCCTCGTTTGTTGTGTCGAAGACCTCGCCCGTCTCCTCGGCTCTGCCCGTCATCTCCATGAGGATGAAGTCGCCCTTGTTGACGGCGCCCTCGATGCGGGGTTCCTCAACGGGTTTCTCCTCCTTAGCCTCGACGGGGGCCTCCGCGGGCGCCTCTGCCTCAGCGACTGGTTCCTCGACCTTCACCTCGGCTGCCGGCGCCTCGACCTTTGGCTCCTCAACTGGCTTCTCCTCTGGCTTTTCGATGGGCTTGTTCTCTTCGCTCATATTGAACACTCTGAGAGTCATTGCCCCCTTTCCCGGGGGATTCACGCATGGAGATGCCGAGCCCGGTTTAAAGGCTTTCTGTAAAACTTGACGGCTAGACGTGTGTATGTAGGGCGATGCTCGGGCACGTTTACCCACCGCCCATGGGCGGGGTCCGCACTGTTTTTAACGAGCCCCGACGGTCTAGCCGGAAGCATGCCCTTCGTCTCCAAGGTCACGGGTGTCAACCTCATGGGGTTAGCCGCCACCGCCATCACGGGCGGCGGGATCGAGGACGGCCGACTCGCAAAGAAAGCCGCTAAAATCAAGATTAAAACGACTAATGCCGACGGCCTCCAACCCTGAGCAACGGCGAGCCACACTACATCGCCGTCTTTAAAAAATATTTTCCATAAGCATCGCCGCACGTAAGAAACCGCCCCATCGACAACCGGAAAACGATTTCCCCGTTATCAAGCCCCACGTTACACGCCGAACCTCCACCGTCCGCCGTCGTCAACGGACACCAAAAAACTTCCCAAAACCGAAAAGAACCCCGAATACCCAGAATCATGACGACGACGGAAGCCCCCCCCGGGGGTGTGCACGCACACAAGAAGAGAATGGTGGG
>Ga0315285_10006574_pt1 | contig 11988 bp, 12 predicted proteins | sample YL17G09_36_MG_FD_203698 | JGI IMG/M metagenome (GOLD analysis project Ga0315285, IMG submission 203698) | Sediment microbial communities from Yellowstone Lake, YNP, Wyoming, USA - YL17G09_36 | ecosystem: Environmental > Aquatic > Freshwater > Lake > Sediment | place: USA: Wyoming | collected... | reverse complement strand
GGCGCCGCACCTCGAGCAGACAAAACGGGTCGCGTTGGCGGCAGTCTGCTCCTTGCAATTCACCAGCTTCTGGCAGGTCGGGCAGTAGACCTTTTTGACACACAGCTTCATAGCCAGGCTCCTTTCGTGATTCGGCGGGGAAGCTGTGTGCTCCCCCTGACTACAAGGGTACTCGATTACTCTTCGTCTTTCAAGTTAGCTTCAGCCGTGACTTTCGGTGATTCACCCCGCGTCTGCATCTGCTTACGCGCCTCGTCAATGTTCACCAGTTCGCTATGATAGCCGCACTGGAGGCACTGCACGAACCAGCCATACTCATCCCGATTAATATAGACATCGCCGTTACACCGGGCGCAGCCTCTCAATTTCCACATGACCAATCACCTCCTTCCCCTACAACGGGCCTAACGTGTCCCCAGAATCACAAGTAGCTCGTCGACCATCTCGGCGAGTCGTTCTTCCAACTTCACAGCGGCGCCGCCGGAGACCATTTCCTGCTGCATACCAAGCACTTTAGCCCTCAGCTTCAGCGCCAGCTCCACACCCGCCAGATTGAGACCACCATTATCGACCAGACGTTTAATCATCTTCAGGCGCTCAATATCCTCAGCAGAGTACCGGCGGCAGGAATGGTTGCGGGACGGCGTCAGGAAACCGGCGCGCTCGTACTTACGGAGGGTCTGGGGATGCATTCCCGTAAGCATCGAAGCCACCTGCATCATGTAGACGCCTTCATTCTTCATGACACCGCCTTCACCACGCACTCCATAACTTGACACAACTAACATTATACTACTTGACACAACCACTGTCAACCTCGTTGACAATAGCTGTCATCCGCTCCAAAATAACAAATGGCAATAATAGCACAAACGGGCGACTATTTTCAACAATGCCGGAAAAATATGCGGCGCCGGGGCGAAGGAATAAAGCCTTACACCAGCAGGAAGAGCCAGTAGACCATCACGTTGACCACGGTCAGCGGGATGCCTATCCGGATGAACTCAAAGAAGGTCAGCGTCTCCCCGGACTTCTTCTCCGCATTCTGAATGATGATGACGTTACTGGCCGCGCCCAGGATGGAGAAGTTCCCGGCAATAGTGCTCCCCGCCGCCAGTGCCATCATCTGCTTCGTCGTTGAGCCCATCTGGACAAGCATCGGCAGGTAGAGCGCCACCAGCGGCACGTTGGAGATGAGCTGGCTGAGCAGGACGCTCACCACCATAATGACGCTCACCGAGTTCAGGCCGGCCTGCACCCCGTTCAGAATCGACTGAAAGACGTTGGCATCCCAGACGCTCTCCATCAGGACGAACATCGCCGCGAAGAAGACCAGGGTCGACCAGTCGATGCGGCGGATGATGTCCAATCGCCGCGGACTGAAGAGCACCACGGGCAGAGCCGAGACAAGGGCGATGTAGGTGAGCCGGAAATCGAACCCAGCGCCGATGAACACCGTGACAATCTTGGCGATTATCAGGACTACCACCAGAATGAGCGAAGTCTCAGACAGCTTCGCCAGTCGGCGGTCCGTTATGACGCCCGCATCCTGGACAAGCGGCACTCCGTTAAACTGTTTGCGGTAGAAGAGCTTCAGCGCCCCGTAAGCGATGAAGAGGTTTATCAACGTCGGCAGGAGGAGGTATTTCAGGAAAGTGAGGAAGGCGTTGCCGACATTGCCGTTGAGCGCCACGAGCAGGTTCTGGGGATTGCCGATGGGGCTGGCAACGCTGCCGATGGTAACAGCAAAGGCAAGCGCCAGCAGGAGAATCTTGGTGTTGATGCCGTTGCGGCGGGCAAGCAGGAGCATCGCCGGGGTGCCAATGATGGCTAGGGTATCGTTCATTAGCAGCGCGGAGAGCATCCCCATCCCGAGAAGGATGAACAGCACCAGGCTGTCCAGGGTCTTAGCCTTGCGGAAAAGCCGGCAGGACAGGCAGGAAAGATAGCCGCTCTCCTCCATCGCCTGACCGATGATAAACATGCCAAAGAGGAAGAGCATGACATCCAGATTGATGGCTTCCAGCGCGTTACTGGGAGAAATCTGCCCGGTGAGCAGGACACCAGCGGCGCCGAGCAGCATTATCTGCCATATCTGAAGTCTTATGTTGCCTATCCGTCTGACCGCTATCAGTATGAAGATAATAAGCAGGACGAAAATCGATAACATGTCAGGTTACGGGTTCTCCTTTGGGACCTCCTGGTGCAGTGGGAGCCTTACGGTGAAGGTAGCGCCTGCCCCGGGTGCGAACCGGGCTTCGCTTCGCTCGCAGTGACAATCAGACAGAAACTAGGACTTGATGGGCAGTTTGCCGTATTTGTCAATCAGTTCCGCCACGCGGCCCACCCGGTCGATGCTGCCGTCAAAGGGCAGGTTGTCCCCCATCCCCACGATGAACCGGGAGCCCGGCGCCATCTCCTGGAACATACTCTTGATGAAATCGTCAAAGTCTTTGTCGCGGTACATCGGCTCGAAGAGGATGGACGGGATGCCGCCCCAGATGGTCACGTTCTCGCCGAACTGTTCACGGAACTCCTTCATCGGGACGCGGGTCTGGGGAGCCGGCGTGACCGCCTCAGCAACGTCTATCTTCGTCTCTTTGAACATCGGGTTCAGCCGCCGCATCTCGCCATCGGCGTGCGCCATCGCCAGCCGGCCGTGGGAATGGAGGAAATCGCAGGTCTCCTGGAACCAGGGGATGAAGTACTTGCGGAACACCGGCGTGTGGATATCATCGCTCCAGTTGGCGCAGATGTTGAAGATTTCCAAATCCGACTTTATTGCCAGCTTCAGCTTGCGCCGCTCGAGGTCTTTCATCACCTCGATGAGCGACTCGACCTCGGCGGGACGGTCAGCCAGCTCGTAGAAGAAGACCTCGTAGCCCAGGATTTCCCGCATCACCCGCTGGATGGGCGACCAGAACGTGGCGCCTGTCGCCACCAGCCCGTCCTCCCCCACCTCCGCCTCCATTTTGTCATAGGCGGCAAAGTCATCCGCCGGAATGGTGTGCTCGAAGACGTACCTGATGACCGGGTAGTCCTTCACGCTCTTAAATAGCTTCTCCATCTCGTACTTGACCAGGACGCCTTCCGAGGTGTCCAGAATCTCTTTCTTCGAGATGATGCCGATGGATGTGCGGTACTCGGTGGAGATGTAGGGCGGCTCGGTCTTCTCGATGACTTCCATATCAAGGTACTTCTCTTTGACAATGGAGTAACCGCGGTACATAATCCCCGCCCCCTGGTCGCGCAAGATGTCCAGCAGGCTCCAGCCCTGGTATTTCTGTGGCAGGGTGCCGTGGGCTTTATGGTAGCCGTACCACAGGTCGATACGCGCCGCGTAGGCGAGTTTGTCCGTTTTCTGGCCGCGCGCCGCCGCCAGAATCCGCTCGCGATGCGTCATCGTCATTAGGCGCCTCCCCGCTGGACCAACTTCTTGCAGACGGGAATCGCTGCGCCGCCGTCGCGGGCATGGGCATCCGCGCCGATAAACCTAGCGAACTCCGCGGTGACCGGCGCCCCACCTACAATCACCTTGACCCTGGAACGCAGTCCGGCTTTTTCCAGGTCCTTGATTGTCTGACCCATCGTTGGCATGGTGGTGGTCAGCAGGGCCGATAGCCCCAGAATATCGGCTTTTTTCTCCCGCACGGCGTCGACGAACTGCCGGGCCGACACGTTGAGGCCCAGGTCGTAGACCTCGAAGCCGCTGCCGCCGAGGAAGGTGGCGACGACGTTCTTGCCGATGTCGTGCATATCACCCTGGACGGTGCCGATGACCACCCTGCCGAGTGTAGGCAGGCCGCTCTTTGCAAGGAGTGGTTGTAGCACTTCCAGCGCCGACTTCATTGCCCGCGCCGCCATCAGCATATCGGGCAGGAAGTACTCGCCACTGGAGAACTTCTCCCCCACGGTCATCATCCCCAGCTGAAGTCCTTTCGTAATGATTTCCTCCGGGTTAATACCGGTGTTGACTGCCTCCATCGCCAACTGGGCGGCTTTATCGCGGTCACCGGAGATAACTGCTTTGATTAGAGACGATAGGTCAGACATTGACTACCTACTACTCAAAATTAGGGAATTATATACATTGTTAGCCATAACTGATAACCTGCCGAGACAGGGTGGAAGGCAAGCCGATGATGTTAATATCAAACTTCAAAGAAGGTTCAACAAAGGTGCTGGCATTATGAATGCGAAACGAGATTTGCCAGCCCTTGTCAAAAAACATAAACAGCGTAGTTTCTGATTCGGGCTTCTGTGATATGTTCACAATTAGGGTAGGTAGGGGTATCTTGCTACCCCACTTCAAAGTGCCGTCAATATTGAAGGACATAATAGAGACTGTGCCGTTTTCCTTAATCGCCTTGTAGTAATCGTATTTGCCGAGTAGATATTTGACTAATCCCTTAGCTACTTCATGGGGCTGACTTTGGAATAAGGATTGCATTTCGGTTTGAAAAGCCTGCAAAACAGGCATGTAGTAGAGCTGTTTCTTATTCGCTATATCGTGCCATTTTTCAGCTCGCCGTCTCCTGCTATTCAATTCCCGAAATATAGGTGTAACTTGGTGAAAGTAGTTATCGGAGCAATGAATACCAAACCAATCGAAACCGAAGTCTATGCCCTCCGATAGGCGGGAGTGCTTTACAGCCCAATGGCGGTTTTTGGCGGATATTCCTATGTCCTCATTAAGTTCATCATTGTGCACAATGACATCACGGACATCGCCGAGCTTCCCCATTTGGTCAGACTGCAACATGACCGAGCAATGGCTTTCTGAAAGCCGGTCGTCATGTGCGACTAAAAAAGCTACGGCCTCGCCGGCCGCCTTTACCATGTTTTGCTGCTCGTTGGGCGGACATACCTCAAAGCATTGCCTAGCCTTCTGCATCTGTATGCTTGGCTCAATGGTTGCGGGTAAGTATCTGGACAAGCTCATGGCTATCCCATACTCAAAGGCACGTCCCATATCGTTCTGGGATAGGCTCATATAGCTAAGTCCTTACTCAGGATTAAGACCTCGCTGGATTGCTTGTTCTTTGACATGCCGTAAACCCATTCTAGAGAAAGAATGGGGTTATCACCATAGAGCTCTCTGATTGTGCTGCAATCGTTGTAGGACATAATCCAGCGTTCCCTCTTATGCAGTATATCAGCTAGCTCTTGATGGTTGAAGTCTTTGTGCGTATCTCCTTTGATTCCGTATAATGCGTGCCCGTTCATATAGGGCGGGTCAAGATACAAGAAGGCATCAGCGTGTTTGGTGATTGATTCTCTGAAATCGGCACACCCTACCTCAAGGTTAGTAGCCCGAAAAGAGCGCAGGCGTTCTATTGCAGACTTAGTGAAGCGTGGATGCCCAGGGGACATACCGCCAGACAGGGTAGTACCAGAAAAAGACGACCTATTCAATACGAAAAAGGCGGCCGCCCGCTCCACCTTGTCCTTTAGGTTAGTATAACGCTTCTGAAGGCTGTAGAATTTAGTCCGCGAAAGCGGATAGTAGCGTTCAACTCGTTTAGCTAGTAATTCACGATTGTCCAAGAGTACTTGCCAGAAATCAACCAATGGGCTAAAGACGTCATACCCATAAACCTGCATTCGTGTTGTGCAAGCTAATTCTATAGAACCACCGCCTAAAAACGGTGAGCACAGCTTTGTTTCTTTGGCAGGAATACAGGAGTAAATGGCTTTGATAGCCCGACTTTTCCCGCCTGGATAGCGTAGTGGGGAATGAGGATAATTCTTGGGCACGTCAAAAAAGGCATACTGCGCTACGCTGTCAACGAGCCGAGCAACGACTTGCTCAAACGGAGCGTGTACAGGCTCAATGCATTTTTCAACCCTGTTGCATTCAAAGCAATTTACGACTCCCGCTTCACAAATGTCTATAGCACTCTCCAAACCTGGTCTTGGAAGAGTGAGTTGTCGTTCAAAGCCATCCATCTTGGTCCCCCTCTAACCGCGCTGACCTTCTACTTACTCTATCCCACTTTCTTTTTTTGTTGGTACCTCTCTATTTCCTTGGGTACATACTCCAAGAGTATCATACCCGCAATGTCTGCTAAGCTACGACCCCAATAGGGACTATTTCTCATTCCCCTTAGTTTAACTATCTGCTCTTTTAGGTCCGGGGAACTGGCTGCGGGTTGATACGAGAAGGTTGCCCTTTCCCGCACGTTAGTGGCGTCTGAATACTGTTGTCGTGCCATGTTTTTGCTTCATTCCGATGCAAGTCACATTAATGTAATGTATTGTAATGCAATACGCAACAAATGTCAAGTGGCAAATGATAGAACTAAATAAGGCCATTCAACGGTACAGCCCGTGTTCCCTAATATACCTCGCCACAGGCTTGGGGACAAGGTCGGTGAGGAGAAGGCCCTGCCGCACTCTCTCCCTGATGTCCGTGGCGCTGATATCCACACAGGGCTCGGTCATAAAGATAACGCGCCGGGAGACGCCCGGAACGCTTTTCGCCATCGGCTTGAGGTCGGGGCGGGGATAGCCGGGGCGGTGTACGGCGACGAGGGTGCAGAGCCGGATTAAACGCGACGCGTCGTGCCAGCGGGGCAGGGTTACCAGGCTGTCCCAGCCCAGAATGAAGAATAGCTCCGCGTCCGCGCCCATCTTGCGCCGCAGTTCCTCGACGGTGTCAACCGTGTAGGACGGACCGGCGCGCTCGAGCTCGGCGTCCGAAATCTTGAAGTACGGCTTACCGGCGAGAGCCAGTCTCAGCATCGCCAGCCGGTGTTGCGCCGGCGAAATCGGCCAGTCCGCTTTCAGCCAGGGCTGACCGGCGGGAACAAAGATGATTTCGGCCAGGTTGAGCTGGTCTTTTACCGCCTCGGCGATGACGAGATGGCCGCTATGGATGGGGTCGAAGGTGCCGCCGAAAATGCCGACCCTCATCTACGTCCACTCCCATTCCAGGCTGCCGCAGCGCACTTTGTCCCCCGGCTTGATGCCGGCTTTTTCCAGCGCTTTGTCCACGCCGAGACGCTTGAACCGCTTCTTGAGTTCCAGGGTTATTTCCGCGCTCGTCGCGCCGCGCAGCATTGTCACACGCTCCAGGCTAGGCGCCTCTACAACAAAGACCTCGCCTTCCTTACGCACCCGGCCGCCACGGACTCTGGGCTGGGGACGGAAAACCGCCTGCGGCGCCTTAGGCAAAGCTTCCTGGATGGTCTTGATTTCTTTGAGCTTCCCGGCGACCACTTTCAAGAGATTATCGATGCCTTCCTTCATCTCTGCAGAGATGAAGAGAACATCAACGCCGACCTCGACAAAAGCCGCCTCGATTTCCTTCGTCCTCTCCCTGACCTCAGGCAGGTCTATCTTGTTGATAACGACCACCTGCGGCTTCTCCGCCAGGGAGGAATCAAACATAGCCAGCTCGTTATTCACCCGTATCATATCGTCCACCGGCGACTGCGACCCGCCATCGATTAAATGGACGAACATCTTGGTGCGCATGGCGTGGCGCAGGAAATCGTGCCCGAGTCCCCGCCCCAGGTGCGCTCCCTCAATCAGCCCCGGAATCTCCGCCGTGATAAAGCTCAGTCCGTCTACCTTCACCACCCCCAGCACCGGCTCGAGGGTGGTGAAGGTATAACTGGCAATCTTGGGCCGGGCCGCGGAGACCGCACTGAGCAAAGTCGACTTACCAGCGTTGGGGTAGCCGATGATACCGACATCCGCAATCAGCCTGAGTTCAAGAAGCAGCTCGTTCTCTTCGCCCAGCGCTCCCTTCTGGGCAATGCGGGGCGCCTGGTTGGTGGACGAGGTGAAGTGGATATTGCCCCACCCCCCTTTTCCGCCTCTGGCGACCACTACCTGCTGGTCCACTTGTTGCAGGTCTCCCAGTAGCGCTGAGTCGCCAATAGTGGTCTTCCTGTAGACTACAGTGCCTACGGGAACTCTTAGAATCAGGTCGGCGCCATTCCGCCCGTGCCTTTTCTTGCCGCTGCCGTTGGTGGAGTTCTCGGCGCGGTAGAACTGCTTCCGGTGGAAGATTTTCAGGCTGGTCACCGCCGGGTCCGCGACCAAGATGACATTGCCGCCGCTGCCCCCGTCCCCGCCATCGGGACCGCCATAGGGGACATACTTCTCCCGGCGGAAGCTGATGGCGCCATCACCCCCATCTCCTCCCCGGACTACTATTTCGGCTCGGTCAAACATTCAAATTCTCCAAATACTTTTTGCTATTAATATTACTACAACTACTGCTATCTTAATAGGTTGAGGTAATATTAGTAACATTAGGGAGGTTGAATAACCGTGGTGTGAAGCTGGGATTGACAAGTTGAATTGGGGGAACTGTTCAAAAAGCGAGCAAAAGGAGCACCGGACTACAGGGAAATCGGTTAGATAGGAGAGACTTTACTCGTGGGACTTTGAGATTAATTGCTTCTTGATGTCACCCTTCGCTGGCGCTCAGAATGACAGTGCCCGTAAATCAGAGAGACGGCCCGCGTGGAGAATTTAACCTTTTTCCGATATCTTCAATCTTGCGTTTGAGGAAATTGTTTGTCTCCAGTTCTGAGGCGAGCTTCTTGCAAGCGTGGGTGACGGCTGAGACGTCTCTGCCCCCCATCTCTTCCCCGATTTGAGTCACGGAAATGCCGGTTTCCCGGCGGAGAAGGTACATCGCCACGCGGCGGGCCAGGGCGGCTTCCCTATCGCGACGGGGACCCTTGAGGTCATCGATGGTCAGGCGGAAGGTCTCGGCGACAGCCTGGAGCAGGAGGGTGGGGGCGCCGGCTTCAATGCTCGCCGGCTCTTTGGCGCTGATGCTATCGAGGGCAAGCTCCGCCATCTCACGGGTGGGGCTGGCCCGCAGCAGTTTGGCATAGGCAATAATCCGGTTGAGCGAGCCTTCCAGCTCCCGAATGTTATGCTTTGCCTGCTCGGCCAAAAGCTCCAGCACGTCGACGGAGACATCGGCGCCCTTCTGGCGGACTTTGGCTTGCAGAATGGCCAGCCGGGTCGGCAGGTCCGGCATCTTGACGTCCACCACCAGTCCCCACTCCAGCCGGGAGCGCAACCGCTCCTCGGTCAGGAGCATCGCCTTCGGCGGCTGGTTGCTGGTAATGACAATCTGGCGGGCGGCGTTGTGTAGCTCGTTGAAAGTATGGAAGAAGCACTCCTCGGTCTGCTCTTTGCCGCTGAGGAAAGAAATGTCATCGATAAGGAGGACGTCCAGTTTGCGGTAGCGGGTGCGGAACTCCTCCATCCGGCGTTCCCGGACGGAACTGACGAAGTCGTTGGTGAACTGCTCGGCGCTGACGCAGGCAACCTGCATATTGCGGGAGAGAGTGGCGTGGCCGACGGCATGAAGAAGGTGGGTCTTGCCCAGTCCTACTCCCCCGTAGATGAAGAGCGGATTGAAGCTTCTCCCCGGATTGGCGGCGACCTCCCGGGCCGCCTCGTAGGCAATGCGGTTGGTATCGCCGACGACGAAGGACTCAAAGACGTAGCCGGGATTGAGGCCGGGTCGGTTTGGTGGCGTGGGGAGGAATTTGCCGTTGTTGACGCCGTTTGCGGTCGGATAATGGCCGTTGACCTGGAAGGCGACTCTAACGTCAGTCGAGCCGAGAATGCCAATCAGCGTCTTCTCGATGAGGGAGCGCTGGCTGCGGTCCAGGTACTCGGCGACGAAGGTGTTGGGCACGCTGACCACCAAGAGGTTATCCTGATAGTTCAGCCCTGCCGTCTTTTCCAACCAGGTCCGATAGTTCGGTTTGCTGACCTGAAGCTGTAGTTCGCCTAAAGCGGCTTCCCAAATATCTGGAGCAGTTCTAGTGTTCATGTATGTCGAGCCAAAAAGGCACAAATACTCCCTCTCAAGGCACAGCTTATCCCCTGGAAAACTGTTTTGCGGAATTGTCAGTCAATAAATATCTGGATTAATTGCTGACGGTGTTAGTATAAGACCAAGTCTTGCGCGCTGGCAAGAGTTATGACGTTAAAGGCAGGGAATTTCTTGTCCGTTTTCTCCCTTGCCAAGTCCTCAGAGCTCTTTGTTTCTCGCAAAATCGAGGTCTTGTTATTGAAACCGCGGTTGTTGCCATATTTATTTGGTGCTAGAATTTGGTACTATGGAGGGCAAGATGCGCATTGTGTTCATGGGCACTCCTGATTTCGCCGTCCCGCCTCTGGAGGAACTGGTCCGCCGGCAGTACCAGGTTGTTGCCGTCTATACCCAGCCCGATAGGCCCGCCGGGCGGGGCTGGGCGCCCGCCCCCTCCCCGGTCAAGACCACGGCGCTGGCTCTGAATCTGCCAGTGATGCAGCCGGCCAGCTTCAAGGAGCCTGGCGCCATCGACCAACTAGCGTCCCTGCAACCGGACGTTATCGTGGTGGCGGCGTACGGCCTGATTTTACCACAGGCGGTCCTGGACGTCCCGAAATATGGTTGTGTTAATATTCACCCGTCCCTCCTGCCCAAATACCGCGGCGCATCCCCGGTGGCGTCAGCCATCCTGGCCGGCGATGAAGTTACCGGCGTCACCTTTATGCGGCTCGATGCCGGGATGGACACCGGCCCGATTCTGGCCCAGGAGAGAGTGGCTATTTCCCCGCAGGATACCACGAGGTCGCTTACCGCCCGACTATCTGAGCTTGCCGCCCGGTTGCTGCCCGATGTTCTTGAGCGGTGGGTGGGGGGTGAAATCAAGCCCCAGCCTCAGAACGAAGCCGAGGCCACCTATTCCAGGCGCATCAGCAAGGAAGATGGGGAAATCGACTGGCATCTCCCCGCGGTGGAGCTGTGGAGTCGCCTGCGCGCTTTTCAGCCCTGGCCCGGGTGCTACACCTTCTGGCAGGGCAAGCGACTGGGGATTATCGAAGCGGTGCCGCTGCCGGCGGAAACCAGCATCGGGCCGGGACAGGTGGTGGGCGTGAACAAAGACGGCGCGGCGTTCGGGGTGGGGACGGGGAACGGGGTGCTCGGTGTGGTCAAAGTCCAGATGGAAGGCAAGCGGGCGATGACCTCGGGCGAGTTTGTCCGGGGCTACCGCCAGCTAATCGGTGCCGTTTTGCCTTCCTGATGATATTTCGGGTAGTATGAAGAATATGCCGCAACCGGAGAACCTGGATAAATTCGAGACGCTGATGGCTATCCTGGCCCGATTGCGTGCCCCGGCTGGCTGTCCCTGGGACCGCCAGCAGACCCACGCCTCGCTCCGCGAGTTCTTGCTCGCCGAGTGCTATGAGGCGCTTGAAGCGCTGGATGAGGGTAGTAGCGACAAGCTGCGTGATGAACTCGGCGACCTGCTCCTGCAGATTGTCTTCCACGCCCAGATTGCCGCGGAAGCCGGTGAGTTCAAGATGGACGATGTCATCGGCCGCATCAACGCCAAGCTCATCCACCGCCACCCTCACATCTTCGGGTCGACCAAAGCGGCCACGGCGGAGGAGGTTGCCCACAACTGGGAGGAGCTCAAGCGTCAGGAGCGGGAAAAGGGCGCCTCAATCCTGGAGTCCGTGCCGGAGCAGATGCCCGCCCTCGGTTACAGCCAGGAAGTCCAGCGGCGCGTCGCCCAGGTGGGCTTCGACTGGGAGAACCTGGACGGGGTCATCGAAAAACTATGCGAGGAAATCGAAGAACTGAGAAGGGCGGCCAGCCAGGAGCAGAAGGCGCAGGAGTTCGGCGATTTGCTTTTTACGCTGGTGAACATTGCCCGGAGGATGGGCGTAAACTCGGAGACGGCGCTGCGGGAAGCCAACCGCAAGTTTGTCCGCCGGTTTGCCTGTATGGAGGAAATCTGCCGTAAACGCGGCGTCAAGCTCGGCGATTTATCTTTCGATGAGCAGAACGCGCTCTGGGAAGAAGCGAAGCGGAAGGTGAAGTAAGCATATAGACATATCGATGTTTATATGTTACTATTTGCTGGTGGGGGTGATGAAGATGACGACGACTCAACCCAAGGACTCGAAGAAGACCAATCTTAAGAGGACGACCATTTTCCTGGCCGAGGAACA
>Ga0315285_10006572_pt1 | contig 11988 bp, 13 predicted proteins | sample YL17G09_36_MG_FD_203698 | JGI IMG/M metagenome (GOLD analysis project Ga0315285, IMG submission 203698) | Sediment microbial communities from Yellowstone Lake, YNP, Wyoming, USA - YL17G09_36 | ecosystem: Environmental > Aquatic > Freshwater > Lake > Sediment | place: USA: Wyoming | collected... | reverse complement strand
ACAGACGAAGAACTGGCCCAAGTGCGGCTGAAACCCCATACTTTTCACGGTGATTGGAACTACACAATCCAGAATCGACCTCACAGCGATAAAGTGTAAATGTTATTTACTGACAACTCCTAACGTGGAACAACACACATATCGCCAATGCTGAGCTACGTCCACTGGTCGAGCGTGCGTGCCGGCCCGCGGGATACGCGCCGCCCGTCTTGTGCACACCGGACGAGCTCATGGGAGGCTGAAGACATGCCTGAGCCGGAGCAGGATATGAAGCCCTGGGAAGATCCGATCGTTGCAGAGGTGCGTTCCGCACGCGAGGCCCTGCTTGCAGCATCTGCCTACGACCTGGAGGAACTCTGCCGACGCCTGCGCCAGGAACAACAAGCAGGCGGGCGGACGGTGGTGACGCTTCCCCCTCGGCTACCGGAGGGGAAAGAGGCTTCGGCGTAGCGGTGTTTTCCCGGTTCGCCGGCATGCGGCCTAAGTCTGCCATAGAGCCGACGGGCTGATGCCCACGCCTGATGCCGGAGTCATTAGTTCGAAGCGTTCGTTCCAAGCTGGGATTTGACGAGGTTCCGCGGTGTGACATGCGGTCATACTCAGAGATACGATATGGGGCATACAAAGATCGCCATCACGCACGACCAGAGCACACTGGACGAACTCAATCTGGTCGGACGGCAAGTCGTCTCGAACCGCAGCAAGGCGATTCAGGAAGCGGTCAAGGAGAAACTCGAACGCTTGACTCGCAGCTGGCTCGCGAGGGAGTGCACCAAGCCGGATCCGGCTTCTGAAAAGGCCCTCGCAGGGGAAGGAATGTTGGAGATTGGCGAATGGCTCGAATACTGAGAGGGGATATCCGCTGGGCCGAGCTCAACCCTACCCGTGGCCATGAGTAGGCCGAGTCAGAGCCGCTGAACGCTGGTCAGCAGTCGGGTCCCACTGCCTCCACTCCACCCCCTTCGCCCACCGAAAGCCCTCAGCAAATCGATTGACAAAAAGTCCTGCGACTTCGCGCTGACCTCGCGCATTTCCGACAGAAACGTCGCAGCGACCGTCCTGCGCGCCGGCGATCGCTGCGTCTCCAGAATTCCTGCTCGCGAAATCGGCTACTTACAACAGTCCGGCCAAGGTGGAGGAAGGCCAGGCGGTTGGCATTCGTCTTGCCTTCTCTAACGGACAGAACCACGAACCAGCCGAACACCGAGCAAACCCAGAGGAGGTCAAACGACATGAAGAATAATCTGTGGATCGCGGCAGCTACCTTCGTCCTTGTCCTGGGGGCGGCAGGGTACACCATCGCGCAGTCAACCGGACCGCAAGGCGGTCAGGGGGGAATGATGGGCCCGGGAATGGGCATGATGGGCGGCGGAATGATGGGCCAGGGCGGGGAGGGTGGGATGATGGGCTCCGGCATGATGGGCATGATGTCGGGCCAACCGCTCACCCCGGAGCAGTTGGAGCAGTTCGCGAAGCTCCACGGCATCACGGTCGAGCAGGCCAAGCAGATGGCGGACGCGTGCACGCAGATCATGAGCGGGACAGCTGTGCCGGAGAGGCCGAAGCAGTAACGCGAGCAACGATGTGCCGGTGCCATCTTCTTTTCCCCCACTATCAAAAGGAACGGCCCAGGGCTAGCGGCGCGATTGGATCCCTTTGACAAAAAGTCAAACGACTACAGGTGAACGCCCGGATCTGGAAGAGAATTCGGCGTGGAGGGAGCACACCAATGATCGAGTTCTTGCAGCACTATGGGCTGTGGCTTGTTCTGGCCGGTGTGTTCATCGCCATGCATCGGTTCGGCACGGGCTGCTGTGGCGGAGGGCATCACCAGAGATTGCCGCAGCGCGACAAGGCGCTTCCTGACGACGATGCGAAGGGCGAGAAATCGTCCGAAACCTCGTTACGCTCAACCGGAAGCTGTCACTGACACGGCGCCACCCCCGGCGGTTTGCCCGGTTGCCGCCCAGCCTCGCATCGGAAACGCCGGGGCGCCTGAATTCAAGAGGAAGGCCGAGGGGCAGGCGCCAGAAAGGGTAAGAGCATGGCCACGCACAAGCAGCGGGAGAAACCCGTTTCAAGAGCACACACGCCTTCTCGATGGCGCAACCTTCTGGCTCCAGGGGCGATCGGCCTGGCGTTGGTCGTGGGCGTGGCCACCTGGTTCTTCTTCCAGAAACCCGCCTCGGTCAGCTTCGCGGCCCAGCACACCGGAGGACCGCGGCTGGCGGTGGACAAGGAGTTGATCGACTTCGGCCCGGTGCGGTTCGAGCGGATGGTCGAGGCCCGCTTCCGGCTGCGGAATGTCGGGGACCAGCCCCTCCGTTTGGTGGTGAATCCGCAGGTCGAAGCCATAGAAGGCTGCTGACCCCCGAAGGCGGTCGTCGGTTCGACGACCTTGGCGCCAGGGCAGGAGACCGAAGTCTCAACCGAGTTCACCATGCACGAGGGGATGGGTGGTCCTCACCTCTTCGCAATCCACATCCAGACCAATGACCCCATCGAGCGCGAGCGGGTCCTCAAGATCCGGTCCCTGTGGCAGTGGTAGCATGTCTTGAGGGCTGGTCGGCCCAGGACTCCGTCTGTCCGCAGTGATGGCTACGCGCCAATCCCGGCAGGCCTCAGGCGTCCCCCTGGGCGCGGTTGAGTCGAGAAGCCCCTATGCGTTTCCGTTTCTCCAAAGTCGCCCTCATGCAACTGGTCGTGATCCTGGTGGTCGGGTTGACCCTCCCGGCTCAGGCCGGGACGCGCCAGCCAAAGGAAACTGCGATACCTGCGATCACGGCGCGTGTCCTTCCTTCGGTCGTGAGCATCACCACGCGCCGGATCGAACGGGACCAGTTCAACAAGCCCGTGCCCAAGGCGCGACTGGGATCTGGAGTCATCGTGGACCGGCAGGGCCACATCCTCACCAACAATCACGTGGTGGAGGGGTTCGAGGAATTCAAGGTGACGCTCCCGGACGGGCGCACGTTCCGTGGGACCCTCATCGGTGGGGATCGGTTCACCGACCTGGCGGTCCTCAAGATCGAGGGAAAGGGTCTTCGGCCGCTCCCGCTGGGTGACTCCTCGCGGTTGCGCATCGGCGAGACCGTGATCGCGATCGGGAGCCCGCTCTGGATCGAGGGGGGACCCACCGTGACCGTTGGGGTGATTAGCGGAAAAGGCCGGTCCATGGAAGAGCCGGATGACCCGGACGAGCCCACGCTCCACAATCTCCTTCAGACGGATGCGGCAATTAACCCGGGCAACTCCGGCGGTCCCCTCCTGAATCTCAAAGGTGAGGTTGTCGCCATCAACACGGCGATCATGCCCTCCGCTCACGGGATCGGGTTCGCGATTCCCATCAATAACGCCAAGCCCATTTTGAAGGCGCTGCTGGCTACCGGGCGAATCGTCCGTCCGTCGCTTGGAGTTGTGGCGGTCAGCGTGACGCCGCAGCTTGCCTTTACCAATGATCTCAAGGTGGAAAGCGGAGCGCTGGTGGTCCGCGTGGAGAAAGACGGGCCGGCAGAGGCCGTGGGGCTCAGGCCCGATGATGTGATTGTCGCCTTTGGCGGGAAGGTCGTCGAGGATCTGCATCATTTCCACGCCCTTCTCGCCGAGCGAAAGCCAGGCGACACCGTGGAAATAACTATCTGGCGGGACGGAGAAACGCTGACGTTTTCTCCCGTCCTTGTGGAAGACAGATGACATTCAGCAGGCCGAAAGGTTGGGATCTTGCGACGCTTGGTCGGGTCACCCGGGTTATGGCGATCGCGATGGTGGCTCTGCTTGTGCGGCCCGGGCTTTCCGCAGATGACGCGATCATCCCCGCAGATGTCATCATTGAGGCTACGGCCCTACGGCCGCAAGTTCTCATGACGGAGCCGGAGCATCGGGTCACATTCGTCAACCGCTCTGGGCGGATGGTGCACCTGGATTTCATCATTCGAGACCCGGAACTGCACCATGTCTTCCAGGTTCCTGACCGGATCTGGGCCATCTTTCACCGCCCCGGACGCCATCCTTACGAGGTGCATTTCCTCGATCCGGCAGTCGCCGATCTGCACGGCGCGATAGAAGTGGTGGGCGATCCGTATGGACGACCGGACCCCCTTGTGTGCAGCGGGGTGACAGTCCAGGGGGCGTGCATTGAGCGATAAGTTGGTCGACACGACTGAGGCAATCTCACAGGCCCGTGGCAACATCAGCCGCTGGTCCATTGAGCACCCGTACATCGTCATCGCCTTCTATCTTGGCGTGGCGCTGCTCTCTGTGCTCGTGATCTTCTTCCAGATGCCGCGGCGGATGATGCCCTACGTGGAGAGCCCGATCGTCGGCATCGTGTCCATGATGCCGGGGCTTTCGGCCGAGGAGATGGAGATCTACTTCTCCAAGCCGATCGAGGAGCGAATGGTGGACCTGAAGAACGTCCACTTCGTCCGCTCCACCTCTCAGGAGGGATTCTCCATTGTCTCGGTGGAGTTCTGGTACGGCACGGACATGAAGAAGGCCCTGTTCGACGTCCAGTCGTTGATGAACGTCGTCCAGGCCGACCTCCCGATGACCGGGGCCAACCTCAAGCCCTCCTGGGTCCTGGCCATTGACCCCTTGAACATCCCCGTTCTCTCCCTGGCGGTCACGAGCGAAGGCTACGACCCGGTTCAGCTCCGCACCCTCGTGGAGAACCAGGTGGTCAACCGGCTGAAGACCGTCAAGGACGTGTACTCGGTCGTCCCCTTCGGCGGGCAGAAGCTCCAGATGCAGGTCGTAGTGGATCGCGAGCGCCTGGCCGCCTACAAGATGACCCTGCTGGATCTCAAGAACATGCTGGACATGCAGAACCAGTCGCGGCCGGCCGGCACCCTGACATACAAGGACCGCGAGGTCCTGGTGCGAACCGACGAGCGCGCCCGCACCCCGGAAGAGGTGGCGGCCTACCCGATCGCCAGCATGGACGGACGGACTGTGTACCTGCGCGACGTCGCGGAGGTGATCAACACGCCGCGCGAGCAGCGGAGCCTCTACCGCTTCAACGGCAAGGAGGCGGTGGAGATCTCGATCGTCCAGCAGCCGGAGGCCAGCTCCGTGCGCGTCATCGAAGGGGTCAAGGCCAAGCTGAAAGAGATCCAGGAGGACTTCCCGCGGCTCAAGTTCGACGTGGCCTACGACAACTCCACCTTCGTGGGCTTCCTGATGGACAACATGGTGGAGGAACTGATCATCGCCGTGCTCCTCACGGGCATCGTGGTGCTGCTCTTCCTGGGGAACGTGCGGGGCACTCTCATCTCGGTGATCACCATCCCCATCTCGCTGGGCATGGCGCTCCTCGCCATGGTGCCCTTTGGCATGACGCTCAACAGCTCCACGCTCATCGGCCTCCTGCTCTCCATCGGGCGATTGGTGGACGACTCGATCATCGACATCCACTCCATCGAACGGCACCTCCGCATGGGCAAATCGCCCAAAGACGCGGCCGTGGACGGGATCAGCGAGGTGCGCCTCGCGGTCCTGGCCATCACCTTCATGCTCTGCGTGGCCCTCTTGCCGCTCGCCTTCTCCGGCGGGATCGTCCAGTTCATGTTCGAGGGGATCGTCTGGGCCATCATCCTGGCGCTGCTGGCGTCTGCCCTGGTCTCCTTCACGCTGACGGCGGTGCTGGCGGCGAACCTGTTCACGCCGCACAGTGAGGAGGCGGCTCAGAAGCGGGGTCGGTTCCAGCGCTGGCTCCTGGATCCGTCGCAGCGGTTCCTCGAGCGGCTGGAGGAACGGTACCGGGGCGGCCTTGGGTGGGCGATTCGGAATCGGTTCACGGTGCTCGCGGGAGCACTGGCGGTGATCTTCGTCGGGATCGCGCTGTACCCGAAGATCGGCAGCGAGATGATGCCGCTGGCCGACGTCTCGCAGGCGTTCGCGCAGCTCGAGGCGACGCCGGGGACGTCGTTTGCGCGGACCTCGGAGGTCGGCGCGGAAGTCGAGCGGCTGCTTATGAAGCAACCGGAGGTGGTGAAGGTCTCCTCCGAAATCGGCTTCGAGCCTGGCGGAACGTACTTCACCGGGTACAGCATGGGGTCGGTGAACTCGGCCTTCATCATGATCACGCTGGTGGACTCGTCCAAACGCAAGCGGGACATCTGGCAGGTGATCGACAGTGTCCAGCAGGAGGCGATCCGGACCATCCCGGGGATCCGCCGGCTCGTGATGAAAGAGATGGGGGCCGACGTCATGGCGTCCAGTGCGGCCCCCATCCAGGTCATCTTCTTCGGGCCCGACCTCCAGAAGCTCTCCGAGATGGGCGAGCAGGCGCGGAAGATCGCCGAGGAGATTCCTGGTTTCTACCAGGTGACGACCTCCTGGGCCCAGACCCTTCCCCAGCTTCACGTAGTTGTGGATCGCGCGCGCGCACAAGAGCTGGGCCTCACGGTCAGCGACGTGGCGGATCAAGCCTATTACGCCCTCAAGGGGGGCCTGACCAACGAGTACTACCGCCTGGACAACAAGCGACAGTTCACGATCCTGCTCCGCTACCGCGGCGACCAGCGCCGGGATCGGACCGACCTGGAGCAGGTCAAGATCGTGGGGAAGAAGGGCGAGGTGGTCCCGTTGAGCTCCGTGGCGCGGATCGAGGAGCGCCGAGGGCCAACCCTGATCGAGCACGACAACTTCCGCCGGGTCATCTCTGTTCTCGGGTACTACCGAAAGGGCGGGCCGCCCAGCATGGAGCTGTCCATGGATCTCCTCATGGCGGCTCACAGCAAGATCAATTTCCAGCCGGGCTACGGTGTCGAGCTGCGGGGCGACATGACCCAGATGGAGGAATCATTCCAGCGCCTCCTGCGGGGGCTGTACCTGGCGGTCATCTTCATGTTCCTCCTGTTGGTGGCCCAGTTCCGAAGTCTCATCGAGCCGCTCAACATGGTGTTCTCGCTTTCGCTCATCTCTACGGGGGTCCTGGGCGGGCTGTACCTGGCCAGGCAGACTTTCTCCACGGTCTCGATCCTGGCTGTCGTCATCCTGATCGGGATGATGATGACAGTGGCCGTGCTGATGATTGACCTGGTCCTGCGCCTGCGGTCCCAGGGGATGCCGCGCGATGAGGCCATCCTGACGGCGGGGCCGATCCGGCTGCGACCGATTGTCATGACGTCGTTCATCAGCATTGTGGTGCTCATCCCGGTTGCGTTCTTCCCGCGCACGGGGATTGACGCCTATGCGCCACTGGCCACCGTGGTGATCGGCGGTCTCACCATCGGGACTCTGCTCGCCCTCTTCGTGGTGCCAGTCATCCACACCTATACCGACGACCTGACAAACTTGGTCCGGGCGTTGCTGCGGCGCCTCCTGCGGCGCAGAGGGGAGGCGCAAGCATGAGCCCCCGTCTCCGATACCTCTCGACGACGCTGGCCCTGGTGGCCATCGGTCTCGGCTATGCCCTCGTGCAAGGGTGGCCCGCGCGGCCCGCCCCTCATATCGAGAAGTCGGCGGCAGCCGCCCGCCCACCCGCGCCGCCGCCCACGGCTCGGGAGATCCTTGATCGTGAGGCCGCCCTGTCGCTGACGGCGGACCAGAAGGCCCGCCTGGCAGCCCTGGATGAACAGTGGAAGAAAGAATCCGCAGGCGTGCAGGCCGCCGCCGAGGGGGCGCAGCGGGAGTTCTCGCAATTCCTGCAGAAGCAGGCCACCGCCAAAATGAGCTTCCAGGAGATTCAGCGCCGGTCGGCGGGCTACCGCGAACTCAGCCAAGAGTTGAGAGAGCTGCGCCAGCGCCATGCCGAGGCGGCATCCCAGATCCTGACCGAGTCCCAGCAGCGGAAGCTCGCGCTGCTGACTACACCTGACACGCGGGGAGGAGTTCGATGAATCTTCTCAAAAAGGTTGCAGCGATCGTCGTAGTCGTGGCGGCCGGTGCGTGGGCGTACTATGCCAACGTCAGCTCGGGCCGCCCGGCGATGGACATGAACATGCGCATTGCCTCGGGGAACATCCCGTCCCCCGTGGTGCTGGCCTCTGTCGAGCGGGGGTCCATCACAGGCACCGTTACGTACACCGGGAGCGTGGCGCCATTCAACGAGGAAGACATCTACCCCCGCGTGACCGGGCGGATCGTGGGGATGCCCGTGTATCCCGGGGACCGCGTCGAAAAGGGCCAGGTGGTGGCGCGCCTGGACGACGTCGAGTTGTCCTCGCGGGTCCGGGAAGCCGAGGCCATGCTGGCCACCGCACAGGCCAACCGGGCGCAGATGGAGGCGGACGCGGCCGCCGCCCGGCAGGGTGTCACGCAGATGGAGCGAGAAGTTGCCATGGCCGAGGCCGACATCGCGGCGGCCCGCCACGGCGCCACCCAGATGGAGAAGGAACTGACGATGGTCGAGGCCGAGGCCGGGTATCAGACCTCGGTGGCGGCCCGGGAGGAGCGGCTGTTTCAATCGGGGGCGGTCTCGCGGCAGGACGTGGAGAACGCGCGGGCGATGGCGGCGGCGGCGCGGGCCAGGGTGCAGGCGGCCCAGGCCAAGGCGGAGCAGGGCAAGGCCATGGTCGTGGCCGCCGAAGCGCGGCTGGATGCGGCGCGCGCACGGCTGGAACAGGCCCACGCCATGGAGACATCGGCGCGGAAGAAGATCGAGGCGGCCGATGCCATGATGGCGCAGAGCAAAGCAGTCGTCCGGACTGCGGAAATCGTGCGAGGTTACGTGGACATCCTGGCGCCGAGCAGCGGGTATGTCGTCAAGCGATTGGTGGCGCCCGGCGTCCTGGTCCAGCCCGGGATGGCGATCCTGAAGACCACGCAAGTGGACAAGGTACGCCTCCAGGCCAATGTGGGAGAGAAGGACCTGCCGCTGATCCGCGTTGGCTCAGCGGCGACGGTGGCAACCACCGGAAGCAACCTCCCGCCCTTCAGGGCGAGCGTCACTTCGGTTTTCCCCTTCGTGGATCAGGGGGCGCGCACCGCTGTCGTGGAGGCCGTGGTGGATAATACCGCGCGCCGGCTTCTGCCGGGGCAGTACGTGCAGATGCAGTTCGTCACCGGCGAGCGCAAAGATGCCCTGACTGTGCCCCAAGGCGCCGTGGCGCGAATGGCAGGGAAGGCGACCGTGTGGGTGCTCAAGGGAGAGGACCAGGTGGAGCCCCGCGAGGTAGCCACGGGCCTCGAGAGTCCGGAGCGGGTGGAGATCCTCAAAGGACTCGAGAGCGGTGAGCGCGTCGTCGCCAGGGGCCACGAGGGCCTGTACGCGGGTGCCCGGGTGAGCGATGTGTCTGCGGGAAAGCCAGTCGGGCAAGAGGCGACGGATGCCCACAAGGAAATGCCGGGCATGGGGGAGGCGCCGGCCAAGCCCAAGGAGCCGGAGAAAGCCTCGGACATGAAAGACATGCCGGGCCACGGGGCAGGGTCACAGGTCGCCCAGGCCGGTAGCCCCGCAAGTGCGGCGGAGAAGCTGCAGATCACTCTTTCCAGCAACCCGGTCAAGCTCTCTTCGGGCAGCGCCAAGCTGCGCTTCGAGGTGAAGGACGCGGCCGGCGCCCCCATTTCCGACGCGAAACTCGAGGTGAACGCCGTGATGCCGGGAATGACCGTTCCCAAGGTGACGGCGCGCGATGCCAAAGACCCGGGCGTCTACGAAGCCACCCTCAACCTCGGCATGGCTGGCGCATGGACGGTCGAGGTGACCGCCACCCGGCCCCAGGGCCGATCAACCTCCGCCAAATTCAACCTGGAGGCCAAGTGAGAATCCTCATGCAAACCGTGGAGATACCAATGCGACTTCGTGACCATTCAGTGAACCATTGGCTCAGGTGGCCTCTCGTCCTGGCAGTCGTTTTTCTGGTGGCCACACTCGCGCCCGTCCAGCGTGCGGCCGGCGCGGGAGAATCCCTGCCCCGGATCGAGGGGCCCCTGACCATGGAGCAGGTAGTGACGCTTGCCCTGGAGCACAGTCGCAAGGTCAAGGCCTCCGGCGCCGACCAGCGGGCCATGACTTCCATGCGCCGCGAGGCGCTGGCAGGCTTCCTGCCCCAGGTCTCGATGAACGGGTACCTGGCCAACCAGAACATGACCCCGAACATCTACAACTCGGCCGGAGACACCATGGCGCGGAACTACCAGCTCTTCGGGACGAACCGCGCGCAGGATCTGAACCTCACCGCCATGTGGCCGATCTTCTCCGGGGGGCGGACCTACTACGGATACAAGGCGGCCGATGCCCGGGCCGAGGCGGCGACTCTGATGCTCCGGGGAACCGAGGTCGAGGTGGCGATGCAGGCGCGCCTGGACTACATCGCTACGGTGCGGGGGCAGGAGAACGCAGGAGTCACGGGGGAGTTGCTGCGCCAGACCGAGGAACGGCTGCGCGTGAGCCGCGAGGAGTTCGCAGCAGGCAGGGTCGCCCGGTTCAACGTGCTTCGGGACGAGGCCGAACTGGCGAACGTCGTCCAGATGGACACCATGGCCCGGAACCAGGCCCAGCTTGCCCTGATCGCCCTCAAGACTACGCTGGGAGTGGACCTGTCATCGCCGATCACGGTAGCAGAGCCCCTGCAGTACCGGCCGATGGAGGTCTCGGTGGGTGAGGGAATCCGGCAGGCGCTGGAGACCCAACCGGAGGTTCGGGCCGCGGCCAAGGAGGTCGAGGCGGCTGACGCGGAGGTCCGGGCGGCGCTGGGACGCTACCTGCCCGAGCTGTCGGCAACCTGGATGTACGACTGGCAGCGAATCCAAAACAGGGGCGAGCCCTCTACGAAACCCGAGGGCTACTCGGCCGGACTCGTGCTCACCATCCCGCTCTTCGACGGGTTCATGCGCGAGAACGCCATCGGTACGGCGAGGGCGAGGCGGGACAAAGCCCGAGAGTTGGAAGTGCAGGCCCGGCAGCAGGTGGCCAAAGAGGTGAACCAGGCGGCCCTGATGCTGGCGGCGGCGGAGAAGAACGTGGAGGCGAGTCGGAAGGGCCTAGAGCAGGCCGAGGAGCAGTTTCGGATCGTCCAGGAACGCTACGCCGCCGGGCGGGGAATCCAGCTCGAGATCCTGGACGCGCAGACGGCGCTGACCCGCGCCCGCTTCAACCTCGTGGCAGCCCTGGCCGATTACGAATCGGCGCAAGCCATGTGGCTCAAAGCCACCGGCCGGACCCGTTGACGTGGCTTGTCGTAGCTGACGAGCACTAGGAGGCACGGGTGCACGAGAGGAAGGTCAGGCGATGAGCATGGGGCGCAAGGGGAACCCAACGCCGCCGCCCCCGCCCGTCCAGGGGAGGAGGCGCCGCCGCCTCTGGCTCCTGGGGGGTGGGTTCGCCCTGGTGGCGGCCATCGTCCCAGCTATCCTCCTCTGGCCCGGCCGGTCCGGCCGGACCGCGCGGGCGTACGCCCTGGCACCGGAGTCGGCCCTGCCTGCCAACATCCGACAGGCACCCCGGGGTGTGCGGGACGCCTACCGCTTTGCCATCGCCAACCGGGACATCCTGCGACAGGTCCCATGCTATTGCGGGTGCGGTGCCGAGCATCAGAGCAACGCCGAGTGCTACATCAAGGACGTGAGGCCAGACGGGAGCATCGTCTTCGATCCGATGAGCTTCGGGTGAGGCATCTGCGTGGACATCACGCGGGACGTGATGCACATGCTGGACCAAGGGACATCACTGAAGGACATCCGGGCCTACGTGGATCGAACCTACAGCCGCTTCGGGCCGTCCACTCCGACGCCGCCGGTGCCCTGAGCCGATGCGCCGCGCGATCATCCTTGCGGTCTTTCTCGCCCTGGGGGCCGTGGTCCTTCTGGCCCCATGGCCCTCCCCCGCCCCTCCCACGACGGGGCGGGAGGTCGTGATTCATGCCCGCCAGTATGCATACACCCCTGGGGTGGTGCGGGTGTCGCAGGGCGAGCGGATTACGATGGTGCTGGAGGCGGAGGACGTGACCCACGGCCTGTACGTGGACGGGTACGGTGTGGACCTCGTGGCTGTGCCAGGCCGTCCGGCGCGGGCGAGCTTCGTGGCCGACCGAGAAGGGAAGTTCC
>Ga0315285_10006571_pt1 | contig 11989 bp, 10 predicted proteins | sample YL17G09_36_MG_FD_203698 | JGI IMG/M metagenome (GOLD analysis project Ga0315285, IMG submission 203698) | Sediment microbial communities from Yellowstone Lake, YNP, Wyoming, USA - YL17G09_36 | ecosystem: Environmental > Aquatic > Freshwater > Lake > Sediment | place: USA: Wyoming | collected... | reverse complement strand
GCCTCCGTGATGAAGAAGGCGATTATGTAATTTTTAGAGACGCGGCTTCTGGTCTCGAATACATCCGACTGAGCCATGAGGTCGTTATCAACGGCTTGTATCTGGAATTAGGTGCTTATCAGAGGCAAGTTTTTCTGGATATCCGGGAACAGAAAGACGAAAATGGACAATTGAGCAGCCTATGCAAGGCGCTCAATGGTACTGGTGTGCTGGGTATTGTTGAAAAAATGAAAGAGTTGTTCACCCCAATAAAAATTGAGGGTATTGAAGAAGAAAGACCTAAGAAAGCGAGGAAAAACTCCTCAAAGAAACCAACTGTTGGAAAAAAGACAAGGGTAATGAAGGAAAAGGAAATTGATGAAAAACAAGATAAATGACAATGGACTGTTTGGGATTCACTTGTAGCCGAATTGGAAATGTTCCTCCTCCATTTATTTCTTCGTCTTCTTCGTAGGGTTTCACTGTCGCTAAGTCTGTGTCTTTTTCCTGTAGAACCACCCAATAAAGAATAATGCTCCTATCAGGATGGGCATGCCTGCCAAGAGCATGTAAGTACCAGTGTTAAAGCCATGCACAGCGGTTAGATACCACACGCCAAAGGCAATGAATCCTAGTCCGCCAATCACTTCCCAGCGCCAGGCGAGAATTAATGCAATAAGCAAAATGATGCTCCAACGCAGGTGCATCAATAAGGCGAGGATCACTTCCCAGCCTTTATATTCACTAAACACGTCCAGCGCGAAAAGGCTGATAAAAGCAATGAACAGAATGCCCAGCAAGCGGGGTGTCCATAAGAGGATCCGATTAAGTATCATGTTCATGAATACCTCCTGGAATTAATATTGCACAATTATTTTCACAATCAAGTACTAATCACACCAATTTCAGCCAAGTCCTGAATATCCCCATCATTCATACCCATCTCATGCAAGACTTGTTGTGTATGCTCTCCCAACCTGGGCGCAGGTGGGAGATCACGGCGTGCGAATACGAACGGAGAATTCATCCCTACTGGTTTTCCATCCACTTCTTGAACAAAACCGCGCGCTCTTATCTGAGGGTGTATCAACATCTCCTCGAATGAATTGACCGGTTCTACACATCCAGAAGTTCCCTCGAACACCTGCAACCATTCATCACGCCGCTTTTGTTTAAATATCCCAGCAATCTCTTCACCAAGGGTTCGATCAAATTGCCGTGAAATAAGGTCATTGCGACCGGTAACCTTGCAGAAATCCGCCCAGAAGGTTGGTTCCAATGCACCCAATGTTATGTATTTATCATCCGCTGTCTGGTAGATGTTAAAACACGGTAATCCACCATGAAGGGGCAGGTTGCCAGCAGTGACATCGATGCCTGAGAAATAAGCCCCTCCAGCCAATGGCATCATCCAGGAGAGGACCCCATCCAATAGAGCCATATCCAGGTACATGCCCTGACCATTGCTTGAACGACCAACCAATGCTCCCAAAACAGCGATGGCAGCCAGCATTGCACCACTCAGGTCGGCTACTGGCAAACCATATGGAAGCGGTAATTCACCTGACCGCGCATTCAACGCCAATGCGCCGCCAACAGCTAGATAATTCAGGTCATGACCAGCTCGATTACGGTAAGGACCCATCTGTCCGTAGCCGGAGAGCGAACAATAAATGATATCCTCATTTACAGAGCGAACCGCCTCATAGCTGATCCCCCAGCGTTCCATCGAACCTGGCTTGAAGCCCTCAAGGATCACATCTGCCGTGGCAACCAATTTAAAGAAGACACCCCGACCACGCTGGTTGCGATAATTTAACGCGACACTTTTCTTTCCGCGGTTTACACTCTCGAACAGATTGCCTAATCCCATCTCAGGTGGAACCAGACGAGAATAATCACCTATGCGGGGTGTCTCAATCTTTACCACCTCCGCACCCAGTTCTGTCAGCAATTGCGTCAAGTAGGGACCAGGTAACAATCGCGAAAGATCGAGCACACGAATTCCTGTTAAAGGGAGTACGGTCATGAACTTCCTCCTAACACATGGATGGATGATTATATCGTTGCTCCCTGCTCAATTTCAACTGAACTTAACTTTTAAGTGGTTTAATAGGCAGATGCGTTGGATTTACATCTCACCTCATCTCGACGATGCCATCCTTTCCTGCGGTGGGCTTATCTGGGAGCAGACTCGCAGCGGTTTACCAGTTGAGATCTGGACGGTTACAAGTGGATATCCACCTCCTGACACACTTTCAATCTTGGCTCATGAGTGTCATGCTGAATGGGGCACCGAAACTGCTGAACAAACTGTGTCCACACGTCGTTCCGAAGATAGAACCGCATCGAAGGTGCTTGGGGCGATCGCATATTATTTCGATATCCTCGACTGTATCTACCGCCGCTCATCCCAGGGTGATTGGCTCTATCCAGATGTCTTCGTCCCACCCCATTCCGCTGAAGCCGCTCTCCCTGATGAGATAGCTGCTCTACTGAGACCTAGATTAAAACCGGATGACATCGTTGTGAGTCCTCTCGCGATTGGCAGGCATGTAGACCATGTACTTGTCCGAGAAGCAGTTGAACGACTCGGTCGCCCATTGTTATATTATGCTGATATCCCATATACCCTCAACCATCCAGAGATACTCGAACAGGCAACAGATGGGTTATCTGCTACTTTCTATTCAATATCTAATGAAGGACTGCGTGCCTGGCAGGATGGGATCACTGCTTATGCCTCACAAATCAGCATGCTCTTTATCACCAAGGCAAAGATGCAGACAGCGATCCGCTCTTACTGGCAGAAGAATAATGGGATTTACCTTTGGCAATAAAGGTGGGTAAAGGCAGGCTTGATTTCGACCCTGAATCATGTTATATTTAACTTGCAGATAGGATAACATAGTTTTTTACTTGCTTGCATCTCTAGGTTAGGGATGCAAATTCTATTTCATAGGTTCATAGGAATAAAAGATGCCAGCGACATTCCTGACCAAAGAAGGTTACCAGAAACTACAGGAAGAACTCGAACACCTGCGGTCGGTTAAACGCCAGGAAGTTGCCAATCGCCTGCACGAAGCCATGGAAGGTGGTGAGTTGATAGAGAATGCCGAATACGAAGCGGCCAAGAACGAACAAGCCTTCGTTGAGGGACGCATCCAGGAACTTGAGATTCTACTGGCAACAGCGCGGGTTATCGATGGAAGTAAGAAAGAAAAAGCCGATCTCGTTCAGATTGGATCTACGGTGACCATAAAAGAAGATGGCGTTAAACCGGAAGTATATACGATCGTTGGCGCAGCCGAAGCGAATCCACGAGAAGGTCGCATATCAAATGAATCGCCAATCGGTAAAGCCATCCTAAATCATCGGGTTGGTGATGAGGTACAGGTGGAGGCACCCGCCGGCATGTATAAAGTCACCATCATGAAGATTGATTAAAGGGGGGCAGTTCACAGCCCCGTGCACCTTTGCCGAATGGCAAACCGCGGGGCTTTTTTTATACCAGCGAGGATGATTATGCCGGATTATTCATCTCTAGAGACAATACGTCTTGAAAAAATCGATGCATTGCGTTCAGCAAATATCGAACCATATCCCAGACGCACAGAGCGGACGCACACGAGCGCTGAAGCCATCACAGCTTTCGAAGCCACTGAAAAGGATGCCAGTGAAATCAAAGTCATCCTTGCGGGACGTATTCGAGCCATGCGTCCGATGGGAAAGATCACATTCGCTCACATCGAAGATGGTGCCGGACGTATCCAGCTGTTCTTCCGAACCAATGAGCTTGGTCAGGAGAGGTTCGAGCTGTTCAACCGCCTTTTCGACCTTGGGGATTTTATTCAGGCCAGGGGAGTGATGTTCCGTACGCGTACCGGTGAAATCTCACTGCATGTCCATCAATTCGAACTGCTGGCCAAGGCGATCAGCCCACTCCCGGCTGCCAAGGATGAAACCACTGAGAATGGAAAGATCATCCACCATGCCGCCCTCGAAGATGCCGAATTACGCGCACGGCAGCGATATGCAGACCTGGCGGTCAATCCTGAAACGCGTCAAATCTTCCAAAAACGTGCTGCCATCATTCGTGCATTGCGCGTATTCCTGGATGGACACGGATTTCTAGAAGTGGAGACCCCGATCCTGCAGCCGCTTTACGGCGGTGCTGCAGCCAGGCCATTCACCACCCATCACAATCAGCTCAAGCAGGATTTATTCCTGCGTGTCTCCTTTGAGTTGTATCTCAAACGTCTGCTGGTTGGTAATCTCGAGAAGGTATACGAGATAGGTCGTGACTTCCGTAACGAGGGCGTTTCATATAAGCATAATCCCGAATTCACACAGCTTGAATTCTATTGGGCATATGCTGATTATCTGAAGGTCATGGAACTGACCGAGCAAATGGTTTCATCTACTGCCAAAACAGTCACTGGCAGTTATCATGTCGCTTATCAAGGACATGAATTGGACTTCACTCCCCCATGGCCTCGTTTGGAGATGCGCCATGGCCTGCTCGAGACCAGCGGAATTGATATTGCTGCGCATCCCGCTCGTGAGTCGTTGGCTGCTGCGCTCAAGAAAGCAGGCAAGCAAACACCAGCCAGTGCGACGCGGGGCAAGCTGGTTGATTTCATGCTAAGTGAGTACCTTGAACCAACCCTGATCCAACCGACCTTCCTGTTTGATTATCCACGGGACATCTCCCCTCTGGCGAAATCAAAACTGGATGATCCATTGACCGTTGAACGATTCGAGGCTTATGTCGCAGGTTTCGAGTTGTGCAATGCTTTCACTGAATTAAACGACCCACTTGACCAGGAGCAACGTTTCCTGGAAATGGGACGCGCCTATGCTGCCGACGACGTGGAACGTCACCCGATGGATGATGACTATCTACGTGCCATGCGTTATGGCATGCCCCCCAGTGGTGGCTTCGGCATGGGTGTAGACAGGCTGGTAATGCTTTTCACCGACAAACACAGCATTCGCGATGTCCTTCTGTTCCCCCACCTGCGTCCTGAAGAGCGGGGCGGGAAGGATAAATAGACTTCACTACCAGCTGGGTGTTAGCCAAACCGATCCAGCCTCTAAAAAACTGCAGGGTAATGATAATTCCCATTAACGAAGGTATTTGCTCCTGATTCCTTGGTTATGGGATGCTATGAATGCAAACAAGATAATGATCCTTTAATGAAATCGACTTAAGACAGAAAAGAAGCAGTAAAATAAGGGTAGGTAATCCCAACCCTATCTCTTCAGCCTCATTGGAGAAAGTGATCTATGGATGAAGCCGCATTGATCCGTGATGCCCAGCACGGGGATCTGGATGCCTTCAATCGCCTCGTGTTAGCCTACCAGGATGCCATATACAATACTGCCCTGCGCATCCTCAGTGACGAAGACCTGGCCGCCGATGCCACTCAGGATGCATTCCTATCCGCGTTTCGCAGTCTGAGCTCCTTTCGCGGTGGATCCTTCCGTGGCTGGCTGCTGCGTACCGTTACCAACGCCTGCTATGACGAATTTCGCCGCAAGCATCGCCATCCGACTACACCGTTGGAACCTGTAACTGATGATAATGAAGAGATGGATACCTCACGTTGGCTGACGGATCCAGCCATGTCACCAGAGGAGCAGTTTGAAACTGCTGAGCTCGAACACGCAATCCAGCATTGTCTTGATGCTCTACCAGTTGAGTTCCGTGCGGTCGTCGTATTAGCCGACGTCCAAATGCTGGATTATTCCGAAGTCGCCGCTGCACTCAAGAAGCCCCTCGGTACGATAAAGAGCCGCCTTGCCCGCGCCCGTCTGAAATTGCGAGAGTGCTTGCAAGCCTTCCGGGAACTTTTACCTTCTGCATACCGTCTTGAAAACGAGACCCGCGTATGAATACCCCAACCTTCCGTGACCTTGAAAATTTATCGGCTTATCTCGATGGGCAACTTACAACGAATGAGACCAAGCGACTTGAGACACGTCTGAAATCGGACGCAGACCTGCGCTCAGCCCTGGATGATCTTCGCCGCACCCGCGAGCTCATCCACCGTTTACCGCATCATCGCTCGCCGCGCAACTTCACCCTGACGCCGAATATGGTCCGCTTACGACCGCCTTTGCCGCGCCTCTACCCTATATTCCGTTTCGCAGCAAGCATAGCAGCGTTATTATTGATCTTCACCTTTGCGACCAATCTTGCGGCACCTATGGTCGCTGTACCCATGATGGCAAAGGCACCAGCTGCCTTACCCTATGGCATGGGTGGTGGAGGAGGGGATACGCCCGCCGAATCCGAGGCTCTCATGACCGAGCAACCACTTGGTTTGGAAGCCATGGAAGCTCCAGCGCTGGCTGAACCACCTCGACCAGGCACGACACCCACACCTGAACAGACAATGACCGCAACAGAAATCGTTGGGGATACTGTGCCGGAAGCTACCCAAGCAGCACCATCAGAACGAACGATGGATAAGAACATAACCCCCGCTGTTATTGTGACAGAACAGGTATCCGTTGGAGGAGTTGGTGGTGGTCCCGAATCAGCCCCGGCGGTTCCACCGGTCTCAACATTTCCATGGATATGGATTGAGATCGGGCTGGGTTTCCTGGCAGTTGGCTGTGGTCTGACAGCTTTCTTCATGCGGCGCCGTGCGATCCAAAAATGGCATCAGAAAGCCAAGTAAATTTCTGCCCTTACTGCGGTACACCGGTCGAGTACAACTTCTGCTTTGGTCAGGATCGCCCGGTTTGTCCAGTTTGTGGCTGGATCCATTTTCAAGACCCCAAAGTCGCAGCGGCAGTCCTGGTTGAACAGGATGACCGTGTCCTATTGGTGCGGCGTGTCAATACTCCTTTCAAGGGTTTATGGTCCCTTCCGGCAGGTTTTGTCAATGCGGGTGAGGACCCGGCGGTTACTGCCGAACGAGAATGCCAGGAGGAAACCGGCTTGGCTGTGCGTATTACAAGCATTCTTGACATACGATCTGGACGAGAACATCCACGCGGGGCGGATTTTGTCATTTTTTATCGGGCTGAGGTCCTGAGTGGCAACCTGTCAGCCAATGACGATGCCGACCAGGTCGCCTACTTTACGCGAGATTCCCTCCCGCCTCTAGCATTTGAATCGACGAAATATATCCTGGAGCACTACTAGGTTATCCAGATGACCATGACCAGCATGCCGTAGTTTCATTGACGCGGCATGCCTGGCTTATGCTACAATAACATTAAGTCGATACAAAGGAGATGCCGATGAATAAAGTCTCCGATATCCGTCCATCCCCGATTGCCGGTACATGGTACGAGGGGCGTCCAAAAGCCCTGGCTGAAGAAATTGATCGTTATCTCGATCAAGCCAAGCTGCCGGAATTCTCCGGCACTGTGATCGCTGTCATCGCCCCGCATGCAGGACATCGGTATTCCGGTGCAGTGGCAGGCTACGCCTTTGCTGCTGTACGCGGCCGCAGCCCTGGCCTGGTAGCGGTGGTTTCGCCGATGCATCATCCATATCACCAGGCACTTCTGACCACTTCTCACGATGCCTACGCCACGCCGCTGGGTAACATTCCAGTGGACAAGCAAGCCATCGCGAACCTTGACGCTGCCTTAATGACCGACCTGGGAATTCACCTTTCCCCGATCGCCAATGACCCGGAACACTCCCTGGAAATCGAATTACCGTTCCTGCAGCGCTCCCTGGTTGGAGAGTTCACCCTTCTACCGGTGATGGTGCGGGCCCAGGAACCCAAAGTATCCAAAGGATTGGGAAAAGCGCTTGCCAGTGTTTTGCATGGCCAGGACGCTTTGCTCGTCGCCAGCACTGATCTGTCCCATTTTTACCCACAGGTGGTCGCCAAAGCTCTTGACGCAGAAATGCTGGCTCAGATCGAGGCTTTCTCACCCGATGGTGCTTTCGAAGCAGAAAAGAGTGGTAAAGGATCTGCCTGCGGTCTGGGCGCACTGGCTGCGGTCATGTGGGCGGCGCGAGAACTGGAGGCGGATACTGTAAAAGTACTGCATTATGCTACTTCAGGCGATGTAACCGGTGACTTCTCGTCAGTTGTCGGTTATGGCGCTGCAGTGGTGTTAAAGACACACTGAAATATATATAGTCATTTCTTCATCGCATGACCATCTTCCTCCAGCTTGCCGTCAACGTCCCCGCCGTCAGCGGGGTTTTCGATTATCACCTCCCGGCTGAATTGGAGGGGCAGGTTGGCATCGGCTGCCTGGTACGGGTGCCCTTTGGTGCGCAGATGGTCCAGGGCGTGGTATTGCGTTTCATTGACAAGCCCTCCACAACCAGGACCAAAGCGGTCATTGATCTGCTCGATCCCCAAGCTGTCATGACCAGCGTCCAGATCGCTCTTGCCGAATCCCTCGCCCGGGAGACTCTCAATCCGCTTGCGATGATAATTGGTTTAATGCTGCCGGCAGGATTAAGCCAGCAGGCGGATGTGGTATACGCCCTTCGAGATTCGGGGATCAAGGATCGAGAATTTTCTAATAGTCCACTTACCTTTCAACCTTCCACTTCAGAGATCCAAAAACGCCTGCTCGACCTGCTGGATAAACGAGGTCCACTGCGCGGGCGCCAGATCGACCGGCATATAAGCCATGTGGACTGGCGCATGTCAGCCCAGGCACTTGCCCGGCGCGGTCTGGTCGAGACCCATTCAGTGCTGCCGGCTGCCAGTGTACGACCGAAATTCATCCGTACAGCCCAACTGGCTGTTCCACCTCAAACTGCTGAAGACGCTCTATCCGAACTGGGCAAGACCGAGCGGACACGCCACAGGCGGCAAGCGGCTTTACGCTTCTTGATGCGCGAACCAGACGAGGTCAATGTCGCCTGGGTGTATGCCGAAAGCGGGTGCACCCTGGCTGACCTGCAGGAACTTGCCGAAAGAGACCTGATCATCCTGCGAGAATCCGAGACCTGGCGTGATCCGCTGGCAAAGATCGAGATGCCGCCGGATAAACCCCTGGCACTCACATCGGACCAGCAAAAAGCCTGGCAGAGCATCCAGGAGGGTTTCCGTGAACTTGAGTCGGGAAATCCGAGCCGGCCGTTCCTTCTACATGGTGTAACAGGTTCAGGCAAGACCGAGATCTACCTGCAGGCTGCAGCTGAAGCGATCAGACGCGGCAGACAAGCCATCGTACTTGTTCCCGAGATCGCCCTCACACCACAGACAGTGCGCCGTTTCATTGCCCGTTTCCCGGGGCAGGTTGGGCTGCTCCATTCACGGTTGTCGGAAGGGGAACGTTACGATACCTGGCGGAGGGCACGGGGTGGATCGATAAAAGTAATCATAGGACCCCGCAGTGCGTTGTTCGCACCTTTGCCAGACGTCGGTTTGATCGTCCTGGACGAGTGCCACGATGGTTCATACTTCCAATCCGAACCTCCATCCTATCATGCGGTATCTGCCGCACAGATGGCTGCCCGCCTGTACGGTGCGGTCTGTATCCTGGGATCTGCCACGCCTATTATCGTCACCCGTCATGAGGTAGAAAATGGTAAGTTCCATTTGTTGGAATTACCAAACCGCATCGTTCCTTCAACATCCAGGGAATCTGTTGCTGGTCTCCCAACTGTAAAGGTTGTCGATATGCGTGAAGAGCTCAAGGCTGGGAACCGCGGCATCTTCAGCGGTCTCCTGACCTCAGCTCTGAACGAAGTCCTGGTGAAAGACCAGCAAGCCATCTTATTCCTGAACCGCCGCGGTACGGCAACATATGTTTTTTGCCGTGACTGCGGGTATTCGATTCGTTGTCCCCGTTGTGAAACGCCGTTGACATATCATACCCAGGTCATATCAGTGGAGCTCCTTTGCCATTACTGCGGTTACACCCGTCTGCTGCCAAAAACCTGCCCGCAGTGTGAGGGGAAACAGATCCGCCAGTATGGGTTGGGAAGTGAGCGAGTCGAAACTGAGGTGCAGAGATTGTTCCCCCAGGCGCGTACCCTGCGCTGGGACTGGGAAACCACCCGTAAGAAAGGTGCCCACGATATCATCCTGAGTCATTTTTCGGCGCATCGCGCCGATGTGCTCATCGGCACGCAGATGCTCGCCAAAGGATTGGATTTCCCTCTCGTTACCCTGGTGGGGGTGGTCCTGGCTGATGTGGGGTTGAACCTTCCCGATCCCTTCGCTGGTGAACGCCTCTTCCAGGTGCTGACCCAGGTTGCCGGGCGGGCTGGGCGCAGTTCGCTGGGTGGTCAGGTGATCCTGCAAACTTTCCAACCGGAACATTACGCCATCCAGGCCGCCTCGACACACAACTATGCGGGTTTTTATCAACAGGAACTTGCTTATCGCCGCCAATTGGGTTACCCACCTTTCACCCGGTTGGTGCGTCTCGAATTTCGCCATCGTGAGGCGATGAAGGCTGAAATGATCTCAAAGCAAATGGCTGACAGACTTCGAGAGCAGATCATAAAAGGAGATCGACGGCAAACGGAGATCATCGGCCCGGTTCCCTGTTTCTTTGCCAAATTGAACAGCCTTTACCGCTGGCAGATCGTGCTTCGCGGACCCGACCCGGCATCTCTATTAATGGGACGTATACCCGAGGGATGGCGAGTGGAAATCGACCCGGTGAGCCTGCTCTGACGACGGAATGAGGTGGGAATCGGGATTGAACTATCTCGATGGAACCAGCTACTGGGATATCTTAGACCATTCTGCAAGAAGCTGCCGGTGACAGTATAGGTAGAAAAGGAGATAAACCATGAAATACACAATTACGATACTTCTGATACTCACACTTCTCTTGTTACCATCCACAGTACATGCCGATATGGCTCCACCGGCTCAGCCGCCCGGCGCCAACCCGGAACCAGGCAGCGAGGGTACCCAGGTGCGCATGCTGGCTGAGACCGTGATGATTGACGTCCAGTTAGAGGCGCCGTCCAGCAGCCTGGGGCGTGCACATGTCATAGCGGACTTTACCATGCATAACACAGGCAGTCAGGTCGAGACGATGGCTGCCCGTTTTCCCATCAGCGCCAGTGATGGTTACTTTAACTACCCCGAGATCACAGACCTGAACGTCCAGGTGGATGGGAAAAACGTCCAGACCAGGCGTATTCAAGGGGAAGATCCCTACTACGGCAGCGGCCAGGTACCCTGGGCAGAGTTCAAAGTGACATTTCCACCCGGGCAGGATATCCAGGTCAGAGTCAGCTATTCGGTTGATGGCAGCGGTGAATATCCATTCATCGCCTTCAACTATCTCCTGTCCACAGGCGCAGGATGGAAGGATACGATAGGCAGCGCGGACCTGATCGTGCGCTTCCCCTACGAAGCCAATACCCAGAATGTCATCCTTGACACGCATACAGGCTGGTCCCTGACCACGACAGGGGGAAGCTTCTCAGGGAAAGAAATCCGCTGGCACTTCGATGACCTTGAGCCGACAAGGGAAGATAACTTTGAGATCTCCCTGGTCATGCCATCAGCATGGAAGAAAGTGCTGAATGAGCGTGAGAATGTTACCAATAATCCGAGCGATGGTGAAGCCTGGGGGCGCCTGGGCAAGATCTATAAAGAGATCTTTTTCCTGCGCAAGGATTACCGCCGGGACACAGGTGGCCTGGAACTTTATAACTTGAGCGTACAGGCTTACGAGAAAGCTGTCAACCTGCTGCCCAATGATGCCCTCTGGCATGCCGGTTTCGCTGATCTGCTGGCTGCCCATGCCTGCTTCGCATCTTATGAAAACATCGATACTTCGCCTGAATTCATCCGTGGTCTTCAAGAGATCCGGACAGCCTTGACGATAAGCCCACGCGATCCCAAAGTCCTCGAGATCGCCGATAATCTGTATTACTTTTTCCCCGATGGCGCAATCAAGCGAGACGGCGATGTGTTTGACTTCATATGGTTGACGATTACACCTACCCCGCAGGTTCCAACCGCCACGGTGGAATTTACCCCGGTACAAACAGAATCCCCACCCGCACCTGTGATACCCAGCCTGACACCACCACCGGTTG
>Ga0315285_10006570_pt1 | contig 11990 bp, 13 predicted proteins | sample YL17G09_36_MG_FD_203698 | JGI IMG/M metagenome (GOLD analysis project Ga0315285, IMG submission 203698) | Sediment microbial communities from Yellowstone Lake, YNP, Wyoming, USA - YL17G09_36 | ecosystem: Environmental > Aquatic > Freshwater > Lake > Sediment | place: USA: Wyoming | collected... | reverse complement strand
ATTCCCACCCCCTGCTGCCCTCCTCCTCCTCCTCCTCCTCTTCCTCCTCCTCCTCCTCCTCCTCCTCCACCTCCCCCTCCCCCTCCCCCTCCCCCTCCTCCTCCGGGAGGGTAGATCAGCGCCGAGGGCGGCAAGTTGGAGTGCAGAGACGAGGGCGGAGGCCCCAGGGACTGCGGCGGGCCGAGCGACGACGGGGGCGGAGGAGGCGGGGCCAGACCGCCGCTGCCGCCGCGGAAGACGCTGCCTCCGCCGCTCGCCCCCGCGGCCTGCTGCTGCTCCAGCCTCGCTCTCTGCGCCGCCTCGACCTCCTCGAGCGTCATCGGCCTCCCCAGTCGCGGTAGCAGAGGCTGCTGCTGCCCGGGCCCGGGCGGCGGCGGCACCGGCATCAGCGGCTGTTGGTGGTGGTGGAAACCCTGCTGCGGCGGAAGAGGAGGAGGAGGCCCGTGCTGGTGCCACTGCTGCTGCTGCTGCGCCGGCGGCGGCGGCGGCGGGCCGTACCCGGGGGGAGGAGGCCCGTAGTTGTGGCTCATCAGATGCGGCGGCGGCCCCTGCTGCTGCTGGAAGTGCTGCGGCGCGAGGCCCGGGGGAGGGGGCGGTCCGGAAAGGTAAGGAGGAGGAGCAAAGCCCGGAGGCGGCGCCCGAGGGGACAGCTGCTGCTGGGGCTGCTGCTGGTTGAAATGCTGCTGCTGCTGTTGCTGATGCTGCTGCACCTGTGGCGGCGGTTGCTGCATCACCGGAGGCCCGCGCAGGCCCGGAGGGGCGCTCGTCGGGCGGTCTGTTAGTCGGGTTTGAGAGAGAAGGTTTTCATCGTCGTCTAGGTGAGAAGAGCATCGATCTATCGACCTTCTTCCTCTCCTCTCCTCTCCTTCTCTCTTCTCTCTTCTCTCTCTCTCTCCCTCTCACACACAGACACACCTTCCCAGATGCTCTGCACGGTCGAGAAGATCCCTCCCGCCCCGGAGCCGCCGCCGCTGCCACTCCAGCCAGGCGGACCGACGACGCGATCTCCGGCAGGAATGGAGGACGAAGGAATCGCCGACGACGACGGGTTCGGCGATCGCTGGAGCTGCGCTGCCGCGGCCGACTCGGCGCGGACGCGCAGCTGCCGCATGGCTTCGGCCAGCTCCTCGTCGTTGCCCATGGCTTCGAGAAAAGAGGAGCAGAGCTGGACGGAAGCAGAGCTCTGCGAGAGAAGGGAAGGAGAGTGCCTCCCGCTCTCTGCCTCGATCGGACCGCCGAGAGGGACGAAACTGTGAGAGAAGAATTGGAGCGAGGGAGAACAATTCCCACTTTTCTTAGTGGTCGCATGCCGCAAGAGTACGGCCTTTGAGGCGCCCGCTGAGCCAAGGAGAGGCGCCCCGAAACCGAGATGGCGACCCCGCGGCGACAGAGGTCTCGTCTCAGGGCTGCTTTGGCCGAGGCTCCAGCTGCGGAGACGGAACAGGCGGAGCAGGAGGCGGCCGTGCCGCCGCCGACGCTCGAGCAGGCCTCCGACGACGGCGACGAGGCCCGACCTCGACCCGTCCGCGTCGTCCCTGCCGTCCTCGCTCCCGCTGCCGCTCCCGTCGCTCCTGCTGTTCGACATCGCAGGATCATCTCTCTCGACTCGACCGTGCCTCTTGGAGGAGGAGGAGGAGGCGGAGGCATCGGGAGGAGGAGCGTCGGGACGCCGCTCGCCTCGGCTGCCGGAGCTCCCGCGCCCCTCGCGCCCGCTCGCTCCGTCCCCCCACCACCGCGGCCTCCCTCCCAGCAGCGCCAGCAGTACCTCCGGCTCCCTTCCCTCTCGCGGCCGGAGGGAGGGGCCGCGGCCGATCACCGCATCGCGCGCGCGCGGGCCGAGGCGCTCGCTGCCGTCCAGATCGGAGATGAGATCGAGAACGGAGCCACGGGCGGCGGCGCTGCCGCCGCGACCGCCACCCCCGCCTCCTCGAGCGCGCGCCCCCACTCGGGAGAGGCCGTCGAGGCCCTCGCCTCCCTGCGGCTCGCCATCTCCTCGCTCAACCGCACCCGGACCTCGATCGAGCGCGCGACGGTGGCCGCGTTCAGGGCGGCGCGGGCCGGGGCGGGACCCGCGGCGGTGCGGGCCGTGGCCGACGCCGCCGACGCCGAGGAGGCGGCTGCGGCCGAGAGGGAGAGGGAGCGGCGGGCGAGAGGAGGGGAGGCGAACAAGGCGGAGAGCGGCGAGAGGGGCGCCGCCGCCGCAGCAGCAGCGGCGGCCGCCGCCTCCTCCAACAAGCGGCGCCTGGCCCGCAGGCGGGAGCGCGGGCTCGCCCGCCGCGTCGACCTTCTCTACCTCTGCGACTCGCTGCTTGTCGCGGCCGCGGCGGCAGCAAAGGAGCTCGGGGACGGCGGCGGCAGCAGCGACGGCGGCGGCGGCGAGGACGGCGGCTCCGAGAGCGGCGGCGACCTCCTCTCCCTGCCCTCCGAGGAGGCCAGTACCGCGCTCCTGCGGGCGCTCGCCGCCGCGGCGCCCAGGCTGCTGCTGTCGGCTGCCGCCGCTGCCGCCTCGGCGGTCGCGGCCTCGGCGGAGGCCGAGGAGGGCGCCGCTGACGTCGCTGCCTCTGCCGCCGCCGCCGCCGCTGGTTTCCCTTCCCCGTCCCTGCCTTCCCCGTCGGCGGCTCCTCCTCCTCCTCCCGCTTCCACTTCTGTTTCTTCTGTTTCTGCGGGCGCAGTGGGCCTAGCCAAGGCCTCCAAGGTGCTCCGGGCCTGGCGCGAGAGGCGCCTGCTCCCGGCGGCGTCGCTCGAGCTGGCGTCGCGTGACCTCTCGGCGCTCCTCGTGCGAGCCGAAGCCGAGGCCGATGAGAGGGGGCGGGCGCGCGCGGAGAGGGCCGAGAGGGCCGCCGCCGCCGCCACGGCCGCGGCGGTAGCACAGCCCGTCGAGGTGGCCGCGGCGGCCGCTGCCGGGTTGGGGCTCAGGCTTCGAGTCGACGAAGAGGAAGAAAGCGAGGATGACGACTGGGATGACGACGATGAAATGAACGGCGGCGAGGAAGAAGAAATGTACATCCCTCCGCCGCCGCCGCTGCTCAGGGCAGCGGACCTGGCCGAGATCGCCGAGAGGAGCAGCTCCGAGGAAGAGGACGGAGGAGGGGAAGCAGCAGCGGAAGATGAGAGGCAGCGGCGGCGGCGAAGAGGAGGAGGAGGAGAGAGGTCGTATTACTATGATGAGGGGCGTCCTTCAGCGGGTCCGCCGCCGCCCCTCGCGCTCGGCCAAGGACAGCCTCCGCTCCTGTTCAGGGGCGAGCTGGTGAACGTCGTCGGCGGCGCGCTCGTCCCGGTCGTCGCGGGTGATCAAGTTAAAAAGAAGCGCAGCAGCAAAAAGCGCAGTGGCAGAAAGCGAAAGCGAAACCGCCACTAAGTCTTTGCGTGCTTATTATTGCAACGGAGCCTGCCGGAGGCGACGGCGGTGGAGATGATGGCGTCGCAAAAGAAACCCAAAAACTCCCTCTTTCTTCTTTCCTTTTGATTTCTTTTGATTTCATGCCTTTTTTGTTTTGCCTTCCTTCGTGCACCTTGTAAATCACCGTCGAACAACACTTCAAACAATCAACGGCCGGCCGGAGAACACTCTTCGCCACCACGGCTGAGAAGGAGGAGAAGGAGGAGATTGCTCTGCTGCCGCCTCGGCCTTCTCCTCCCCGTCTGCTTTCTTTCCTTCTCCTCCCTCCTCCCCCTCCCTTCCTCCTCCGACAACCACCGCCGTCCGCAGCCTCCTCTCCGCCTCGGCCAGCTCCACGGAGTCCGCGGCCCGGAGCACCGCTGCCCGCCGGCTCTCCTCCGCCGCGGCGTCCACGTCGTCGGCGGCGTCGAAAGAGGCCCGGGCGGCCGTCGCGTTGACCAGCGCAGAGCGCAGCGCCGGGAGCACGCCGCCGCGGGAGAAGGACGCCTCGTCCCCCTCGAGGAACATCCTCCGGCGCGCCGTCCCGGCCTCCTCTCCCGCGGGCTGCCGCTCGGAGGAGAACGGGGAGGAAGCGGAGCTCGTCCTCTCGGCGACGACGGGGATGTCCAGGGCCAAGACCCGAAAGACGAGCTCGCCTCCCTCCCTCTTCGCGTCGACCGAAGCCAGGGCGCGCCGCTGGCTGCCCTCGACGGCGAAGACCGTCTGGACCCTCCTCGGCCTCCACACGGGACGCGGGAGCACGAGGGGGAGCAGGAAAGAGGGCCGCCTCTTGTTGGCTCCTCGCTGCTCCGCCGCCGCGAGCGACCGGAACCGGACGCCGCCGCCGCTCTCGACCGCCGCCCTCGGCGCGGCCGCCGGCGGCGACACGAGCGGCGCTCCGAGGACCTCGACGACCGCGGGATTGGCCGAGAGCCTGCGCAGGGCTGCGGCGTGGACCTGCTGAGGAGTCGCCGAGAGCCTCCTGCGGGCGATGGCGAGGGCCGCGGCGACGGCCGCCAGCGAGGCCGCGGCGGCCTTGAGCTCGTTCGCCAAAGAGGGTCGCTTCGTCTCCTTCTCCTCCTTCTTTCCCACAGTCCGGACGCCTCTCCACAGCAGCAGCGCCGCCGCTCCGCCCGCGGCGAGGCCTGAGACGCGGCCCCAGCGCGCCCAGGCCGCCTCGGCGCGCAGCCGAAGGATGCGCTGCTTCGAGGCGAAGCCCACGGGCGACGACAGCAGCGACGACGGGGACAAGGACGACAACGACGCGGGCGATGAAGGCGCTGAGATGAGCCCGCCCCTGCTCCGAGCTCTGGCGAGGAAGGACGCGAGGGGTGACTGCTGGGGGGCTGCTGCTGGCGAGGAGGAGGAGGACGTGGAGGTCGAGGCGGCCGCGGAGGAGGACTCGAGGCGGCGCTGTTTGTTTTGTTTGAGGTTGAGGAGGAGGTCGAGAGGTTGAGCTTGATGGGTTTTTTTTCAAAAGGAATCGAAGAAGCAAATAAGGGGGGAAAGGTTCTCTCGAGGACACTCAATTGTGCATTCTCTTCGCTCGAGAGAGCCGGCGACGCACCTGCGCGAAGGCTGAGAGGGGTTCTCGACGGACGAGCCCCCGAGAGGCAAAGGACGGCGACGATGATTGGTGCATCGTCGAAACGATGAGCGCGACGTTCGAAAAGAAGTCGAGAGTGGGAGCCAGCTTTACTGAATCAGCCACTCCGTGTTTTTCAGTTTTTTTTCTTCTTTTTTACTAGAAGGAAGGCAATGAAGCGCGGCCTCCTCTATCGCCGCGGAGAGGGCGGCAAGAACGATGCTGCTACTCCCTCGTCGGCCTCGCTGAGGGAGAAGAAACGCCGACGGCGACGGCGAGAAGCAGAAGCAGAAGGAGAAGGCAACGGCAACGGTGACGGCGTGCAGCATGTCTCGGCGTCGCCGTCGGCGGCTAAGAAAGTCAAGTTCAAAGCCGCCGAATCCACCTCTCTCGCCCCAACGACGCCGCTCGCCAAGCCGTGGGGCCTCGCGAGCCCCGTGCACAAGGCCGCGGCCTCGGCGCTGGGAAGCCTGATGTCCGGCAGGGGCAGGTCACTCAAGGCCCTGACGCTGTTCCCGATTTCGAATCCGTCCAAGGCATCGAGAGCGTCGGCGGCGGCGACGCCTCGCCCTTCTTCCGAGGGGGCCCGCCGCGCCACGCACGCCGTCGCCTCCGAGACCCTCCGCCGCCTCGAGCAGCTGACGCTGGCGCTCAAGGCCGCGGGCTACGGCTCGCTGCTGGTCGCGGAAGAAGAAGAAGAAGAAGGAGAAGAAAAAGACGGAAAGGGAGGGAAAGCAGCAGCAGCTCCTTCTTCTTCTCTTCCGCTCTCGGGCCGAAAGGTCGCGCAGCGGCTCTCGAGGCCTGCCGCCCTGGTCCTGGCCTACGACCTGCTCTTCGGCCAGGGGCTGCGACCCGTAGGACCGGCGGAGAGGGCCCTTCTGCGGGCCGAGGACGCGCTGAGGGCCGCGGTGGCTGCTGCTTCCGGAGGAGAGGCCGGAAGAGGCGAGGAGGGCCACGGCGGCGCGGCGAGAGCTTCTTCCTCTCCGTTCCCCCTCCTCCGGGACTCGCATCCTCGCTCGGCGCGCGTCAACGCCCTGAAGTGGACCCTCCCCGAGGCCCTCTCTCGCTTCCAGAGGGAGCGGGAAGAAGAAGAGGAGGAAGAAAGCGAAGGCGGAGGGAAGGACGAGGGCAAGGGCAAGAGCAAGGGCACGGGGAAGAAGAAAAAGGAAGCAGCTCCGCTGAAAGACCCGCTGGTCGACGGCGTCCTGCTCTTTCCTCCGCGCACAGACCTCCATGACCACCCGGCTGTCCTCTGTGGGCAGCTGATCCTGCAGAGCAGGGCGTCATGCCTTCCGGCGGTGGCTCTGGCGCCCGAAAAGGGGTGGACGGTCGTCGACGCATGCGCCGCGCCGGGGAACAAGACGACGCACCTCGCAGGTTGGCGTTTTTTTTTTTCACGTCTGTTTTTTTTCTCTTCTCCCTCCCTCTCTCTCTCTCTCTCTCTCTCTCTCTCTCTCTCTCTCTCTCTCTAGCTTGGCGAAGAACAGAAAAAGAACAAGCAAAGGAGCGCGATGACGATCATTTCTAAATAGTCACAACAACCTGATGATCAACAAACAAACAAACATTTCGATCAACTAACCGTGATGACAACCTTCTATTACTCATCTTTCGGGGCTGAGCGCTGCTTCTTCTCTTTCGTCCTTCTTCCTACCTCCGCGAGCTGACTCTTCCTCTATTTGGCCCGATCTCCCGTCCTCATGCTTTCATTCGACGAGACCTTTCACTGACCTTCTTCTCGAAAAACCTCCTCCCCTTTCGAAACCCGAAAAACTCGGTAAAAAATCCCAACCGCTCTCTCCGAACAGCTCTCGTCGGACGGACGGGCCGCGTCCTCGCTTTCGACCGCGACCCTGACAGGCTCGACACCCTGCGCCGCGCCGCCGAGCGCGCCGGGGCCTCGGCGATCGTCGACGCCCGCGTCGCCGACTTCCTGAAGGTCGACCCCCTCGACGGGAGGTTCGCCTCCGTCCGCGCCGTGCTGCTGGACCCGTCGTGCTCCGGCAGCGGGACGGCCAGCGCCGACGTCGACGCGTCGCTTGCCGCTGCTGCGGCGGCGCTGGCGGAGAAAGGCGGCAAAGGGGCAGGGGGAGGAGGAGGAGGAGAGGGAAAAGAAGAGGAGAAAAGGAGGCGGCGGGTCGCGAAACTGGCCTCGTTCCAGCTCGCCGCTCTGAAGCACGCGCTGCGCTTCCCGAACGCCGAGCGGGTCGCGTACTCCACCTGCTCGGTGCACGCCGAGGAAAACGAGCGCGTGGTGGCCGCGGTGCTGGCGTGGCTCGGCGGTGGGGGAGGGGAAGACGAAGGCGAGAAGAAGGGGTCGAGCTTGCCGAACGCCGCTCCTCCTCCTCCGTCGCCCCCTCCTCGTCCGGAGGGCTGGCGCCTCGCCCGCGCTCTCCCTGCCTGGTCCACCAGGGGCATTCCCGAGGGGGACGAAAGCCCGCTTTCGCTGTCCCCCGAGGACGCGGCGAAGGTGATCCGGGCCCACCCGGCGACCGACGGCACCGACGGCTTCTTCGTCGCAGTCTTTGAGAGGTGAAAAACAAGAAAATCAAGAAGAGGAAGACTTACTGCTCTTTCTCTCTCGTTCTCTCTCTCTCTCTCTCTCTCTCTCTCTCTCTCTCTCTCTCTCTCTCTCTCTCTCTCTCTTATTATGATTAGTTTTGTAGAATCAAAGTAACAGTTGTACACAAGTAGCAGTCCTTGCCAAAAAAATAAGTTGAATCGTTTACAGGAGCAGGGAGTGAGCGCGGCGAGTAAAAAGAGAGAGGGAAAAAAACTCTCTCGCTTTTTTTTTTTTTACAAGATTTCGCCGTCGGCGCCCCGGGCAACCGCCCCCGCCGCGGCCCACCTTCTCCTCCTCTTCGCGTCCCTGACCGCCAGGGCCACGCTCGTCTCGTGTTTTCTCCGTCTGGCGTCCGCCTGCGTCTCGCTGGCGCGCCTCCAGGCCCTGGCGAAGCGGTTCCGGCCCTGGCGCGGCTTGAGCGCGGCCTTGAGGTGCGACGCGGCGCCGACGGGGTTGGGCGGCGCCGAGGGAGCAGCAGAGGGGGGCGTCAGATCGGCGAAGAACGCCGCAGAGTAGCGGCGCAGCCAGCTTCCGCTCCTCTCAGCTCCTGCGCAGGAGGTAGCAGCAGCACCAGTGAACGAGCTCGATGCACCGCTCGTCGACGCGGGCGCGGAGGATGAGAAGCAGGAGCGGAGCAGCAGCGAGGAGGAAGAGGAGGCAGCACTAATGCCGATCTCGGCGGCCGACGCCGTCGTTGATGGTGCTGCTGCGTTGAACAGGGCGACGGCTTCCCCTCCGGCGTGCCTCGCCACTCGCCGAGCGAGCGCCGACAGCATGATTGCGATGAGTTCTTGACGAGCTCGCGAAAGGACGAGAAGAAGCACACTCGTGAGAGAGAGAGAGAGAGAGAGAGAGAGAGAGAGAGAGAGAGAGAGAGAGAGAGAGAGAGAGAGAGAGAGAGAGAGAGCGAGGGAGAAACTGTCGATCGCTTCCGACGAGAAAGAAGGAAAATGAATTATGCCGAGCACCTCGAGACCTCGACCTCTTCTCCTTTTTCATCCCGTTTTACAGCGCGGTAGACCGTCTCTCCTTCTCATTTGTATGATGCTTGTCCCGGATGCAAGGTGTTTCTGTTGTGGCTATTCTGTGTTTTGGTTTTCGCTGGGTTTTTCCCTCTCTAAGGCCTCGGGTTTTTCCCCTCTTTATCCCGTCTCCCAAATCTCTTCCCTGGAACCCCCCAAAAAAACTAAAAACTCAAAAGACTCTCCCGCTCTTCTCCTCCTTCTTCCTCCTCTTCAGAGCTTCTCCAGGCTGTACCCGAGCCCGACCTGGCTCCCGTCAAAGTGCACCGCCAGCGCGTGGAACTTTTTGAGCGCCGGCCTGTGCGCGACGGAAAGCGTCGTGATCCCCGCCTCGGCGGCCGCGGCATAGAGCTCGCGCTCGCCGTCGGCCGAGACCGCCGAGGTGCACTCGTCGAGCACGGCGAAGCGGGGGGCGTGGAAGAGCAACCGCGCCATCGCGAGCCGCTGCTTCTCTCCCCCGGACAAGGTCTCCGTCCAGGGCTGGACCTGGTCCCACCCTCGGGCCGTGACGGGAGCCCCGGGCTTCCCGGCGTCGGCGCCGCCGTTGCCTCCGACGCGGGCCAGGAGGTAGTCGAGCCCCACGGCCTCGAGCGCCGCCTCGAGCCGCTCCTCCATCTGCCTCGGGGGCATCGAGGCCACCGCCCTGGCCCTGGCGCTCGGCGTCCACGACCTCCCGAAGTCGACGCGGGCCGCGGGCGTGGCCTGGCGCCAGACGGCGCGGGGGGGCAGAGGGTAGAGCAGCTGGTCCCGCAGCGTGCCCTGCACGAGGTGCGGCCGCTGCGACAGGTAGAAGACGTCATCCGGGTCGGCCGGCGTCTCGATCGTGCCGCCCTGCAGCGGCCACAGGCCCGCCAGCACGCGCAGCAGGCTCGACTTGCCGCTGCCGTTGGGGCCCATGACCATCACGGACTTCCCGACGGCAACATCGAACGTCAGGCCCCGCACCAGCGGGGTGCCGTCGGGGGCGTCGAGCGCGACCCTGTCGAACCGGATGGCGGGCTCCGCCGCCCCGCCGCGGGGCGCGCGCAGCCTCCGCGGGGCCGGCACCCCCAGCTCGTCGAGCGGGACGCAGCCCGAGAGCGACTTGGTCATCGCCAGCGCCGCGTTGGAGGGGTTGGACCCCAGGGCTTTCCCGCCGGCCTGGGACGCGAGCTGCGCCGACGAAGAGACGTTGCGCAGGTAGAGGTCGCGCGCCGTCGCGAGCGCGTCGCCGCTGGCGAGCCTCCCGACGGCCTCGAGCAGCTCCGCGACGCGGCTCGTGTGGCCCGCGAGCGTGGTGACGCGCTTGTAGACCAGCACGAGGTCGCCCACGCCGCGGCTCGTGTTCTGCAGGAGGCGCATCGACCGGATGTAGTCCTGCGTGACGTCGTCGCGGTCGCGCTTCGAGGCCAGCGCGCCGCCGTTGGAGGCGACGTAGAGCGGCGCGGCGTAGACCAGCATCGCGACGACGGACGCGGCGTATTTCACAAAGTAGCCGTCCTGTTTGTTTTTGATTGGTTCGATTGGGGTTGGGATGAGAGGTTGGTGGAACGATCAGAGAAAGGGAAAAAAAGGTGAGTCGGAAAGAATAAGAAAATCAAAGAAAAAAACAAAGAGAAAAAACAGTAAAAAGACTCACCGCCAGCTGCTGCGCAAACCTCTGGAACGCGCTCAGCCTCCCGTGCCTGAGAAGCCGCGACAGGTGCCGGTCCAGGATCATCCGCTCGCTGGCCCCCGACGGCGGGTCGTTGAACGCGACCTCCTCGGCCGAGCCCACGAGCCTCGCGTGCGCCGCGCGGAACGCTCCGGACAGCGCGGCCTCCTGCGCCGTCATCGCCGCGAGCGGCGGGCTGAGGCGCCGAAGCGCCGCGGCCGACAAAAAGTAGTAGCCGTAGAGCGCCAGCTGGCCCTTGTATCCCATGATCCGAGCCAGCGACCTCGTAAAAAGAACAACGTCGAGCAGCGGCTTGAAGGTGTAGGAATACAGCTCGGAAACGCAGGCGCAGAACTTCTCGACGTCCTCGGTGATCCGCTGGTCGGCGCCCGTCAACCCTCCCAGAACGCTCGCAGAGTAGTAGGCCCTGTTGTTGGCGTAGGCCGCGTGCAGCCTGCGGGTGAGCCTTCCCTGGAACGCGAGCGCGATCTCCTTTTGGAAGAGCTTGAGGCCGGCGTTGACGGCCGCGGCAGGGATGGCGACGCCGGCGAAGGCGGCGAGGCCGCGGCCAAAGGCGCCAAAGTTCTGGGCGATGAGGTGGCGCCCCGCGCGGGCCTCGATGCGGCTGATTTGGTCGGTGAGCAAGGTGCGCGAAACGAGGAGGACGCCCTGGAAGGCGATGAGCCCGGCCTCGGGGGAGAAGGGCGAAGGGACGCACCTGATGAGTTTTTTTTTGTGTGTGTGGAAAGAGAGAGAATCAGAGAGAGAAAAGAGATGAGAATTTATTGTTTTCGAAAGGAGGCAAAGGACAGAAGAAAGAAAGAGCCCCCCGAATCAAAACCAAACTCCGCCGCCACTCACAGCTTCATGATCTTGACGAGCCTCCGCGCGAACACGGCGTCCACGGCCACTTTGGGGGCGGCCCTGCGCCTCGCGCGCTGCAGCGCGCTCCCCTTTGAATTAGCCGCGTTGTTACCGGGTCCGACGCCGCGCTCAGAGTCGGCCTCGGCGCAGAGCGCGCCCTGCTCCCTCTGCGCGGCCCGCACGCTGACGCGGAGCTTGAGCCCGCCGTAGGAGGCGCCGGCGAGGAGGGCGAGCTGATGATGTGGAAGGTTTTTGAGGGCGTTGGGGTGAGAGAGAGGAGAGAGGAGGTCGAAGGAGGTTTGTTTTTTTTCCTTCTGCCGCTGCGCGCATCGATGGAGCTGGGCTTGCTATTCTCGTTTCTTCCTCCTCTTTCGCTCTCTCAATCGTCCCTTTGCTCTCATCTCAACTTACCGCCAGCAGGCGCTTCTGCGCCGGGGGCAGCCCCGAGAGGAGGACCTGGAGCGAGGCACGTCCCATTCTTTGAAGTGCTGTCGGGGAAAAGAGAAAGAAAGAGAGGGAGGGAACCCAATCGATGGCCGTGGCGACGAGAAAAAGCAAAACGAAGGCCGATGAACAGGTGCTCTTCTCTGGCGTTCTCGCCGGCGTGCTGACGCGCTCTCCTCTTCCGTCGACGGCAAAGCTCTCGAGGGAGAGAAAGGGACGAGAAAGGGCTCCTCTGAGGAACAAAGCAAGCTCGTTCTTTTCTCTCCTTCTGTCGGAGAAGAAGAGAAGAGAAGAGAGAGAGAGAGAAATGTGACGCCGTCCTCGTCGCCGTCGTTCGTTCGTATCGCCCTCTGCACCCTCGCCACTTCCCTCCCTCCCTCTCTCTCTTCTTCCCTTCTTCTCCTCCGACCCAATTTCCCGTTTCGTTCCGCTTGTATTACACGTGTGCCTCGAGAGGGACAAGCCCCTCCCTCCGCTCACCCGTTCTCCTCCAGAAACCT
>Ga0315285_10006568_pt1 | contig 11993 bp, 31 predicted proteins | sample YL17G09_36_MG_FD_203698 | JGI IMG/M metagenome (GOLD analysis project Ga0315285, IMG submission 203698) | Sediment microbial communities from Yellowstone Lake, YNP, Wyoming, USA - YL17G09_36 | ecosystem: Environmental > Aquatic > Freshwater > Lake > Sediment | place: USA: Wyoming | collected... | reverse complement strand
TAACTCAAAAGCAAAGTTCTATTGGAATACGCACAGCTTTCCCAAGTTCTTTTGGTGGCCACGTTATGTCTGGGGCAGAACCACGACATACATCTACTGGTTAGGTAAGGAATACATCTGGGAAAGAAAGGAGCAGTGATGGACTACCTGGTTCAGCAGATTGGGATTGACCACCTCCTACACTTTCTTGTTTGTTTTGTTGTGTTGATTATTCTTACTGCCCGTGTTGGTAAGAAAAACCTCTGCCCTGCCATGTTGTTCATATTTGGTATGGTAGCATTCAAGGAAGTATATGATATTGCTACCAATACCCATCACATGGCTCCTGTTGCGTTGGTCTGTGATAGTTTATGGGACCTGGTTGCTGACATCTTTGGACTTGTCGCGGCTGCGATTTGTGTAGAAAGGTTGAAGTAAAATGTGTCCATATCTGCTGCTGGTTATTGTTCTATGGGTATTGCTGGTTGTTGTTGGAGTTGGTGAGGTCATTCTGGAGAAGTAGAGTGAATGGTAAATGTACTTGTGGGAAGTGTGGGTCGAGAATCTGTTGTCGCAAGATTCGTCCGCCTCGCTTTCTATCGTTCAAGGTAGGAGATAGGGTGGTATATTGTCCTCACAAGACACAATGTGGCATGAGGGGTCGAACAGGTACCATCTACTCTGTCTATAATCATTTGGAAGTGGTGGCACACCTTGATAGTGATGTTTCTCCATTCAAGCAGACAGAGAAGTGCGAAGTCTGTAATGTAAAGACTTACATGCTCCGACATACCAGTGAGTGCCACAGCTGCATAAATCGACTGACCCATATGTCTGGTGGATTTTGTCCAAACGGACACAAGGATATAGTGTTTTATGAAAAAGAAGACCAAGATACTCAAAACACGAATCAAGAGACGCCGCTGTAGTATTTGCGAGCAGTTATTTGATGGTGTTATCATTTGTACTTGGTGTGGTGAAACAAAAAGAGTGTGTGCCGATTGTTGGTATGATAATTACACATGGAACTCAATGGAGTGGTGAATGAAGATTCATAAGATAACAAAGCGGCACATTGGAAAGTGTTTCAAATATTATACTGGTGGTACGAATGGTGCCCCTGCGTTCATATATGAATATGTTCATGGAGCCGGTGGTACCACCTATGATTATATAGGATGCTTCGTAAAAGAACCCTCGGGGATATTTCAATGCGATGTTGCTAATGCCACCCCAGAAGGATACTGGGAGCCCATTAGTAGGCTCGAACTGGCAGTTGTAGCTCCAGAGATGTTAGAACGAATAAGGATGATTGAAGGTGGAACTCAAGACACAAGAAATATGTAGTGGCATCAAGATAGATAAAAATATCATTCCTACCTATCTAACTCAACTACTGGCAGGGCAATCTAACTTCTCCATTGAGTCAGTATACTACTCTGGGACAGGAGAAACTTGCCAGTCTGGGAACTGCGGGAAGCATATTACTAACATTTATGTTGTCAAAGATAATACAGCTGGTACTATTTATCATGTTGGTAGTGAGTGTTGTCGTAAGTATGGGAATGGTATGGAACAACTCGTCTCATACTGGCAAACTTCACTCGAGCGAGCAAAACGGCAGGCAATGTGGCAAGCGAAGCGAAAGATGTGGGCAGAGGAGCGGGACGAAAAGAAAAAGAACAGCATCGAGGCACACCAGAATGAGTTAGAGTTTATCAATAAGTATCTGGATATCAAGGTCAGTCCGTTCCTTGAATCAATCCAGAATGTGATTGAGAATGGTTGGGATATGTCTCCAAAGCAACAAGAGGCTTTGGAAAAGATTATGAAGGAAACAGACTTCACTAAACTACAAGAACTGGCACAGAACGATCAAGAGCGGTTCCAGGAAATACTGGAACTGATTGAGGTACTGGATAAGGTCAAGTTTGGTTTCTATCCTACTGACTTCTATGTCAGTATTCGTGCCCAGTTTGCCAAGAATGGTGCTCTGAGCGATAAGCAAGTTGAGGCATTGAAGAAGTTGAAGCATCGATTCCGTAAGCAGATAGGGAAGATGTAATGAGGTTCTATAAAGGGACCTTCGACCCATCACTTGGTCAGTTGTACGAATATTATTACGCAGGGTTAGACTTCGAGTTCTATTACTTTTATTCCTTAAAACAGCAAAGATGGAGATGTAGTAATGAGTTGGCTGACGACGACGATGAAACATGGTTATCGCGTAAGCGACACACTGACATAAGAGAAGTATCACCTCTCGAGGTGATAGTGGTTGTAGGAAGTTTTCCAGAAGAATACAAAGAATAGGAGGACACAATGTTAGCATGTGCTATGTGTGGTGGAATATTAGAGTTAGCGATATGGTTCCTGTGTAGTATTATTATGTTCTGGACATATTGGAAATATGTCTGCGGACGATATGCTGCTGGTCTGTGTCGATGTGGAGGAATGATCAAACTGGTTGTCGGTATTCTAACGCTTGGTATCTTTGGTGCCTGTGGGAGATGTGTCCAGAAGTTGTGCCGTTGTAAGAAGGAATGTCATTGTCATGATAAGGAGACAAAGTGAGTCATGGGTGTCATGAAAGAGTTGTTAGAGAACATTGAAGCAGATGTTCGAGGTGAATGTGAGGACTGCGGAGCGGTATGTGAAGTAGTCGAGATAGGGCGAAGATGGTGTAGGAAGTGTTGGCACACCTTTCAGGTGGAGTACGAAACGATACAGATGAAAGTCGAGATGTGCCACTTCTGCAGCAAGAAGATTGGAAGTGAGTATGCACTTGGTAAGTATTGGTGTAAGGATTGTTTGAGGGTGTTTAGTCATGAATGATGAGAGTGATGAGATAATAATACTTTCTCGTGAAGAGATTATCCAGAAACTTGAGCAAGGTGCTCGTGAGCGGCTAAACGTGTCAGCGGAAGAGTTTGTCGATGCCTGTCGTGGTGGTCAAATCGAACCTTGTGAGGTCTTGGACCTCATAATCCTTGCCAGCCTCTTACCAGACGATGACCGCTTCTTTATCCCTGCCTAATAGGAGGACGAAGCATGATTACACTTTTAGATGTTGATGCGGACTTCATGCTCAATCGGGATTACAACTGGTCATGGAGTGGCCCACATGCTCGAAGTAAGAGCAAGATTGTCATTTCAGGAAAGACTTTGGGTCGAGTTCTAAAACCTTTCCTAAAGGAAGACACTGAGATCATTCTGGAAACTGACCATCATGAATCTCTCTACTGGTGGGACTGCTATGATGTTCATGATGCCCTTTGTATTCACATTGACGCACATCATGACATGTGGTCTAATGATGGTGTTGCTCCTGGTATTCGTGATAGGGTTGATTGTGGGAACTATCTTCAGCAAGCTCTGTGTGATAAGATTGTGAGGAAGGTTGTATTTGTTCCTTCACCCTTCAAGGATGCTCGGTTCGAAAGGGCCGATATTTTGGATAACCTTGGACGCAGAGTGAAACCCGATCGCCTACATGTCTCACGATGGAAGGTATTCAAGAAGCATGTATTCGATTATCCAAGGGCAGATATCATTACGATTAGTATATCACCTGAATGGTTTCCCAGCAAGCATTGGTACCAAGTGGAGGACTTGGCTAAAATCCTTGGTGTCAAGAACAATGCTCTTCAACAGGCGGAGGATAAAGCATTTCAGAAATGGCAGGGTATGAATACAGGTAGGCCTACACACTGGGGAGACAACGACTTCCAGTTCCCATATTTCGGTCTCAAATCAACCACACTGAAGCAGTTGAGGGAAAGTTTGCGATTGAAGAAGGTGAAGAAGTGAAGAAGAGGATGATTTGTAAAGGTGATGTGGGAAAGATGTTCAAAGTTTATGCTGATGACACATTTTCCCATTTTGAGTTGGTATGCGGAGTGGATGGTTTCATATATCATTATCATTATCATTATATGAAGGAGGGTCCTTGGAGGAGTCCCACAGCCTGTGGTAGGGGTCCCTTCGGATCATACTACTTTGAAGAAGTAAATGCTCTCACGGCACTCATTCTCTTTGGCAACAACATTCCGAAAGAGTTCGAGGGGTGGCATGAATAAGAAGAGAACAATCACCAAAGACGATGTGGGGAAGATGTTTAGGGTTTATAAAGAAGGTGATGAGGAGTTCGTGCAGTTTGAGTTAGTTTGTGATGTGAAGGACAACGTGTATGATTATCTTTGTTATCGCAAAGGATGTGGATGGCATGAAGTAAGGTCCATCAAGACAACATATCTTGGCTACTACTTTGAAGAGGTAAATGCCCTCACAGCACTCATTTTATTTGGAAATAACATTTCGAAAGAGTTCAAGGGGTTTGAACATGATCAATGATATACTTTCTATTCTCGCTGAACTCTATCCAGATGCTGAATGGGCTGGACCGAAATGTGAAGCGGACCCATTACAAACGCTAATAGCAACAATGTTGAGTGCCCAATGCCGAGACGATTACGTTGATAGAATCACACCTACATTGTTTGCCAAGTATAAGACCCCACAGGATTGGGTCAATACTCCACTGGCACAGATACAGGCTGACATCAGCAGCATCAATCATTACAAGAAGAAGGGTGTGAGGATACAAGAGGCATGTAAGACAATCATCAACGACCATGATGGACAGGTTCCATTGAACTTTGAAGACCTAACTAAAATGAACGGAGTTGGTACCAAGACTGCCAACGCTACATTGAGGAAGATGGGGTTGGAGGCTGGATATGTAGTTGATACACACATTTTGAGAACGGCACACAGGCTTGGACTGACAACAAGCTCCACGAATGCTGATAAGACCAGAAAAGAGTTGGAAGCAATAGTACCTAAAGAACAATGGGGTAAGGCTGGTTGGAGAATGATTCTCCATGGTCGAAATGTTTGTCATGCCCGTAAGCCCCAATGTGATAGTTGTAGATTGAATAGGCTTTGTTCGAAGGAGGGAATATGAAGCACACAATCACAAAAAAGGATATAGGAAAGTTATTCAAAAGAACCGAGAGATATGGTGGTCCCGGTTATATTATACATGATGGTCCCAACTACATGCGCATCATAGACTTCAATGAACTCACCGATATGTATATTTGTGATATAAAGATGCCTGGTTGGAAAGAGGTGACCCTGGGAGCAGGACAGACTAACATCCCAAGTATATATTGTTATGAAGAGGTGAGCGAGTTAGAGGTGTTGATTGTTTGTGGAGTTGTAATGTGAAGAACCAAATCACGAAAGAAGATATTGGGAAGCTATTCAAAAGAACTATGCCTGGTTCCAAAAGTATTATCGCTTCACCTCATTACCTTCGAATCAAGGAGGTGGAGGAGATTGATGGTTATCCATATCGCTACATATGCGACATCGTTCGTCCAGGGTGTGATGTGGCATGCGCAAGTTATTGTAATATGTCTCTAACCTATGAGGAAGTAGGTGAGTTGGAAGTACTGGTTGTTTGTGGAGTAGTAATATGATTCTATGTCATAGTTGTGGTAGAGCAGGTTATGAATGTACTCGTGATGTGGTCATGGAAGTATGTGTTCGTTGTGATTTGCTTTATGACTTTCTAAATACTCGAGAATGGTGAAACATGAAGTATCTACTTCTTTTATTTCTTCTACTCGTTGGTTGTGCCCAACAACATCGCTGGGTAGGCGATACAGAGATTACAGCGAGTGGATATCCAGTCTATCACAGAGATATGGTTATCGATAGTTTTCGACAACCACGAGGCTCATATCAGTGCGAACATGTCAAGGCACCGCTGATGTATCAAGATTATGTTCCACCAATCTATAAGCCAGTATTCAAAGGTGTCGATCCACAGGGTCATTTATTCTATGACAACATGTTGATTCGTCCTGGGTACTGGCAGGAGGTGTTCATGGGTTGGTACTGCGCAAGGTGTGGGTGTAGGTTATAGGTGTCAAACTCATAGATACCCTTGAACTCCTGGTCGTATGTGGAGTCGATGAAGGTTGTGAAGGATAAAACTTTTTAAAAACTATCACATTTATCTAACAACAAATCTCTTTTTACAAAGGAGGTAAGGAGACATGTATAACGCCAATCTCTCGCGTACCGAGGAGAAGGAAGGACGGACCTTCAACTACTACGAGGTCGTTCGGGATTGTGATGGTCGGTTCGCAGGTTGTATGATTCAGGTGCTCGCTCACACCGAGAGGGGAGACATCGAGCATTGGTACGTTGATTACGAGATGTGCCAGCCGAAGATTCAGCCGTGTCAGGATGTTCAGGAATGTTTCAAGCGCGCCCTGAAGTCGTGGAAGAAGAGGGGCGGAAGCCTGGCGAGGTAGTATGGTAAGATTCTTCAAAGACCCCTCTGGTCGTCCTCCCCATTATTTGGCTGTTAGGGAAGATGGAGCACATATGATGGTCTTGAGTTGGGGTTGGCCACCAACTTGGGATAATCCACGATATCTTCATATGATGCGCCCTTACTTCCCACAAGAAGTTTCTCCATTGGAAATCATTGTAGTGTGTGGTTCTCTACCGAAAGAGTAAAGGATATGAGCAAAAAGAATAAGCGTCGCGTTCTGGGCAGCAAAATCATTCGGCGTATGCCCAAGGTTAGCGAAATCAACATGGGGACTGATATTGTCCAATCAACTCGCCCTGACCTCACAGAAGAGGGAGTGGAGCCAATCCAGTGCATCAATGGACACTGGACAACCACTGGCGACCTTGATAATGAGAGGTGTTGCAGCCAGTGCCCAATCGAGGAGGAGGTTGAGAAGGACCCCATTCTCGAAGCCGATATGAGGGAAGAGTTGTACAAACTGGTCGAAGACGATGGGGACGAAGACTATTATGATGATGGGAAGGACTAATGAGTAAGTTTTCCCTAAAAGAGTTCCACGACTTCTACCTCGCCTCACACATCTATCCTATGTTTGGTTCTATGCGGGAAGAGAATGTGCGGGAAGTGATAGATATAGTGGAACACTTCACACAAAAGCTGTTGAAGATTACGATTGAAGCGTATAATGGAGAGTTGGCATTCGTACAGGAAGAGTTGGGACAAGAAAAGAAAAAGAAGCATGTTCTAACTGCCGACCTGACAATGGCAGATTATTCTGCATTCTGTCATAATGAGCTTGGTGAGAATGGAAAGAGCAACCTCGACATCGTCAAGAGACAATGGGGTTCTCTGGAGAAGTTCGAAAGGCTGCGGAAGAAGAATGAGATTGAGCCTCGTGAGGCTACATTCTTGTTTGGTCAGTTGAGATGGCAGCACTCATTCGGTGGGATGCCATGGGCTACCATTTCAGGAACCGCCGCACAGCTACAACGATATCTTCCTGCCACGGAGCAGACAATCGGAGACATCTTTGTATGGACTGACGATATCATTAACCTTGAACACAATACAGCACTCTATTTGGAAGTGTATTGTGATTTCGCTTTGAAGCCGTTTCTGGAAGCGAAGAGTGAAATGACAGCGAATGATCTCACACATGCATCCCCTTCGTTGAGAGGTATGTATAAGAGGTATAAGAGTTTGGTGTAAGGAATATAAATGAGAACACCACGATATAAATGTAAGGGTTGTGGTCGGTATCGAGTTCTCTATTATTTTAATGGAACATATTTGGACCATGACTCCTATATATATTGTATGAGTTGTAATCTGGTTCTGATTGAGCTATTGAAGAAGGAGTGGTAGAATGTCAAACCTACTCGACGCCTTTGAGGAGATTGTCGGTTGCTACGACTTCAAGGGTGATTACTTCCGAAAGCGAAGCTATGAAAAAGCACTCCGCATCCTACGCGGACTCGGTGATGTGAAGGATATCAAAGAGGTTCAGGGAGTGGCTGGGTTTGGGCCGAGTACCATTCACGACATTACACAAATCCTTTCCACTGGGACTTGTGATAGGTTGGACGAACTTCGCAGGGAATGTCCTCCAAAGTCTGTTAGTGAGCTGACCAAGATTCCTGGTGTTGGCCCGAAGACTGCTACAAAGATTTGGAAGGACCATGGAGTGAAGAATCTCCAGGAACTCAAGGCAAAGCTTGATAGTGGGGAGATTGTCGAGCCGAAGTGGAAAAGTGGTATTGACTTTGCTCTGACCTCTGCTGCCAGAACTCCGATTGGATTTGTGCTTCCACTTGTGCAGCCTATCCTGGACAAAATCAGGAACCTGAAAGTGATTGTGGGGTTCCCTGATAACCAGCACGAGGAACAGATTCGCGCAGAGTTTGCGGGTTCATTGCGTCGCAAGCAGGAAACGATTGGGGATGTTGATATCCTTGTTCGTGTTCCTGAAATGACCAATGAGGCTAACTTCTCCCAACTCAAGACAGACATCAAGGCTATCCTGGGTGATGCTGTGATTGATGCGGAGGGAGATAGGAAGATTCGTTCTCGTGTCAATGGACTTCAAATCGATATTCTGTTTGTTCCAGACTATGAGTACGGGGCTGCTCTTCAATACTTCACCGGCTCAAAGGAACATAATGTTGTATTGAGGACGATGGCAAAGCAGCGAGACCTTTTGTTGAATGAGAAGGGTCTATTCAAGGGATTAGAATGTATTGCCAGCGAGACAGAAAAGGATATCTATAAGGCACTCAATGTGCCCTTCCTTCCTCCTGAACTTCGACAGGATGGTAGTGAGATTGGCAAGACAGCCCCTGAACTAATCAAGACAGAAGACATCAAGGGGCTTCTTCATAATCATACCAACTGGAGCGATGGTAGTGCCTCAATAGAAGAAAACATTCAGGCAGCCAGAGAAAGAGGTTTAAAGTACATTGCGATTACGGACCACTCGAAAGCAATGGCAATATGTAATGGATTGATCCGAGAGCGAATGCAGCAACAGATTGAAGAGATAAAGAAGCTGCGAGAGAAATACACAGACATTCAAATCCTGATTTCGAGTGAGATGGATGTACTATCTGCTGGTGAGTGTGACCACGACGACGATGTGATTATGGAGTTTGATTTCGTTCTGCTTGCACTTCATCGTAATCCCAGGGTCAATATTGCCGATAGGTTCATTACGGCGATTGAGCACCTGCGAGGAATGGGATACACGAAACCAATCATTCTCGCTCACCCCTCGGGTCGCCAGTTCGGCAAATCCCCTTCTGGAGAGACAGATTGGGATAGGTTGTTCCAAGTGTGTAGTGAGAACAATGTAATCTTGGAAATCAATAGCCTTCCCGAGCGACTGGACCTTGACTACTCTCTTTGTAAGAAGGCAAAGAGGCTGGGAGTCAAGTTCTGCATCAACACCGACTCGCATATGATAGATAATATGGACCTGGTCGAGTATGGAGTCAATGTGGCCCGCCGTGCAGCCCTCTCGAAAGAGGAGGTAATAAATACCAAAGACACTTTTTAATAATTTCAGCAAGATTGATGCGTTGAGCATCCTGGTACAAACGGGAATAGACACAAAGGAGATGTCATGAAGTGGCGAGTCAATATCGTGAATCCCGAGCATCGTACCATCTTTCCTTTCGAAAAGAACCTAATGGACCAAATCGCATCTGGGGAACTGGTCATTGGCTTACCCCACGAGACCAAGAGTATGTTCAAAGATGGATACACAGAGGAAGATCTTGTACTCAAAGGTTTAGTAGGAGTGTATGTATCAAAGGAGTAGTATATGAAATCAAGGATTGACCTAAAAATCTGGGCTACCATAATCATTGGAGCCTTTATCATGGTTGGTTTGGTTTATATAAGGTATTGTGCTTGGTCTGTAGCACATCCCAATGCTCCTACCTGGACTTTCTTCCTTGGAGGATAGAGTGGGAAATAAACGGGAAGTCCGTCGGCTTGATGAGAAAGCAACAGCGTACAAGGACATTTCCGAGGCCATCGAGAGGATGGGTCAAGCTCTTCGAGAAGGAAGAAGGAACGACTTTGTCAAGTTTAAGAAAGAAGTTCAGGAGTTATTTAGATTCTATGGCTACGCCGAATAAACATACTCCTATTGCTTTTGTAAAGCAAGATGGAACCATAACAGATAAAGAAACATAACACAAAGGATTTATGACTATTTTAGAGCAGAGACTAATCATCTTTGCTCTTTTTGTTTTTATGAAGGAGACTAAATGAGCTTTACATTCAAAGGTGCATCAAGTAAGGCAGACCTGGCAAGTATCCAGCCAATGTTGGCACAACCATTCTTTGGTCCTGATGGTAAAACCCTCAAAGCAGGTAAGTATCTTACAAAAGGCAAGGCTGTGCTCTATCAGCCCAAGTTGGATGGAATCCGTTGCATTGCAGGGAAGGTTGATGGAAAGGTGTTCCTATATAGTCGTAATGGGAAGCCGATCACGTCAATGGTTCATATCCAGAAAGAGTTGATGTCTGTCCTAAATGAGGGAGAGATCTGGGATGGCGAGCTGTTCCTAATGGGTGTAGAGTTCAATGACATCTCTCACTTTGTTCGTCCTCAACTTCCTGTTGAAGGAAGTGAAAAGATTGAGTACCACGTATTCGATGCGGTGGTATTTGATAAGGACTTTGCTACCAGATACATCAACGATGTGGTACCCAGGATTGAACAATACCGACGCACGATGGTAATCATTCGCACCAACATTCACATCAAGTCAGTTCCCACTCTGGAAGTGGAGTTCGACAAAGTTGTGATGGATAAGCAGCACGACGAGTGGGTCGATATAGGATACGAGGGGTTGATGATTCGAATCATTAGCACAAAGGGATATGAACCCAAGCGAACCAACGACCTAATCAAGTACAAACTATTCGTTGATGATGACTTCAAGATTGTCGGCTATGAAGAGGGTAAGGGAAAACTGGTCAATCATCTTGGTGCGTTCATTCTTGAATCTAAAAGAAACGATGGAAAAACTTTCAAGGCAAAACCTGATGGCGAGCAGGGACAGCTTGCCATCATTTGGAAAGAGCGTGAAGAGTGGTTGGGGAGGAAAGTGATTGTTAGATATCAAAATCTGTCCAAAGACCAGATCCCTCGTTTCCCAATCGTCAAGGGGGTTAGGTTAGAGCAATGATACATATTGACTTCTTTCGTCCTGAACAACTCAATGAAGATAGAGATGTATCATCGTGTTTTCTATGTAGGCAACCATGTCTTGCCACCATCACACTCAAAAGTGAAAAGAGACAACCAATACCAGGTAGGCATTATACCAGTACCTACAATATTTGGCTTTGTCAGGAACATTTGAAAGAACTTCATAATACGACAGACCCTCTACGGGTACTGGTGATGACGGGAAAGAATATAAAGGAGTAGAGTTATGATGGTACCATTTTGGGTTTTTATTGGTCCATTTTTTCTTGCCATGCTTGTTTTGGGTTGGGGCACTTTCTATACCTGTAGGTGGTTTCAGGAGAACAATGACTTCCTCCGTAAGGAGAATAAGATACTACGTCGAGAGAATCATGAGATGTGGTATGCTCTTCATAAGGATTGTCTTCCTGCGGTGGAAGCGGAGGAGGTAGATGAACAAGATGTCATTGAGGACGAAATGTGAAGTGATGTGGAAGAGGTTGTTAGAGGTGGGTTAGAATCTCCATAGTGGTAGTTTTTTTATTGTGGTCGATAAACGACCAGGAGGTTCGGGAGGTTCTTCCTCCTCGCTCTTGAACAGACTTACAACGAAACGAATCAGTGCCATCATTTATTCCTCTTTTGTTAGTTTAGGCCATAGTACTAATATACCAAGCATACCACCACATACAGCAGCAATAATGCTCGGTATGTTTTTCAAAACCAAAATCGTTGTCAATACGCCTGAGCTAATAATCCAAGCGTTCCCCAATAATGCCCACGCCAACTTCTTGTGGGCGATTCCCCTGATATAAGCGATCCAACCTATCTCATGGAGAAAGGTAAGGATAAAAACGAATAGGCAGCTCAACCAAAAGTGATCTTCTACCAGTTGAGTAATGATATTCAGATCCATACTACCCTCCAAAAGAGATTACATACCAATATGAAATAACAGATAGATTTAGAACTCTTGATACA
>Ga0315285_10006562_pt1 | contig 11999 bp, 13 predicted proteins | sample YL17G09_36_MG_FD_203698 | JGI IMG/M metagenome (GOLD analysis project Ga0315285, IMG submission 203698) | Sediment microbial communities from Yellowstone Lake, YNP, Wyoming, USA - YL17G09_36 | ecosystem: Environmental > Aquatic > Freshwater > Lake > Sediment | place: USA: Wyoming | collected... | reverse complement strand
AAACGGGAAACCATTAAAACGGCACTTGCATCGTCATCTACAACCGTTGTTCAAGAAGTCATGGATAGCGGCACTACCGGGAACAATATCCAGTTCCAAGGGGGGTATGATACCGGAACAAGTAACCAGACCGGAGAAACCTTCTTCGATGGATTGAACGGGAACGGGTATGGATTGCAGTTATCGAGTAAATCATATATTACTGTCAATTACCTGAATGTATGCCGGTATAATAGAGGGATTTTCCTCTACAGCAGCAGCAACAACAACACCTTCACGACGGTAACGAATGCGAATAATAACGGTTACGGGATTCTCCTCTACAGCAGCAGCAACAACAACACCTTCACGACGGTAAGTAATGCGAATAATAACGGTTCCGGGATTTACCTCAGCAGCAGCAACAACAACACCTTCACGACGGTAAGTAATGCGAATAATAACAGTAATTACGGGATTTACCTCTACAGCAACAGCAACAACAACACATTTACGACGGTAACCAATGCAAATAATAATTCCAGTTACGGGATTTACCTCGGCAGCAGCAGCAACGGCAACATATTCACGACGGTAACGAATGCGAATAATAATACCAGTTCCGGGATTTACTTCACCAGCAACAGCAGCAACACATTTACGACGGTAACCAATGCGAATAATAATTCCAGTTACGGGATTTTCCTCAACGGCAGCAGCAACAACTTCATAAAATCACTATCTACAACCGGAAACGGAACTTCCGCCATTTATAACGATGGAACGAATTACATTTGGAACGCTGCAATCGCAGAAGGTTTAGAAGTAACGTCACTTGCACTTACAAACTCTCGTATCTTCTCACACAACCACGACAATACCGCAGGGAACCATTGGATATTTACCGATGGTGGCACAATCAACGCACAGGCAACCACCCGCCATACAGCATCCGGGATTGCATGGACACTCACACCAACATCAACCCGCGTCTCTACTTATCCTCTTGATTTCAAAGTCGCTAAAATTGCCTGCGTAGCAAACGCCCTTGTCACTGTCAAAATCTGGATGATAAAAGGACATGCTACCAATGTAGCAGGGAAACTTGTTTGTCGTGGTGGTCAGTTGGCGGGTGTTCCTTCTGACGTTACTGCAACAAAAGCAGACGATACCTCTTGGGAAGAACTCACTATCACATTCACACCAACAGAAGCGGGAGTGATTGAAATTGAAGTCTGGGCGTATTACGTGGCAGGAACAAGCACCGTAACGGTAGATGACATGACCATTTCGCAGGCGTGATTGAAATGACAAATGTTGCAACTGCTAAAATATTTACATACCCCCCAGACCTTGCAGGGAAACGCAGGTCTGTTATAACCTTAGATGATGGTTCTACCCTCATGCTGAAGTATATCTTTTACACTCAATCTCTGATGCAGGCGGAGGTTGATAAATATGAGGCGTGGAAGGCACTGGAACCCGCACGATTGTTAGCAGAAAAACTGGCACGGATAAGACAGGAAATGGCAGAGAATGGCATTACCGAACAGCAGTGATTTAGACGGGATGGACTATGCGTTTCAGGCGCAACCATACGTTCAAGTTCCTGCGAAATCGTCTGTCAACCTACTGACGATGGATTATGTCTGTTGTGCTCAACCGTTCGTGAGCAATCCCGCTCCTGCAAGTGGCGCTCCTCCAACTCTGACAGCAGCCCAGCATACGACGCATATCGACTTAACGTGGAGTGACTGATGGCGACTGTCCTCTATCTTCTCGTAGACGATGCGACGGGGGTAGTGCCGAACGCGAAACAGTCGGCAGATACTATCAACAGGGATGTGGCGACGGCACAAGCCACGTATGCCGTCCCTGCCAAGATGGGGGAAACGGATGGCTCGACGGATACCGAGAACTCCACGACTGCTTCGGAACCGGGAGCGGCGCACTATACGCACTACGGGTCGTGGGTGAGTGACAGCCTTACAGCACAGACGGTAAGCGGGACGGTCACTATCGCACTCGTAATGGCAGAAGGCAACAACCTCGCAAACGCCAATCCGAGGGTAAAAATCTACAAATGGTTGGCGAATGACACCTTCGGGTCAGACCTTCTCGCCTTAACGACATCGGGGACAGAAGCAGCAGCAGCGTATCCCTCGTCGCCAACGACCTTCTTTTCAGGAACGGCGATAACCTCCACGTCCTTTGCATTGGGTGACAGGATTGTTATCGAGATTGAAACCTACGATAACAACACCAAGACGTCATCTTACCTTCACGGAATACGGTTCGGTGGCGCAGGCGGTGGCGGGTATGGGTCATACGTTTCGTTCTCCGCTACCATCACCTTCGACACTCCCGTAACGCAGGACATTCAAGGTGTAAACTCCGTTAAAATCGTCGATGACGTTCAGGGGAAACAGTCAGTCAAGCAGGTGCGCGACCTGCAAGGAAAACTCACTGTCGAGGTATCAGACCAGTGCGAGATACAGCGCAAAGACGGCGTTGGCGGGACGTTTACGACGCTCGACACGGTTGATTGGACGCCATCCGCATACGAGGACAGCGCCAGTCTGGTCAGTGGCACGTCGTATTTCTACCGTATCAGGAAAGTAACGGGAGGCGTTCCCGGCGACTGGTCGGACGAAGAACAGGTCGATTATTATGTCTTCACCCCTGTTACCCAAGACGTCCAAGGGAAGAGTTCCGTTATCATTCAGTCGTCCATTCAAGGCGTCTGTTCAATCAAGTTGCTCTCGGATATTCAGGGAAAACAGACGGTTTCGATGGCGTCGTCCATTCAGGGGAAGAACACCATCAAGATAGAGGCGTCAATACAGGGCAAACTCGTCGTTCAGTGCTACTCCGACATTCAGGGCAAGCACATGATATTTATCGCCGTCAACATGCAGGGCGTCAACTCCGTCCAGATATTACAGTCATTACAGGGGAAATACACCGTCGGGCTGGCGGCGAACCTCATAGGCGTGAGTAGTGTTAAGTTACTCACCGACATTCAGGGTAAGAATACCGTCTGGTGCGGGTCTGCTCTCCAAGGCGTAAACACTGTTAAAATTGTTGCGGACTTGCAGGGCAAGGAAAGCGTCCAGCAGGTATCCGATATACAAGGGAAGTTAAGCGTTCTTGCGGGAGCCGTTACCAAAGACCTTCAAGGCGTCCACTCGGTTGTTATCCAGAGCGATGTTCAGGGTAAGGATACCGTTCAGATAGCGTCGGACATTCAGGGAAAACTCTCCATCCCGATTGTATCGGCGGCACTTCAAGGCGTAATGTCGGTGAAGATGGTTTCCGACCTTCAAGGGAAGGATACCGTAAAGTTGCTCTCGGACATTTCGGGGAAGAACACGGTTGCGCTCCTGTCGAACATTCAGGGCAAAAATACCGTCTGGTGCGGGTCAGCCTTACAAGGAGTTACCACCGTCAAACTTGTCGCCGACCTGCAAGGCAAAAATACCATCTGGTGCGGGTCAGAAATACAGGGGATGCTAAGCGTCCTTGCGGGATTCGTTACCAAAGACCTACAAGGCGTCCATTCGGTTATCTTACAGACGAACGTTCAGGGCAAGACGTCGGTTCAGATGGTGTCCGACATTCAGGGCAAGAACTCCATCCCGATAGTGTCGTCGCCAATAACGGGTTTACTCTCTATCAAGTTATTGACGGACATCACGGGGGTATCGTCTGTAAAGATACTCTCGGATGTTGTCGGCAAGGACACGGTTGTTCTCTTAAAGGAGATTCAGGGCAAGAACACCATCTGGCTCAACGGAGTTCTTCAAGGAGTCCTCACCGTCCAACTGAAATCCGATATTCAGGGGAAGAATACTATCTGGATAGGGCAGTCGGTTGAGGGTAAAAACACCGTCGTTATTCAGCAGAACCTTCAAGGAAAACAGACGGTTCAACTCGCAAAAGACCTCGTAGGTGTCGACTCGGTAAAACTACTCTCCGACCTCGTAGGCAAGACGACGGTTCAACTCTACTCAAACATTCAGGGCAAGAACACCGTCTGGATAGGACTGGGTCTTACAGGGACGCTATCGGTTATTATCACCAGTGACATTCAGGGCGTTCTCACCATCTGGTCAGGATTCTACCCAATGGTGATAACTGGTGTGTCGCCAATCAAAACTTCGGTATCTGGTCAGAGTCCCGCCAAGAAGTCACTGGACGCATTCAGCAAGCCGAAAACTGACATTACGGGCAAAAGCCCGATAGAGAGGTAAAGTCAGCCAGAATCGCGCTGTTGGGCTAATATGAGGACTCTCGCCTGCTGGCAAAAAGTCAGATATAGGATGAGGACAGGAGTTTACACATGACAAACGTGGTGAAGGTTGGGGATGGGGAGATTGTTATTACTCTCGATATGAACCCTACGGACATATCGACTGCAACGGTGTTGAAGATAAAATACCGCAAGCCTGACGGGACGAAAGGCGATTGGGTTGCTACGAGGGTGGCGTTGACGAACTTCGTCACCTACACCGCACCCAAGACCTTCTTTACTCTACCGGGTGCATACAAACTCAACGCCTATGCCGAGTTCACAACCGCAGCGCCGCATACAGGGGACGATGTATTCTTCCTCGTAGAACCCGTCTAAAACCCTCTTTTTTCCAATTCCGCATCTCCCTGAAAGTATTATATTAACAGTCGACACAGGATTATTCATGCCGACAAAAGCGGCTGTGTTACCAGTCAGAAAATTCGTCTTGTCGAGTGGCAGCGTCGTGGGAGCGGAGTTTCCAAACACCATCCTACAAACGCTGAACGAACTTCACGAAGACCTGTTTTACGGAACAGAATCATTCGAGGAGTCTGTTACTCGATGGGATGGGTGTCCTCTGGTATTCAATGAAACGGGTGAACATCCCGACATCGAATTGTTCGAGTCAAAACCGAGCGAGGCGATGGAAGGGGTGGACGCCGTTCCTGCGGGGAACCTGAAGGATGCAAGGGTTGAGATTGAAGGTCAACCCCGCCTGATGGGGAACCCGGTAATTGCCCTCGAACGAGCGCTTGACCTGTGGAAGCAGGGCAATCTCTCATTATCGACTGCCTTCTCCTGTGATGCCTATTCAACGGAGAACGGCGGGTCGGTAATTGCGGGTAATATCAAACCGAACCACATCCTTCTATTCCCTCGGGACAAAGCGAATCCGAAGGACAAAGGCACGTTCATCCTTAATTCAGAGGGAAAGGACATGAATGCAAAACTAAAGGCTGCTCTGGATACCATCGCAGAGGCATTACGGGTCAAACCCTCCGCTGACATGGGGGCACAGAGCGCAGAAAACTCCGAACAGGAGGACAAGATTATGCAGGCTGACATCGACAAGTTGAAGGCTGACATCGAGAGGCTCACAGCCGCAAATACCGACCTTAACGGGAAGTATGAAGCGGTCAAGAAAGACCTCGAAGCCAAGAACGCAGATATTGAGGCGCTGAAAGTGGCGAACACCACACAGGCGACTGAACTCGCAAAGGTTGAGCAGGAGAAAAAGGATGCGGCATGGGGTGGAATCAAGAACTCTCTCCCTAAGGGGATGACCGCAACCGCAGATGACGAGGCGGCACTCCGCAAGATGGCGGAGAGCAACCCACTGGAATTCTCGGCGAAACTTGCTACTATCAAGGTGGCAAACGCAACCAAGAAAGACGGTGCAGACCAGACAGGCGACCCGTCGGCAAATGAATACCTCGCATTAAAGAGGGACTATGACCTTGCCATCGGCAGGAAGGTGTAAGACATGGCAGAAAGCAGCATTTCAGGAGATGTTGGCGGCGGGATTCAATTAACCTGCATCCTCGAAGAGGGGAATGTTACCGTCAGCGATGTGGCGATGAACTCATCTGGGTTTAAGGAGAGAACCTTCTCACTGGCAACCCCGATAGCGAAGAACATGCCCGTCTGTCTATACGACAGCACAGAGGCTACCTACGATGCAACGCTCGGTATGCCGATGATGAAGACCATCGTTTCGGGTGGAAAGGGCATCGGGCGTGTCGTATCAGAACCACGCTGGCAGAAACTTCCCTCGGTATCCGCGGACGCAGACTCCCTCACCAAGAGGCTGACCGGACAGTTTTACCGCGTCGCAACGGTAGAACTCTGGGGTGGAATTACCTCAATCTTCGACGTCAAATGCGTGACCGTCGATGCAGCAGCAATCGTTCCCGGTGCAGTCGGAACAATCTCAATCGATGCAAGCCTCTCAATCGCGGCTGGCAAGATTGTCTGCACGGATGTAGCCTCTGGTGGCACTGGTATCTTCCCGTTCCACTATCAGGCGAAAGCAGCAGCAGCAACCGTAACCCTGCTTGTTGGCATTGTTGATACAGTAACGGTGGCGGCGTAACCATGACACAAGTTGGATTACCTAACGAACGCTTCCTGAACAGGGAGTTTGTTATCCCGACAGTCTTCGAGATAATGAACCCATACCTTGCATTCTTCGACTATCTGCCGAAGGTCAAGGCTGACAGCAGGGCAGTAAAGTATAAGACCGAAACCACGTCCCAGTCGGGCGACCCAAAGAAAAAGACTCCCCGCACACGGACTCCCGGTGCGAAGTTCACCTATCTGGACATCTCGCAGTTCACCATGCAGACTGCACTCCTCGACAACCGAGGCTTTGCTATCCGCATTGATGAAGATGCAGTCCAGTATGCCGAGGGCATTGACGAAATCAACCGTGCATACAGCAGGGTTGCATACTGGCTTGGGGAATTCCTCAACACCGAAATCGCCACTACCCTTGTTGCAGGTGCTACCTCCTCAGGTGTCACTCCAACAAAGGTCTGGTCAGACCTTTCAGGTGGCTGCACTCCCGTAAGGGATATGATAGCGGCTGCCGCAGCAATGGACAGGGAAGGATACCCCTACCAGTTAAGCGATATGTTCGTCGAGAAGGACAACTTCTACGAACTCCAACAGTATCTCGTCAACGTCACTGCTGGCGACCTCAAACAGAAGGAAGTCCTCGGTATGCCTGTCATCACCAAGGACATGATGACCATTCCCGCAGCGCAGTGCAACGTCAGGAAACTGAAATCGGGTCTGACACACGGCACGGCACTCTGCATGGACGGACGCAACCCGCCAGCGACGGTCTACTACAACAACAACCCTCTGTATGCACCGCAGCAGATTACCTACCAGACGGTAATTAACTTCGCCAAGGTCACACAGACCATCGACAACTTCGGGTTCTCGTTCAACTCCTACAAAGACCCCGAATCCCACGACACTATCATGCAGTTCTGGGTTGACTTCCGCGCAGTCGTGAAAGAACCATACGCGGTTCTCACACTGGCGACCATCTAACCACCCATTTTTTTCAGCGTGATTACGGTGAAGAAAAATGGCACTAACGGCAATGGAACTCATACCTGCCCTCTCACCCTTTCGGGTCGGGACGGGTGGAATGACCGCTGAAATATTCGGCGCACTCGAAATCTTAGCCCGTGCCATTCTCCCTACCACAACCGCAAGCGGTCTTGCAGGCGACCTGTCAGAAACGGCAGTCGCATACATTATCCTGCACCTATATGAGTCACGGTCAGGCGACCTCGACAAATCATCCGTCAACGCAATGGGGTATTCGTATTCCCGCAACGGGAACGTGCCTCCGCAGAAAACGTCTTACTGGCTCGCTATGGAGCACCTTGCGACGTTAGCGACGGAAGTTACCAAGATGCGAGGCGCGATGGTTCAACGCGGCGACGTGAGCAACGTCGACTTCCGCATTGACAACGCTCCAATGACTCCATATCCGACCACTGACGACACCTATACGGGAGGTTAAGTCATGAGCGTAGATGGAATCATGCGACACCGATGCACCATACGGACGCCTACGATGAATCAGGATACGTCTGGTGCAGAAGTTCCAACGTGGACTGATACGGAGGGAGTCCCCTGTCTGTTTGGCAACCCCACGGGAGCGCTTACGATTATCGGGGATACGCGGGTGTATTCGCGCTCGCCCTCGATAATCCTGCCTACTTGGGTGGCACTCGATAAGAAATGCCAGATAGTTGCCACGTATGCACCGGGATTTGAACGCACATGGACGCCGATAGCGCCTATTCTCCCTGCTCCCGGTAGGGAAGGCTTCTCGCACTTCATGGTTCAGATACAGGCGGTGGAGTAATGGGTCTGCTCGAAGACATGCTGCAAAACACAGGACAGGCGAAGTTCATCGAGATAGACACAACCACGTTCCTCGCCAACCTCGCAGGTCTGAAACCGAAATATATGGCAGCATGTGAGCAGGCGATGATGAAGGGAGGATGGATGATAGCAAACGAGGCATCACAGAACGTCAGGCGCAACAAGTCAGTCGTTACGGGAAACCTCGTAGGGTCAATCCACCCGCAAATCGGGAACGTAACCGCAGATACCGTTGACGTTCTCATCGGAACGAACCTCGTTTATGCGAAGCGCGTCGAGTATGGGTTTTTTGGTAAGGATAGAATCGGACGGTTCTATACACAGGCGCCGAAACCCTATCTCCGTCCAGCATTCGACGCCAAGAAGGGAGAGGCACTGGCGTTCATAGCGTCGGAGATTAAAAAGACCATTGAGCACAACACGGGGAGTCGGGCGATAACGAAGGGAGGGAGTGAAGAATGAGCGACGTCGTTGAAGCGGTCAGGAGCATCCTGATTAACAACGCAGGCGTATCTGCGCTCGTAGGGACGCGAGTGTATCCGTTCTCGAACCCGCTCGGAACGACCCTGCCAGCCATCCGTTATATGAGGGTATCGGAGGTATCCTCGTTTGAAACGGATATTTCAACGGTCAGGATTCAACTCACCTGCGTATCATCCACTTCATACCTTCACAGTCTTTCTGTGGCGGCTGTTGTGCGGAAAGCGCTCAATCGCTACAAGGGAGTGGTGATGGGCGTAAAGATTGAGCGTATAGCCTTCCTTACTCAAACAGACGACAGCGACGAAACTGCGAAACTGTTTTGGGTGAGTGCAGACTACTATGTAACATTCATTTATCAGGAGGTTTAAAATGGCACAAACTACGGTAGCAAACGTAAACGCTATCAAACTCGGTTCTGCAAAGATGGAGGTCGGTCTTGACGTCGGCTCCTTACAGGACTTGGGCGCTATGACGGGCTTAAAATTCGTCGAAACGCTAACAGACTACACCATCGACAGCGACAATGCGGGGCAGGTAGCCGTCGGTGTTTCGGGACAGACCATCGCCATCACAGGAACATGGCTCGAACCCGACATGACGAAACTGAACATCGCTCGTGGAGGCATCGACACCTACGCAACCGTAACAGGGGCATCTACTCCTGTTGTTGATGAACTGGTGACGGTTGTCGGGTCAATCGGCACACGGGTTCTCAACCGCGATGCGACGGGAGCGTTGCCGACGGCAATTACCGTCAAACACACAACTGGTTCACCAACCTACGTCCTCGGAACGGACTACTACACGGGTCAGGACGCAAGCGGATACCTCGTTATCATCCGCAAAGTCGGTGGAGCAATCACCGACGGGCAGATTCTCAAGGTGGGCTACACCTACACCGCAGCGACGGCAAAGACCTTAAAGACAGGTGGAAAGAGGGCGATGGCTTACAGGGTCGTCAAACTGACCAACACCAACTCCGCAGGGAAAGTGTTCTCCGTCTTGTTCTACAAGGCACGGATTAAGAAAGGCATCGAACTGACCTACAAATCCGATGAGGCAACCGAAGCAAACGGAATGCCAATCGAGATAGAGGCGGTAAAGGATGTAACCCGCACGGCAGGCGACCAACTCTGTTACATCTACGATGAACAAGGTGTCTGATGACTGACGACACCAATTTTTTTACAGACCTGTCGTTAGTCGTTCCGCCAAGAAAGGTCTTTCGGCTCATTGGAGGAGAGAATCCCCTTGATGTCGACGTATCGGTATTCCCCGCAAGGGCGATGTTGAAGTTCATGCAGGTGATGGACGGGAAGGTAAAGGGGCAGGCTCCGAGCATTGAGGAGATGGTGTCAGTTGTTGCCGAGGCGTGTAAGCCGAAGAATCCCGGTATCACGGAGGAATGGCTCTTTGACAACCTGACGTTCAATCAACTCTCTGACTTCTGCGGACTCGTAATGGCATACGGTCAGGAGCAGATGGACGACTACAACACGAAGTTCACCCCGAAGAATCAGGGTGGTGGTGAGTCAAAAAACTTACAGCGGCAACCCTCATCGTCCACGTCGGGAAAATCTTCGCGTGGGCAACACCAGACTACTGCCTCGAAAAAATGACGTTACCGCAACTGCTCCATTATTACTACGTGGGGTCAGAGTATGAAATTGCGTTAGCGAAACTTAATGGAGCCTTCTCCGTTCCACAATTCGGGAGCGGGATTGACTCTAAACCAGAACTAACGGTTGTATCGGAAAACCGTGCAGACCTTAAAGCAATGCTTACAGGAGGGATATAAAAATGGTGGGAATGCCAACAGCAGGAGGAGGGTTCGACGTAGGCGACCTCGTAGCGCGGTTACGCATAGAGGCAAGCGGGTTCGACCAAGGGTTGCAGGAAGCAAAGGGCAACCTCGCTGGATTCGCACAGGAGGTAGCCAAAGGGTTCGGGATGTCAGCCGAGAATGCGGTTCTCCTGACAGAATCGCTATCAGGAATTGTTGTCGGGATAGCGGCAGTCGAAGCGGCATCACTTTCGGCAGCAATGGCGGCGTCTGAATGGGCTGACAGGCTCAAAGACCTCGCCCTCTATACTGGTCTATCTACACAATCTCTCGAACGCCTGAAAGCAATCTGTATTGGCACGACGCTCGAATTCGATACGTTGACGATGAACTTCACCTTTTTTCAGAAGACACTCGGTAGAGCGGATAGCGATACAAAACCCATCATCGAAGCACTCCATAAATTAGGGATAAGTGTCAAGGACGCGAACGGCAACCTTCGCAGCACCGACGAGTTAATCCCTCTCGCCATTGCTGCCCTGAACAAAATCGAGAACCCCGCAGAACGTGCAGGGTTGGCGATGGCGATGTTCGGCAAGGAGTCGAAAGAAGTCTTAAAGATGGCGTCGCAGTCACCAGAGGAACTGCAAAAACTATCAGACGGCGCAAAAGTCCACGCCGATAAGACTCTCGAAATGGCTGAGAAATTCAAAATCAAGATGGATACCTTGCAGGCATCCTTTGACTCAATCTGGCGCGAAGTCGGGCTGAAACTCATCCCTGTAATGGAAGAAGATTTACTCCCTCTGTTCGGGGAGGTTGCGGACTTCTTTGAGTATATCTCACCCCTGATAGAATACGCAGCACGCGGGTTCCACATCCTCGGCATGACGCTCATATCCGTAGGGGATATGCTCGGGTCGCTCATGATGGCATTTCAGGCGGTAATGGCAGGGAAGTTCGACGTTGCTGCATCAATAATGACGGACTCGTTCGGACGGGTAAGAAAGACATTCCTCGACTACCGTGACCAGTGGCAGAAGGATTGGGATGAGGAAGGGAAGGCACGGCTCGCCGTAAACAATATGGTTGCAGGGAGCAACTGGGAGGCTGGAAAATCAGCAGAGTTCCTCGGCAAGGAATATGCTCTGACGGCGAAAGAAGCAGCCGACCTTGCTATCGAACAGAAAGGTCTGCGCCTTGACCTGCGGCAATACTTGGAGGTTGACTTACCGAAGGCACGCAACCTACAATCTGACCTCTCAAAGGATAGGAGAAAGGATATGGAACAGTCGTCCGCGGAATACAAGGCGTGGAAGATTGAGATGGCAGATGCAAACCTTGCTATCGAGAAGATTAACAACCAAATCTCCGACACCAAGACGAAACTCGGTGAGGCTATCCTCGAAACGAAGAAAGCGGCACAGACGATTAACGAGTGGTTAAGCAGCATCGGGTCGCAGGCTGTGTCAGAACCAACAATGGGCGTCGGATACGGAGAGGCTGGCGGGTTGTCGATTGAGGAACTCCGTAAGAAGATGGCTGATGTTA
>Ga0315285_10006560_pt1 | contig 12000 bp, 14 predicted proteins | sample YL17G09_36_MG_FD_203698 | JGI IMG/M metagenome (GOLD analysis project Ga0315285, IMG submission 203698) | Sediment microbial communities from Yellowstone Lake, YNP, Wyoming, USA - YL17G09_36 | ecosystem: Environmental > Aquatic > Freshwater > Lake > Sediment | place: USA: Wyoming | collected... | reverse complement strand
TTATTTAAATAAGAGAAATGGTATTTTATCTTATTATGGAGCAAATAATATAATTTCTGGTAATATCGTAAAGGATAATAGCCAAGAGGCAGATAATACTTATAATGAGATTGAACTTTATGCTAATGGCAATGGAAATATAATTCGCAATAATAATGTGAGATGCACAGCACCAAATAAGGCACAAAATGGTATCAAGATAGGAGCAGGAGATTATAATATTATTATAGGAAATCTTGTAGAGAATACTTATACAAAAATAAACAATGCTGGTGTTAATGATGTAGTTGCTCATAATCAAGAAATATAATAGAGGATAAAATATGTCCGAACATTCTGGATTTAAATTAAAAAGTGAAATAGACTTTAATAAAATAACTTCTCCTATACCTGTTATCTCTATAGCTGCAAGTAATGCTTCCGTACAGGCAAAGAGAGTAGCCAATTTTGTATGCGATGGAACTGATGATATAGTAGAAATAAGATTAGCTATTGCTGCATTACCAGTAAATGGAGGAAAAGTAGTTCTATCTGAAGGAACTTTCAATGTTAAAGTTGGGTCAGGAGATTGGGGATGGTCTCTTGGAAATAATATAATCTTTGAAGGTCAAGGAAAATCAAGTATTTTAAATGTAGATGCTACTTCGGCCGGTGCACTTATAGTAATAACAGGTTCAAATAATAGTGTAAAGAATATAAAATTTGTAAATAATGCTTCTACCTATCAACATTGTATTTCTTTGTTAGGTGCCAAAAATTGCATTATAGAAGGTAATTATGCTCAGATTACAAGTGCTGGAACATTTTTAATAATACATGGTGATGTAACATATCTTTCTCAAGATAATATTATCACAAAAAATACAGTTTTAGGAAATATTTCTGCTGCTGGTGGAATTATTTGTAGTTCTGCTTTATCAGGAAGAAATATTAGAAATGAAATTTCTTATAATATAGTTGAAAATATGGATTCGGGAATTAGTATACAAGATAACAATCAAAATGTTATAGGAAATATTATTAAAAATTGTGTGGGAACTGGAATAAGTATATCTGCTGCATTTTATTCTAATATATTAGGAAATATAATTACAGATTGCTATAGAGGAATTTATGCCAACCAAAGTTATACTTATGGAAATGTTATTTCTGGTAATGAAATAGGTTTATCTAAAAGAGAAGGAATTTTTATAGATGATAATAATGCATTTGTTATAAGTGATAATATTTTAAAAGATAATTGTCAAGATGCAAATGATACTTATTCAGAATTATATATGAAAGGAAATAAACAAATTATTTCTAACAATAATATTTTATGTACGCAATCAAATAAGGCTAAATATGGTATAGAACTATTTAATGGGGATAATAGTAATATAATAGGAAATGTTGTTAGAGGTGCTGTTACTACACAAATTATTCTTAGCGGAACAATAGTAGGAATAATCAAAGAACATAATATAGAATTAGCATAATAACCATAATGTAAGGTTTAAAAGAAAGTAGGGAAAAATGACACCAGAATTAGAGAAAAAAATAAATCAATTAAGAAATTTAAAGCAATATAAAGACCTCGATAATGCAGAATTGGAAAGATTAGCTAAAGAGGAATTAGATAAAAAGAATATTATTACTAATCTTGCCTTTTGCATGGATGATGAGGAAAAAGAATTTGCAACAGATTTATTAAATCGTTATTTATCTCAATTAAGTTTTGAAAATGAAGCAGACAAAGATACATTAAAACAGCTCATTGACATAGAAATATTAATAGAAAGAGTTAAGAAATTTTTAAAAACAGAATATGGTAAAGCAAATCCAGCTATACCTGTTCAAATGATGGAGCAATTACAGGAATTAATTACTCAATCTAATGATTTAAAGGAAAGATTAGGATTAACTAGCAAAGATGCAACACAGGCAACTTGGATTAATGATTGGAGTAAATTAAAGAAAAAAGCAATAAATTATTTCGAGACCCATAAAGGTTGTAATGCAGTTAAATGTCCTTATTGTCAAAATTTATTTTATTTACTTATGAGAACTGAAAATTTAACTCCTGAGAAATGTGGTTGGTTTGAAAAGACAATTTTATATAATCATAAATTATTTGAGTTATATGACCAAAAGAAAATAACTAAAGAAGAAATTACAGAAGTTTTAGGAGTTTCAGTTTTCTATATAGATTTCATTTTTGAAAATTTATACCTAAAGAAAAAGAATGATAGAAAAGATTAATCAAGAAGAATTAGATTTTTACGAGACCATGTGCAACCCAGTTGCATGTACTGAAATTCTTTTTCATGATTTTGACAACATTGGTGCATTTGATGAAGAAAAATTTGGTGAAGTTCGTAAATACCAGTACCCTTTTTTGGGTTTTGATACATTGTTCATTGAAAATAAAGAATTATCTAAAAAAGCAAATTTTGAAATAAAAAATGGATTATCTGATTCTTATACATTAGGCGGAAGATTAACAGGTAAAACATTATTTTGCTTAATAGTAGATTGTATAATCTCCACTTTCCATAAGACATATAATTGGGGAGTAGTTTCTAGTTTAGATTTTGCTCACATAAAAAATGTTATGGAGAAAATAATTTTAGGGTTAGAAAATCATCCAATTTTAAAATTACTAGAAACACATCAGCATACACAAAGAAATCCTTATAAAGTTGTAGCAAATAATGGTTGCCTTTTAGAATCGGTAAATGATAATCTAGTTGGTAAAAATCCAGGGCAAAACTGGTATGCAAAGCATGTAGATAAAAATTGGGTTGAAGAAGCATCATTTATGACAAAGCAAGTAACAAATAAAAGGTTAATGTCTCAATCAGAATTAGGTTGTATTGATAGATTTTCAGGAATGACCACATTTCCTAAAGTTTCTCCAATGGGTGAAATTTTTTATAATCTTAAAAATGAAAATAAAATTATAAATCTCCCTTCTTATGTTAATCCTACATGGGATGAAAAAAAAGATGACGCAGCAATTTTAGAGTTTGGTGGAAAAAATTCAGTTGGTTATCAGGTTCAGATTCTAGGAAAAGTAGTTGAAAACGGTGATTCAGTTTATGATATAGATAGAATAAGGGAAACTTATAAAAAAGATGTTGCAATTAAGGCTTTTGAAATAAATAGGGATAATTACTTCAGATATAAAGAAATTTTAGTTTTAGAAAGGCCGGCAAACGCTGAAAGTTTACATGTTCATTTAGATATAGGTGAAGGCGGTGCCCCAACAGAAATCATCGTTCTTCCTAAAGTAAATGGTATATATAGGTATATATATAATATAACAATATTCAAGATTTCACCTGATGAACAAAAAGATTTAGTAAAGCATATTATAGAGATTTTAAAAGCAAATGTTATAGGAATAGATGTTACATCAGGTGGTGGTAAAGCATTATTTAGTTCTTTAACAAAGGATTATTCTAATAATATTTTTGGTGTTGCTTTTAATGAAAATATTGATATTGACTTTGAAAAAGATTCTAGTGGAAATATCCAGTATAGTAATGATGGTAAACCAAAATTAAAGCAGGAACGAGTTGATGCTTGGTCAATACAATGTTTAAAGAATATTTTTTATAACAAAAAAATTAAGTGTTTATTTGATATGAAATTAGATGCACAATTTGATAGTGTAATAGTAACTTCATCTAAACAAGGAAAAATTTTGTACGGATGTAAAATTGAAAATCATTTGCACCAAGCATTTCAGGTTTTTGCAATAGTAGACTTTTTAACTGAGTTTGCTCATATTAACCCAATAGAGTCTAGAAAACCTGGTCTTGGAGTATTTGGTTCCATTTAAAAAATGACTAAAAAAGAATCAAGTAAAAAATATAGAGATAATAATAAAAAAGAAATTTCAAAATATATGAAAGAATATTATCAAAAAAATAAAATAGAATTTAAACAAAAACATAAAGAATATAAGAAAAAACATTCTAAAGAAATAAAAGAACAGAACAAGGAATATCGTAGAATGCATAAAATAAAAATTAGAGAAATCAATAAAGAATATCGCAGAATACATAAAAATGAAAGAAATGAATATTTATCAATACAAAGAAAAATGGATATTAATTTTAAAATATTATGTAATTTAAGAAGTAGATTATGTAATGCCTTAAGAGGTAATTCTAAATTAGCAAGAACTATACAATTATTAGGTTGCTCTTTGGAATTTTTAAAACAACATTTACAAAAACAATTTAAATCAGGCATGAATTGGAAGAATTATGGCAATGGTTGGAATGGTAAAGGACTAAAAGAGTGGCACATAGACCATATAGTTCCATGTGCATTATTTGATTTAAGTAAAATAAATGAACAACGTAAATGTTTTCATTATACAAATCTTCAGCCATTATGGGCAGAAGAGAATTTAAAAAAGAATAGGAGATAAAAAAATGGATGGCTTAGGCGATGGTCTGTTCCAGGCGTTCCTCAATTGGTTATATTCTTCAGGAAGTTTAACAATATCTTCTGACTATCATGAACGCTGTAATTTAGTTAGACAGATGTTAGATGATGATGTAACTGGTATCATTAATACAATATTAGATTATTCTATTAATTCAGCTTCTGAAACCAAATATTTAATTGAAAATAAGAATGACACTATGGAAAAACTTCTAAATATTTGGTTAGAAAATGTAAATATTAATGTTAATGGGATTCCTACAGGATTGCAAGAATTAGCTAGAGAATATTATAAAGAAAGATGGTCTGGTTCTTCTTTATGTTTAATGAAAGTTGCTAATTGGAAAAATATAACAGTAGGAGAAAATACTATTTCTGTTCCTATGATTTTATATTTTGTTAATGGTTCTTCTATCTATATTAAAAGAGAAGATGAAAAAAGTTATAAATTAGGTTCTGATAAATATTCTTTAAAACCTGAAATGACATCATTCTTACCAGAAAAAAATGGAGAAGATATAGTTGTACAAAAACCATTTGGTAGATGGTTTGATAAATATCCTACTCCTTATTTAGTTCGCAAAGGTGTTTTAAAGAATTACTTAGCAATAAAAACAATTCAAAGTAAAGCCGATGAAGTAATAAGTAAAGTTTTACCTTATTTATTTGTAATTGAAAAAGGAAGTCAAGAATTATTTAATCGTGGTGTTGATTATAAAGATAAGGAATTAGAGCAAATAGTAGTTAATTTAAAAACAGTTTTAGAAAAATATAAAACAGAAAAAGATAGAACACCAGCGACAGCAGTTCCTTTTGACCAAAAGTATTCACATTTAATACCAGATTTAAGAAATATATTAACTGAAGAACTCTATAGGCAAGGTTACAGGGCTTTATTATCTGGATTAGGATTTGTAGATGTTATTCAAGGGATTTCAAGTACTCGTAGAGAATCAGTTTTAAATCCTAAACCTTTTATAGCAGAAGTAAATGCTGGAGTCGATGGTTTTAAGTCTATGTTATTAGATATTATTAATTTGATAATATCTAAAAATAAATCAGAACATCGTAAATTTTTTAGTCATGAAAATCCTATAGTAATAGTAAGTTCTCCTATTAGAATTAATGTTGAAGAATTATTAGAATCTATTCGTTCTGGTTATGATAGAGGAGTATTAAGTATTCAATCTTATATTGAGGCATTAGGTTTTGATTTTGATAAAGAACGTGAAAGACGACAGAAAGAATTAGATGATGCATTGGAAGATTTATTTTATCCTCATTTAATTCAAAATAGAGAAGATGTTCCTGATAGATTGATACCTTCAAAACCTAGAAATGAAAAGAATGAAGACCAAAATAAAAAGAAAAATACTCCAGAATCTAAAGATTTAAAAGCACAAACAAAAGAAGATTTAGAAATTGCACCTTATCAAAATTTAGAAGATTTACCAAAAGCAGTAAAAAAATATCCTGAACACGCACAAAAAATTTGGAAAGAAGCATTCAATAGTGCATATAGTTCTGGTAAAGGTGAGGCTTATGCATTTAGAGTAGCATGGTCTGCCCTTCAAAAATATATGCGTAAGCAAAAAGGAGAGGAGAAATAATGGACAGAAAAATACTTGCAGAAACCTTATTAGAAATAGCAAAAACATCTAAAACTGAAGTTATTGAATCTGCTGATAATAAGGAATTAATTGAAGCAGCTAAAAAGATTGGAATGGTTTTACCCTCTCCAGACCTAGCTGTTTTTAAAACAGTTTATGCTGAAATAGATAAAGTTAATAAAAATGGAGTTGTTTTACCAAGAGGAGCAGTAGAAAAAGGATTATCCACATTAATAGGTAAACAAATTAATTGGGAACATAGAGGGGCAACACAAATTTGTGGTTATATTATTGATGCTCAAATTGAAAAGGATAAAGTAGAAATTATTGGTATAGTTTTTAAATCCTTATTTCCAGAAGAATTTGAACAGGTAAAAGAAAAATTCCTTAAAGGAACGTTAGCTGTTTCATTTGAAATTTGGAATAAGAATCCAGAGACAGGCGAATCAGTAGTTAAAGATTTAGGAAATGGTTATAGAGCAGTAGAACCTATTATTTTTCATGGTTGTGGTTTATTATTAGTTGCTAAACCAGCTTGTCCAAAAGCAAAAGTCTATAAACTTCTTGCAAAAGAAACTATAGAAACCGAACAGATAGTAGAAAAAATCTTTAACGAAGATTTAGTTTATGCAGAACTGGCTATAGAAGAGCCTAAATGCAAAAACTGCACCACTTGTTCATGTAAAGAGGAGGTAATTAAATTGGAAGAAACAATAAAATTAGAAGAAATTTTAGATAATGATTATGAGGGTGGAGAAATTGAGGAAGCAAAAAAATTAACAACTGAACAACGTAATGCATTACCTGATAGCGATTTTGCATTAATTCAGGAAAGAGATGGAAAAAAGATTCGTAGATTTCCAATAAATGATGAAGCACATGTTAGAAATGCTCTTGCTCGTTTACCACAAGCAAAAGATATATCAGAGGAAGAAAGGAAAAGTGCTTTGGATAAAATTCTTAAACGTGCAAAAGAGTTGAACATGGAAGAATTGCTGAAAAAATATGAAAAATCAACAGAAGTTAAATCCGAAGAGACTCCTGTAACTCCTGAAGTCAAACCCGAAGAGACCGCAGAGGTCAAACCCGAAGAGACTAAAGTTGAGCCAGAAGTCAAACCCGAAGCTGCATTAGCAGAACAACCTGTTGAAGTTCCAAAAGTAGTTAAAATAGTTAGAGAAGAATCTTATATTACTACTGAAACACCAAAAGAAGACGGTTCTGGTTACACAGTTGAAAGAAAAGGGCACACAAAAGGAACTACTTATTTTTCTGATGGAAAAGAATCAGTTAGTGAATCAGATTTTGAAGTTGTAGATAAATATACAATGGCTGAAGTTGAAGAGAAAATAAATACTTCTATTGAAGAATTAATTAAGGCAGTAGCCCCTAAAGAAGTTATTGATAGAGTTAAAGAATTAGTTAAGGAAGGAAAATCTATGAAAGAAGCCTTAAAACAAGCATGGGATGAATATAAGAAAAAGACAGAAAAGGCTTCAGAAGAAAAAGATAAAGAAATAACAAACTTGAAGCAAGAACTTGATAAGAAAAATCAAGAGATTGAAAAAGCGAAGGTTGAAGAAAAACCAGAAGGCTCTCAGCCTGAACTAGTTGTTGGTGATGTTACACAAAAAGATAATAGTTATTATAAAGCTCAGAGAGATGGAATAGATAAAAAAGCATTTCCAAGTAAATAACTTGGGAATAAGTTTAAATAAGGAGATAATAAAATGGCTGAAAGAGTTGATTTAGAAATTGCACGTTTGATTGGTGCACCTATTGACCCCAATCTTAAAGTTCCTGTGGCGTTAGCCGAAATAGCAAACATCGAAACTGCTGAAGCTGGCGAATTAGTTAGAATTTTTAACAATTCTGCTGAAGATGTAAATGAAGATGATATTTATGCAGTAGATGCTAATGGTGGATTAACATTGAATAAAATTTCCGCAGTTGCCCCAGCAACTTTAACGTTTGTTGGTTTATCATCTAAGTTAGAGTATGTTCTTCTTGATGAAGTTCTTCCTGCACCCGACCAGAAAGCATTAGGTCGTAAGAAAGCAGGTATTGCTAGAGCTATGGATAAAGAAGAGTTAAGAAGGCTTATTACTGGTATTCTTGGTCTAGTAGGACAGCAAGTAACAGCTTCTGCGAAACTTTATACTGGTATTTTAGCGTTAAAACATAAAGTCGAAGATTATGGCGATAATTTTATTTTGTTAGTTAGTTCTGATGTTTCTGAAGCAATAGATACTTATGAAATTGATAATGTTACAACTTTCTATTATAAGATGGGATTAAGAGAGTTATTAGCTAGTTTAGGTATCAAAACAATAAAGATAGTGGGTAAAGTGAATGGTGCAAATCTTATTACAGCTAAGACTGGTATTTTGGTTGCTAGAGATTCTTCTTTGGCTGCTGGAAAACCTATTACATTCGTTCGTAGAGCAATTAGTGCTGAAGTGGCTGCACAGATGGGCGTTGAAGCTGGCGACAGATTAATTTCTGTAGCTCAAGTTCCGACAATTATCAATGCTGCTGGCAAAAATACTTTAGGATATGGATGCTTCGGTTATGAATCAATTATCGAAACAATCGTAAACTTTAGGGCTATTGCTTGGTCTAATGATTTAATTGCATAATTTTTGATATATCGGAAGGTGCTGGGGATTCCTGGCACCTTCCACCAAATAAAAAATATCAGAAAGGTAAAATGTTAAAAAGATTAAATCAAAAAAATAAAATAGATATTTTAGAATTTTTGTCAAGAGTATCTGACAATTATCAAGATTTTTATATTACAATTGATAAAAACAGGATTTTTATAAAAGATATTAAAATACTTGATAAGATTATTAAAAAACAAGAAATTTATGGTATAGATGAAGGAGAAATAAAAGGTTTACTAATAATATATAGAGAGAAAGGTTTCCGGCCTTATGTTAAAATTCTTGCTAATGAATATAAATATCAAAATCATTTAATTAAATATTTAGTATGGACTTTTTCAAATCAAGATTTATATGCTAAGTTTAAAAAATTTAATCCATTAACTAAATTATTACAAAGACATGGTTTTATTTTTCAAGGTGATAGGGGAGATGAAGTTCTTCTCTATAGAAAAGGGGAAAAAAGAATTTTTAAAATAGGAGACAAAGACAAAGATGAATACGATAATAACTAAACTAAGAGATTTAATATTAGATAATTATAAATTTGCTTCTGACCCTTTTGAGTATACTGGTATATCAAAAGTATTTACTTTAACTGAAGCTAATATTGATATAACTAGTTTACAATGTTATAAAAATGGAACATTATGGGCTCCAGTAAATTATACATATAATGCTACTACAGGGAAAGTAACAGTTACTGGAACATTGTCATCAGGAGAAATTTTAGAATTTGTTTATAATGCATATGAAAAATATTCAGATACAGAATTAAAGGGTTATATAAGAGCAGCGATTACTTATTTAGCGACAGAAAAATATGGATTATTTACAGCAAAAAGTGATGATATTATTTTTCCAACTCCTACAGAAGCCGAAGAAAATTTAATAGCTTTAATAGCATCTATTATAACCAATCCTCCAGTTTCTAGTTATAGGACACCAGAATTAACAATTAATTTCCCTGGAAGTTTAAGTAAAGAAGACAAAATTAAATTGGCAATTAGGCAATTCCAAAAGACTTTTGGTTGCTTTAAATATATAAAATTAGATGAAACAATTGAGTTACCAAAGGAAGATGAATAATGGACATTTTTGAAATTCTAAAAGAGCAAGGTAAATTAACAAATGTTTTAATTTATCCTGCTGTAGAAACTATAGCAGACCCATTTGAGAAAAATACTACTAAAGGATTTCTTAATCCTATTACAATAAAAGCATTAGTTACACAAATTTCTTTTGAAGCATTAAGATGGAAATATTACGGTCAAATTCCATTAGAAAGTATTAAGATTATTTGTAAACTTAAATATGAAAATTTATTAAAGTTGGCAGATAAAATTCAAATAGGTGATAAATTTTATAAATGCTATCAAGATGATTCAAAAGGTTTTGCAATTTTAAAAAGAAATGACTACTTAATAGTAGTTTTAGAGAGTAAAAATGATTAATATAAATATAGAATTCAGAGATGCTCGTAAATTTGATAATCTTATTCGTTATATAGAAAATAATTTATTATATGCTGAAGCACAAGAATATATGTTAGAACTAGCAGATAATACGGTAGAAAATATGAGAAATACAATAAGGACAGAGAAAAAGAGACCATCAACAGGAGAAAAATTAGAGCAAACTATTGATAAAGAAATTTTAAGTACCACAGCAGGAGTTGATATAGGAATAGGAAGAATTTCTACATTAACTAAAGAGACGCCTTATTGGGAAGTTTTAAATAATGGTGGATATATTCCAAATCACGGTAATTTTGTACCATTGGGAGCCTTCGTTCCTGGAGAACCTAAACCATCACAATCAAATTTTAGGCAAGGTAATTGGGAAGTTGGTTCAGGAAATTATACATTTAGGGCAAAAAGACCTATTGAAGGAATAGATTATATAGGTAAAGCAATAAGAGAACTTGATAAAGACCTAAAAGTAACTATTATTAAAATGGGCGGAACATTTATAAATGGTTTAGAAAAATCCGCAAGTTAAAGGAAATATAAAATGCCCAAATTAAATATAGGAAATTTAGTAAGATTAGATTTTACAGGATTCTTAGAAGATTTTGAAAATGGATGGTTTATTGATAATCCATTTACTCAATTATTTACATCAGATTTTGAGACAGGTTGGTTTATAGACAATATATTTACATTATTATTTACAGAAGATTTTGAAAATGGAGGATGGTAATGGCTAAATTAAATTGGGATATAACAGGAACAGGTGGGCAATCAGTAATAGACGAAGGTGGTTCTAAAAGATGCCAGTTATCAGGTATAAAACAGATGTTATGGAATGGAAGAAATAATTTAGCTAACTCTGAAATAATCTGTGATTCTAAACTTAGTTCTTCAGGTAATGGAGGATTAAGTCTTCGTTCAGATGCAAGTGGATTGAATTGTTATAGACTTAGAATTAACTATGGAGCTCCTAGAATGTATTATGTAGATAAAGTAGTTGCTGGAGTTGCAACTGTTTTAGCTAGTGTAGCTTCTTCACAGCAATGGAATGTTTATGTTAAAACAAGATTTAGAATTGATGGGTGGCAATTATCAGTAGAGGAATGGATTTCTAATGCTTGGGTTTTAATTACAACAATTGAAGAAACATCACATCAAATTGCATCAGGTTATGCAGGTTTATTAGGATTATCAACAGTAACTTATTATATTTTATTTGATAATGTAGCAATATCAGAAAGACCATAATGGAAAAAAATCATTGTTTAATTCATAATTTGGATATTATAATTTATAATAGAGATGAAGAATATCTTTTTATAAATGACAATAGAAAAGAAGTAGCAATTTTCTATAATGATAATGGAGATAAATTTTTAAAAAGATATATAATAAATCAATGTGATGAAAATTGCGAAACAATAAAACAAATCCTAGAGGGATAAATGATTACTCAAGTAAAAGTAGGTCAAAATTATATAAATGTATCAATAGCCATTACTAATAATTCAGGACAGAGAATTGACCCGACAAGTGCAGAAGCATGGTTTTATAAAATATCCCAAGTCGATGGTTCTATTAGTCTAGATACTAATATAGGCGGTACAGGTAAACTTACTTTAGTTAAACAAGGGGCACAAATTGGTTTTTATGGTGCTTCAATAAATATATCTAGTTTTTTAGAAACAGAATATGTTATTTTATATAAGATAACAGCCGACTTAGCAGAAACTATAACTGTAGAATATTTAAGTATTGATTTATCAAAAAAGCAAATCGGAGAAATTAAAACAGATACTACTTCTATAATTT
>Ga0315285_10006559_pt1 | contig 12000 bp, 6 predicted proteins | sample YL17G09_36_MG_FD_203698 | JGI IMG/M metagenome (GOLD analysis project Ga0315285, IMG submission 203698) | Sediment microbial communities from Yellowstone Lake, YNP, Wyoming, USA - YL17G09_36 | ecosystem: Environmental > Aquatic > Freshwater > Lake > Sediment | place: USA: Wyoming | collected... | reverse complement strand
TATAACCATCAGGGAAAGTAATCCCAGTTGCACGTTGCTCAATCCTGATAAAAGATAAAAGGGCGTGAGTTCAAAGATGAACTTTGGTTCAAAGGCGGCTCTGAAAAAGAAAATAAACACGAACTTCACCAAGAGATAAATTGAAAAAAATATGAATAGGCAACAGGGAAAAAGCCAAGAACGACGACTATACTTTTTCATAGTTTCCTCGTCTTTTTTCTAGTATCCTTGTTTTTTTAAGATAATACACTACACCAATCGACCCGAGTACTATTGCGATTAAATCGACAAGATACGGAGGGATATCGAAGGTAATTCGTAAACCTATCCAAGGAATCACAATAGTATTGCCGCTTCTCATTGATTCTTCACTGTTGTAATAGATATATGCCTCTGCGGGGGCAGATCCCGCTCTATCATTTATCACAATGCTTAAACCGGTAAAAAATGTTTTTTGAAAAACGAATCGTACTGCAATGTCGCAGCGTTCATCGATGGTTTCTTTCTTGTTTGATTTTTCGAAAAAACACTTTTCGATAACCAATAAATGATTATTCTCAGGTGTTTCACTGAATTCATTTATTTCAACATAGGAGTCCAAACTCGTATATTGTTGGAAAATAAACGTAGAGCGCCTTACGCCATAATTGTCGAGGGTCACACTCACATTATTGATATCAGCCCAGGAGTTATAATCTGAAATATTGAGATACACCCTGATGAAATTTTCCTGATCTTCAACACGGATATAACCATATTTTGGTGGGACGTTTATTACTCCTACACCTGCTTGCCCTGCGCTTGCGTTCGACGGAACAAGTACTAAACAAAGGACGAGGGTTGTGAACATTATGAGAAAGGGTAAAATGATTTTTCTCATTTTTTCTCTGTTACCTCATTCTATTTTTAACGTATGATAAAACCATATAGATAACAACAAGCAGAACGACGATGATGACAATGATCTGCATGATGAAACCAGGGTTCGCAGATGTTCCTTTGTCAGGTGATGCTGGCGGTCCAATGGTTATTTGAGTTGTATAGGTTTTAATTACTCCATCACTGCTTACTTTATAGGTCAGGATACCTTTTTTTCCCTCACCGAGAGCTTCAACGGTCACGACTATAGTCCGTTCCGAAGTATTTGTGGAAGTAAAAGAAATCGGAGAACGTGTTTCAGTACTGCCATCATACAATTTTAGCGCACTAATGTTTTTTTCATCTGCTGACACTTCTACAGTTACTGCCCCGTTACCGGAAACATATACATTGATATCTCGGATTTCCCCCTCATACATGTTTAATCTTTCTAAATACTGGAAGGTTATCCCCGTGCCTTGGATTTCATCTAGTCTATAGTTGCTATGCCCTACATAGATGACCAACTGAGGTACGTCTATAATAAAGGAGGTGTACAAGGTAACGGTCGCATTTGTATCGACGAAATATGATCGAGGATATGAGCCGTTTAATTGTACATCCATTCTTTTAATCCCAGGCGGCCAACTTCTCGAATGGACTATAACATAATGAGTGATGATATCATCCGGTAAAAATTTTTTATTTAAATCTGTAATTTCGATATCGTTGTATTTTTCGTAATCGATATTTACGTTCAGCGGAATATTACCAATATTTCCTATCTTAAAGAAATTATCACCTTGAGCATCCATGATGGTGAATGGATCAACATAAAATATGATTGAAGATGGTTTGCTCAATGAGATACCAGTTTTTGGTTTTTCTACGACAATACTCTCAGAATGTACTGTAGTTCCATCTTTTGATACTTCAACAGTCCAGTTTTCAAAATAGTCTACAATGTTAGGCATTGCATCCTTTATTCCTATACAAAAACTGTACAGAGTAGTGTTTTTATAACAAGAATCCTGTTTTATGTACTCAATACCATACCCGCTTACATCGTTCCAGACTGTTATATTATTTTTATCGTATTTCCACTCATAATAATTTGTTTCATTTTTATTTCCAGTTGTGAGTGTTATTCCTTTATAGAACCTCAATGACAATTCATCGATTATCTGATTCATGGTAATATTCACATACTGCCAGACACCAGCGACAAACACAGGTTTGTTAAAACGAGTTTGTTGTTCACCCTGCAACATCTTAATGGATAGAGATACATCATCAGCTGCTGCAACAGTTGATACCAAGGCGCATAAACATAGCATGAGTATAAAAAAAACGATACTATGTTTTCTTGTTTGTTTTCCCACTCTCCTCTCTCCTGTAGTAAATCTAGACTGCTGAGTCACCCATCCATACTTCTTATCTTTATTCGTCTATTAAAGTTTTTCTTTGAAAAGATATTTTTTCGATAATAATTAAGAGAGGAAGAGCATAACAAAATGACTTTACATGACATATAAAAAATAAAATTTTTATTAAAAAAAAGGGGGGGGATCGGTGTTGTATCACTATGTTGTCGTCAGATGATACCGAATCGCGGCAACATAGTCACCTGCCATTTGACCCATGGGAATGTCACATTTATACTGACATCATTTGTGGTAAAATCGGTCCCATTAGCTTGTGCAAGATGGTATGTTCCAATAAGTCCATAGAAATAGATCCCACCAACGCTCGCAGTGAAATTGTCGAAGATATCTAAATCACCACCGCGTACCCAAATCCTGTCTCGAGAAATCGTTGCTCCTGGAAACGTTCTATGAGCTAAATCCTCGATGTCGGTAGAGAGAGAATAATTCCCGTTCGACCGTGTCACGAGTGTTATATTACTGTTCGCAGTCGCATTTTCTCCGGGGTGACCAATAATAGTCGGCCATCCAGCACTGATAATCTCACTATACGAGTAGAAACCAAACTCATCGGTTATCCAACTCGTGCTCGATTGAGGGGCATCTTCACCACTATCAGTAACTGCTATTTTAAAATTCCAGGACTCAACATCATCCGTTTTATTGTAGGTATTATTCCAAATCCCGTCACCAGGAGCATACCTCACCTGATAACCTGGAATAAACGAAAATGTTAGATTACGACATTCTGTATGACCGGTACTCCCATAAGGATCGAACCCGACTGTATCTGAATGTGTCCCTTCAGTAATCTCACCACCATGAGGCCATAACATCCTCCAGACAGCAGTGCCCGTAGTGTTCTTATATTGAAGGAATAGATTCCAGTTTCCACCCGATGTTTGATTATAAGTGCTACCGTCGTTCCCTTGATCATACCAAGCGGTGATATTTATGAATTGAATATCATCCCAGCCCTGATCACTACTGATATTGACAATGAATCTGTATTCTGCACTATCGTTTACATCATTCTGTGTATTGAGTCTGGAGACCCAGGTTCCAGACTGTTTGTACTGAAAATCATACCAATTGATTCTCGGAGGAAAATGCAGGACTGTTACATTCAAAGTTGTTGAATTATGCCATATATCAGGGATATCACCAGGATCGGCTTTCCCAATCATGATGATTGGTCCAAAAAGAAAGATATTTACTACTAGAGAGACGATCATTGTTATTCCTATTATAGCAGAAAACAACTTTCTCTTTCGTTCTATCTCCATTTTTTTCCTTCATCCACTCCATTATCAAGTTACTTGCCGACATGCTAACAAATGTCAGGTATGCTTTTTGGGAGTCAACGTATATAAAGATTTTTTGTCAAAACGTCACTCTGTAATAGAATCATTTTAAAATAACGTTTAGATAAAAATTGATGTGATTAAAAAAAACCAAAACCGAATAATGGGTTAATATCTGATTTCAAAATAGAGGGATTACAGTGGGTTGATAAATTCCTATGTAGTTTTTAGATGATAACTTATAGGAGCTGTATACTCCCCCGAGATCTGACCGAGAGGGACATTACACGTATACTCAATATCGCTCGTTGAAAAAATCGTTCCATTTGCTTGATTACGATGATATGTTCCAGCAGATCCATAGAGGTAGACTACATCATTAAAGGCGGTGAAATTATTTGGTAGAGCCAAATCACCACCTCGCACCCAAATCCTTTTACGAGACATATTTGCAGTAGGATGTGTTCGATGAGTTAAGTTCCCTACATCTACAGAAAGCGAATAATTCCCGTTCGAACGAGTGACAAGTGTAATATTGCTTTCTGCTGTCGCATTTTGCCCAGGATATGCATAGATAACAGGCCATCCCGCACTTATTATTTCAGTATACGAGTAAATCCCGAATTCATCTCGAACCCAAGAAACGTACCCTTGCTCATTTGAAGCGTAGATTTTAAAATTCCAAGATTCAGGATCATTTGTAGCATTACGGGATGTATTCCAACTCCCATCCCCAGGAGCATATCGAAATTGATATCCGGGGACAAACGAAAATGTTAGATTATGACACTCGGTAAATCCAGGACTGCCAAAGGGATCATGTACAACTCTATCGGTATATTGACCCGCAGTAACCTCGCCACCATGAGGCCATACCATCCTCCAGACAGCGGTTCCTGTGATGTTTTCATACTGAAGGAACAAATTCATGTTCCCACCAAACGTCTGGTTATAGACGGTATTCTCATTTCCTTGGTCATACCAAGCGGTGATATTCACATACGTGATATTTTCCCATTGATAATCACTACTAATATTGACAATAAATCTGTATTCTGCACTAGCGTTTACATCACTCGGTGTATTAAGTCTAGAGACCCAAGTCCCAGACTGATTGTACTGAAAATCATACCAATTAATCCTTGGCTCTCTATAGAGAACCGTAACGTTTAAGGTCGTCGCGTTGTACCACTTTTCGCTAATGTCTCCAGGATTAGCTTGCGCATTTTTCACGACAAAAGGCTCAAGACAGAACATACCAGTGAATAATGATAATACCAACGCTGTTACAACAAAAACTGAATATATGTTCTGCTTTCCCATCCTTCTAGCCCTCACTAGTTTTTACCTAATATTTTGTAACATGATTATATGTTAGGATGCATGTCACTAATTCATTGTCCATGATATAAAACTTTGGGTCCTGAATTTCTTTATTTTTTTTTTCAAGGAATCGAATTACATAGCAATGGGGTGATCTTAATTTTTTTTCTGTTTTATCTTCGTAGCTACGTGAGCTGCATATTCTCCATGGTTAGTACCAAAGGGTATATACACATTGAATTGTACATGAACAACTTGGCTGGTATTGTTTTTATGAAAAATACCTGATGTGTTGATTACGTCAATAGCATTTAATTCTCGGATGCCATTAAACAACATATCGGTAGTGATATCATCATTAGGATCTGCATTTGCACAGATATAGACATTATTTCCGATGGGGATGATATCACCTGACGAAACATTCGTAAGATTCTCTTCAAAAAATATACTAATATTATAGTCGTAGTTTGAAGAATAGGTGATGTTGACAACATTCGATGTCGCGTTATACCCTGGTGGTGCTCGGACATCCACCCAGTTTTTTTCAGGTAAAATAGTAGCAAATTTGTAGATTCCATACTCATCTCTCTTCCATGATTTTAAGCCAGAATCGCCTATAGCAGTGATGTTGAAGTTCCATGAAAAGGGATCGTTGGTAGTGTTTTTGGCAGTGTCCCAAGTGTTATTGCTGCACGCCCATCTCGTTTGACTTAGAGGTTTGAAACTTATATTAATAATCCTCGTGGTGCTATTGATAATGGCCTGGGTACAATTACTACTGATGATTTGCGCTTCATCGTCTGGCCAGAGAAGTTTATAGCTGGCAGTTCCAGTAATATTTTCGTATCGTAAATACATATTCAGGTTTCCACCCGCTGTTAGATTGTAAGAGGTGCTCTCAGTCCCCTGATCATACCATGCCTTTATTTCGATATAATCGAGGTAAATCCAGCCGTATTCGGCAGTGACATTGATAGTAAAGTAGTATTCATTATTCACGTCAAGGAGACCTGTCGCATTGTTTAGTTTTGATCCACTACTATTTCGTAAATCATAACTATTAATCACTGGAGTGTAATATAGGATATAACGACACCGAGCATCAGCTGTACTAGGTCGATTCTCCTGATTACCGTTTGTGTCAATAGCTATGGAATAAAACCAATAGTACCCATATCCATTTGGAAAGTTGAAGCTCCAATTCCAGGGGATACTTGTGTCTGGATTGCTTATATTGTTCCATTTTGTATATCCCTGTTCCTCACTGCCAAAACTATTCCAGGATGGTGGCGTTGCCCGATATTTTCTCACAAATACATTATCCACCAATACATAATTTGACGAATCCATACTTACCCCATGAACATGCGAAATTAGATAATCAGCGGTTGTTTTGGTAGAATCTGTTACCGAACGAACGCTATCGCCAGCTGGAGCAGATGGTGTGATTTTTGCTGAATAATCAGCATCTGAAACATTTATTTTAACATGATACCAGGTATCTGTTGAAACAGCAGAAAAAAAAGTTCCTATCTGGGTCCAGGTTGTAGGATCAGAAAATTCAAAAAAACCTCCATCACCCCCCGAATTCTGTAAACGCCAACAATATCCATTCGTCCAAGATAAACCATTTGCTCTCCAACCAAATTGATGAATAATTCTTGGGGCCCCAGCCAAATACACATCATATTCGATAATCCCATTTAGTATCTTGTAGGTGGTACGAATCCTTGTATCTTGAAAGGTTCTATTAGCAGGTATTGAGTTGTCAGGATTATGTCTCAGCGCTGGAGCTGAATCCCCCTGACTCTGATTAATATAAATTGAATCGGTGTTCCACGAGTCCATTACCCATTTACTTAATCCATTTGAAAAATCATCAAAGAAATAAAACGTGTTTGTCCCGTTGCTTGTCGTTGAGGCACTGCTATTTCCGTAGTACATCCAAATCGATGTATCATTGAGTGAATTGTTTAACCAGAAAGTAGCCTGAGTGTCGGCAGAATAGTTCTTAAGCCAATAGGATAGTTGTATCGTATTATCTGAATAGCTTATGAAGCGAATATCACCGAAATCACTTCGTGCATGACCATTGCAGGTAACGTTTCCGCCACTTGTGTTTCCTACAATGATTTTCATGTGATAGCCCCCATTTTTTCCAGTTATGGTTAACAGTTTTCTGTACGACCAGCATGGATTCCACCATGATGAATTTTGAAAGGAATAATAATACCAGATGGTCACATTTTTCACGTTGTCACTCGCGGTTGCATTGATTGATAACGGAGAGAACGTGATGTTGTACGGTGAAATGGAATTGACCTGGGAGGATGGCTTTGATGTATTATATCCACATTGCGTATCATACTCTGGTGATGATGGTGCATCTTCTCTATTCCCTGCCTGATCATACGCTATACTATAGAACCGATAGTGGCCTCCTCCGCTGGGAAAATTGAAATTCCAACTCCAAGGTGCATTTTCATCTCTGCTAAAAGAAGTCCAAGCATTCCAACTTGATGTGTTACCTGTCCTATATTGATAGTAAAGAGTGATATTTTTAATTCCGCTCAGTTCATCACTTGCATTCGTCACACTAATCAGTAGTGGGTTTCCTGTGGCATTATGCCAATATGGGGTAATTGGGTCAACCTGCGAAGAAGGTTTTACAGTTTCATAACCACATAATGTGTCATTGCCCGTAAAATACTCGGTATTACTATCATTATCTACAGCAATACTATAGAATCGATAGTATCCTTCTCCATTTGGAAATGTAAAAATCCATGAAATAATATTCCATGGGTCAGTATCAACACCAAAAATAAATTGACTAGACCAACTGCTGTTGTTATTGCTATAATAATAGTACAGCGTAACATTATGTAAACCGCTCCCATTGAAATCTGCAGCTTGACCGGTGATGGTCAGAGTTGAAGTGTTATGCCAGTACGGACTAATAGCATCTACTTCTGAATAGGGGCTTGTGGAATTATAGGCGCATTCGGTATCGTTATCAGGAGAGGTAGGAGGATCCTCAGAGTTACCTGCATTATCAATTGCGATACTATAGAATTGATAGAAACCCTTGGCATTTGGGAAGTTAAAATTCCAGGACCATGGCGCACTTTCATCTGAACCAAAGTACTGCCAAGATCCCCATGCAGATCCGTTGTCTATTCTGTAACGATAGTATAACAAAATGTCTTTTAGGCCACTTAGGGAATCGCTTGCAGTGGAACTATTGATGATCACGTCTCTATCAGGTTCAATATACCAATAAGGGGTAATATTGTCTAATCGTGAGGAGGGTTTGATAGTATCAACACCACAAAAAGCATCAAAACCAGGAGAACTTGGAGGATCTTCAATATTGATTTCTCTATCGATCGCTCTACTATAAAATCGATAGTATCCATCACCCTGAGGGGAAGTGAACGACCAGATATAAGGACTCGTTGTATTATTATTTCCGTATAACGTCCACCCAGACCAGCCTGAAGCATTATTAGCACTATAGTTATAATACAACGCTACTTCTTTTATTCCTGTACCGTTATCTGATGCATTGGCCGAAATTTGGAATGGTGTTGTCTTCTGCCAGTATGTTGCTAACGAGGTCACATTCGAAGTTGGATCCTCATTATCGTACGTCCACGTAAGATTGACCTCGTTGACAGTGGGAGTATAATACTCATTTCCTGTAAGGTTGATTCTCCATTGGACCCACCGTTTATCAGGAAGCTGAGACACCGTTGTATACCAGGTGGCTGTGGAAAGATTGGCCTGCGTATCAGCAGCTTTAACCCAGGTGGTAATCGTTGTACCAGATGGCGTAGTTTTGTTGACAACAATATTGTTATAATCAGGTAGAATCCTATTTGTGTCATGGGCGTTTGATATCAAACTACCAGCGGTGTAATATCCGCTCTCGTTTCTCTTAACGGACACATTGACTAAATCTACATAGACGTGTTCGTTATTGTTAAGCCCGACTACTCTCCATCGTATCTGAAAATTTGACACAAAGTACTGTGAATCTGTAATCTTCTGCGAATATTGAGCCCAAGCACCATTTCCAAAATTATCTAATCTGGTAATTTGATCCCAATTACTACCATCGTAGTAATCTAAATAGTATTCTCCATTATCAGCGCTATCCGAATACCCCCAAAATCTTACATATATTGCAGTAACATTAGAACCGACACAATTCATGGACGGGGAAAGTAAGTTTCCTGAGGCACCACCAGAGCCAGGGGTCCCATCAAAATCTGCTGAGTAGGTGCCTTCATATGCCAGATCGCTTTCCCCATTCCAATTGCTTGTCGATGGATCTTCAGACCAACCGACAGGCAGCCAACTTCCCTCAAATCCTTCATTACTAATACGGGAAAAGTTACGAAGGTAGTACATATCATTTAAATGAAAAGAACCGTTGCTGACGTTAATGTTATTTATCGTTCCATTATTAAAATCACCCGTACTTGTCTGCAGCCAATTCTCTGAGGCAAGATTATTGGCAAAGGCGACATCATCACCAAATCGGAACATGAGCGTATGAACACCGGGTGTAAAAACCTGAGAAATTTCATAACATGTTACATTGGATGAAAAATTAGGAATAAAAACAGATCCATTAATCCACTGATAGTCCAAAGTGTCATTCCCTTTTCTGCACTGTAAAAATTTTAAATCATGATTCTGATCACTGTTACTCCAGGTAGTTCCATTTACAGCGGTAATGATCAAATTCGCTAGACCAACAGTTTTGAATATCACCCTCCATTCTCCACCGACAAGAGGAAAACTTTGAACATTAATAATCGTAATATCATTAGAACCCTCATTTTTCCCCATCAAAACAACCATTGGAAATATAGAAGCGGACAATAAAAGAGACATTACTACGATCATAAAAAATCTCTTAAAAACATCTAATTTTTTTAAACAAAAATCTTTGCCTCCACCCCATGTTCCACTAAAAAACAAAGACTTAGATCCACCAATTTTTATTTCCTTTAGTTTGCTTCTCGGATAAAGAGAAATCGCTGATCGCATTGGCTCCTGCTTATTGAACGGATTGTTATTGGAGCGATAAAAGTCTATGTTTTTATACACTGATTTTTCTTCATTTGATACAGTCGGCTGTTTCTTCAGAACACTATCGACGATTCTCTCAATGTTCTCTTCAGACGCTTCTAGTTTCCGTTGCTTATAACAACATCTCAATTCGTTTTCCACCAGCAAGGTTTTCTGCTTTATCGTTGGTTCAAAAACACCGATGATTGTTGAAAAGAATAGACAAAAATCACCGATAATTACCTTTAAAGAAGTAGAGGAGGTCTCTTTGTTGTCTACAAGTATCTTAATCGTCCAGCTGCCAGGTTTTGCTTTGTTAGAAATTCCGATATAAAACGAATAGGTATTGTTTTCCGTATAACATTTAGAGGGATCAATATAGGAAGAATCATAACCGCTGGCATCCTTCCATACACCATTTTCGTATTCCCATTTGTAAAAATTATTCTCAGAACGAGCTTCAGGTTCCGGCTCCATTTCCCCATTGAACGCAATGATAGAGATTTTTTCATGTTCATTATGTAACGTGACATCAACATAGTGAAAAACGCCGGCGACAAGAACTGAATCCTCTAAAGCCGCATGGGAGGGGGATTCGATGGTTTTATGCGGGGATGCCTCCACGCAATTCAAACCAACCAGGAGAAATGGCAGTAAAACTACAACAATGACTACTTTTCTGTATATGCCATCGGCTAGCATCCCATCCGTAATATGCATCCAAAGGAAAGTATCACTTTTAAATATTTATATCTTCCTTCTGTTTGATCTCTCAGAAACGATCAGCAATTAATCTAAAAAAGAAAGACAATGTTCAAAGAATTGATGCGCCATTTTATTTTTTCTTTATTTTCTCGTCGCCATAAAACCTTTTTAATGTTCTCAGCGCGTTCAACGTAATCCATTTGCTTGGTTTTCCTTTCTTTTCTATGTTTACTTGGTAACGTCCATTAAACGTGTTCTCCAGTATCCATCTCCCCTGGTTGTCCTGCTCTGAAACCACAACATCGATAGCCTCCTGCATGCGTTTATCCTTGTATCCAAGCTGGGTTAAAATCCCAAGGATCTCCAAAGCATCTGTTTGATACATGAGTGGAAAACCGAATTTTAGCCACCCTGGTTTTGGCACATGGTTCACATTATGACTGCTTTTGAACACATGATGTAACAGGAGGTATTCAGCTCCTTTTTCAATTGTCTGTTTCATCGCAGCAGATCGTTTCTTTTCTGGGATTTCTGCCAACGCTTTTAATGCCTTTACTGCGCCCATATGACAGGTATGTTTTCCCAAACATGCTGCCTTGAGTCGGTCATACGGCCAGCCTTTTGGTACTTCCAGGATTCCATCATCGAACCGCTGATAGTTTGTAATCCATGTAATGCCGTGCTGAAGCCGAGGGTCATTCAGATAGCCAAGGCGAATCAAACTCCAGACCATGTTTCCTGTTAAACAGGGGATCACTTCACTGTGGCGCCCCCCACCTTTTTTAGCGCTCGAGGAATGAGCGAAACCACCACTTTCTAAATCCTGTGAAAAAGAAAGGATGAACTCGCATGCTTTTCTTATACGGTCATCGTTCCCATCAGCTCCAAGCTCAGCAAGGATTATCAATTGCCATACGGTCCCTTTGTATTTCTCGGTATAAAAACGTTCAGGCTCAGCCCAATATCCTTCTTTCATCTGTTTAGTTAAAATAGCTGGCACGACACCTGTTTTCATGATATCCTGTTTTGCTTCCCTTACTTCTGAATCAGTCTCAGGTTTTTCTAAAAGATCACGTAAGGCAAAATATCGTACTGAAGGATTGTTTTTTTCCAAGAGCCACTCAGTAGGGTCAGTGTGAAGCCGAGATTTCCAAGATTCCATTCGAAAGCACCCTTGTAAACGCTTTTTAGATCTTCATTTTCTTAAACGCATAGGTCCCAATCAGGATCATAACAAAAGCGAACAGACACACAAGTGTAAAATCAAACAGCAGAGGAAACCGGGAGATCCCCAGCATAAC
>Ga0315285_10006558_pt1 | contig 12000 bp, 14 predicted proteins | sample YL17G09_36_MG_FD_203698 | JGI IMG/M metagenome (GOLD analysis project Ga0315285, IMG submission 203698) | Sediment microbial communities from Yellowstone Lake, YNP, Wyoming, USA - YL17G09_36 | ecosystem: Environmental > Aquatic > Freshwater > Lake > Sediment | place: USA: Wyoming | collected... | reverse complement strand
CCAGAGCTTACGTTGATTATTCTGGAAGGAGCACTTGATTTCAGCAAATCCATTAGCTCATGTGTGAGAAGGAACGGCCCTAGATAATTAACGGCAAGGGTTCGTTCAAAGCCTTCGGACGTAACCTCTCGCTTGCTGAAAACTGCTCCAGCGTTGTTTATCAACACGTCCAGTCGGTCGTATTTCTTCTTGAATTCCTCGGTGAAGTGTCGAATTGAACTCATCGAAGACAAGTCGCATATCATTAGATCCACAGAGTCATTTCCGGTTTGCTTCACTATTTCTTTCCGAGCTTTCTCGCCACGCTCCTGATCACGTACAACCATGATGATCGTGGCACCCATCTTTGCCAAACCTATCGCAGTTTCTTTGCCAATTCCAGAATTGCTGCCTGTGATGATACATATTTTTCCTTTCATCGTGTTCATTCTGACACTTCTCGAACGAAATAGGCTAGGTTATGTATAATTCTTTGCTTTCTCTTTACGATAGCTAGTCGTGTGCCTTCAAGAAAAAAAAGAGTTGTTATGTGCGTTTTTAGCGGGGCATGAATATTCCAGAGAAGACTAGCCAAGCTAGTAGTGTTTTCGCCACGAAACTCAGAATTATGTACATTCTTTCGCCGTACAAGTAGTCTTTCCAGCGTCCTATGCCTTTGTACTGTAGGACCATGTTGACTGCGAAGACCATGAAGAGAATGAAGTATATGGATACTATTAGGTAAACGAATGTGGGGACGTTCTGTGAGACGCTTGTTATGGCTGCGATGAAATACGCATATATAGCCAGCCATGGTGTTCCGCCAGAAACACATCCAAGAACAAACGGCGACCAATCAGTTTTTTCAGTGTACTGATTGATTTTCTCCATCAGGTATCCGAACATTATCATCATTGCGTTCAAGACGAATATCATCACGAGTGACCATAACTCCCACACTCCTGAGAATGAAGCAATGAGGAATATCATTAGTGAACTCGATAAGGCATATTCGTACCATCGGTATGGATTCATGCCTTTCTTGAGATTCTCATTGTAGGTCCTGTTCTTCACAAACGCGATTGTGAAATGTGCCGTTGCAGACATCAAGGGAAAGAGAGCAGCCGCGACTCCTATGTAACCTATTGTCAACAGGATTTTGGGGTCAGGTCCAATTTGGATATTGAATGGGGTTGTACTGATTATGTTGAACTTCAAGTAGAAAGTGTATATGTCCAAGTTGTAGGCTTTGTAAAGGCCTAGAACCACCATCACTATTCCTTGTACGAAGTGTAGAATGCCGGCCCCTATGTTGAATCGTCTAAGGTAAGCGAAGGATATCGGGGATTTAGCGATTATTTCCTGTCTTTCTTTATAGTTCATGGATCAGACTGTTGTTGAAAACCATTCTTAAAATTTGTCCTCTGCAGCGCGCGCTAAGTCGCTTGTTGCTGCCTGCAATTCTCCAAGGCGCACCCTCAACCAAGCGAGCCGCTTCGGCCGAAATAACTCGTCTCCTGCTCAACCTGCACTGTGAAGCCTGAGTTCGTGAGAGAATCTTCCACCGTGTGAACATAAGAATCATGAGCACCGTAAGACAATCCGAGAAGCCCAGACCCCGCAGCGCACGCGATGATCTCAAGCCTCGTCTCAGCACCCGAGACTTCTTCCAAAGTGATCAACAAAGCCGCGTCGTTCTCAACTCTGAAAAAATAATGTTCCCCCAAGATGACTCCTGCCTTAGGCTCACCAGCCTTCCCAAACCTTCTCGCATATATATCCCCAAACTCCGCCCCCAATTCTTGAAAGACCTTCTCGAATGAACCATTCACAGTACACCTTAAGTAATGAGATGTCACCCAGCATTCGCCTCTAAATACGCTTCCTAGGGCTCGCACACTTAAGCATAGCGCGCGCTAGGGTTCTGTTAACTCTTAGGGGTATTGGGAAATGTTAAATACAACTTTTCAGTAAAACGACAGGTTGAAGGGGAAAGAATAATGAAGAAGATTCTGCAGGTGAATTTCAAGTATAATGCACCAAGATCCGATCTTGAGAAAGCCTTTTTGAAGGTTGCCCTTAGATTTGGTCCTGATGGTGATGTCAAGGGACTTCAATGGAAGATCTGGATTGTGAATGACGCTGAAAAAACAGCAGGTGGAATCTACCTGTTCAAAGACGATGCCTCAGTAGAAGCGTACCTGAAAGGAGAAATATTCGCAGGGCTAAAACTTAATCCAGCCCTAAGTGATATCGAAGCAAAAGTATTCGACATAGCGCTTGAACACACAAAGATTACTCGTGGTCCTGTAGACTGACATAACTCTAAGAAACAGTAACCTTCCTATTTTTCATATCAAGTCTTTATTCTTCCATTCTGAGTTGTGCTAGTGATTCAGGAAAATCTTCCATCACTCAAGCCCCGAAGAGTTAACAGAACGCGCGCTAGATACGTCATCGTAAACTAAAGCCCATTCCAACGTCATCAGGATTGCGCTATTCACCGTTCACCCTCCTCAAGACCCGAACAACAAACCCTCGCTTCACCCCTTCGCCAATTTTCTCAGGTAGTCTTTGAAGAGAGGGTGAAATAGCTCGTAGAGTCCCCGCACTTTCTTCTGCAAGAAACCCTTCCGTTCGAGCCTAGAGAAGAAAATCGTGATTCCACGCACACCTTTGATATCGGATGGTGAGGCAGGATTTTGTTATTTTTGTTATGATTGTTATTTTTCACCAATCTTTCTAAATTAGCAACACCTAATCTTCCTCGGCGCTAATAGTAAAGACAAAAAAAGAAAAGGAGGCTGTTTAGCAGCGGCTGAGGGCACTTCGTGCCTCCAGTATGGCCAAGGACTTGTTGCTTTCGAACTCGTTTCGGATGGTCCTGTAGGTTTCACTGGCTTCGTACGGTACTCCGTACGTGAACATTGCTAGGGGGAGGGCATCTAGTGAAGGGAGCTTCATCGAGTTCAGGCGGAGCGATGTGACGATTCTTATGAGGCCACTGAGTGTTCTTGCCGTTGACACGTGTTTTAAGGATATTCCCAAGGTTTTCATCTCCAAAAAGAGCATAATGACTCCGCGAGACATAGGGTTTGTACCGTCACATGACGGCACTCACAAGCCCATTATGGAAAACTATGGTATCTTGAGGCTTTCCCTTTTCTCAACAGGCGCATACCGGTACAGCTGAATGTACGGGATAAGCGAAGACACAATCTTATTCTCCGCCTTCTTCAAATGCTCCTGAAAAGTCGTCCTCGGCACCCGCCTCTTAGCCGCAATCTGCTGTATGTCGTTTTTCCTAGGAAACAGATAGTAACCGCTATTGTGAGCCATCAACAACGCATCCATCTGCTTCTCAGTCAAATCCGAAAACAACGCGTCCGCCGTCATAGTCAAAGAACTCGCAATAAACCCGTTAAACGGCACTTTACGCACGATTTCATAAGTGAAACCATGACCCTCCATCCTCTCCAAAAACCTCTTCAAATCCTCATGTCTGAAAGCTATAATTCGATAGTACTCCCAACCCTTCGAATACACCACCGGCGAAACATGAAGCAAATCAAAATCCTCAATGTTCTTCCCCACAGAATTCTCCTTATTACACGCACACGTCTCAATTATCAAATGCGCCTTCTGCTCATTCGACGACTCCTCGATAAGCTCCCCGAGTTTAGACACCTCCTTCACCAAAGCATCATACTCCTCTTTCCTTTCAGTGTGAAGCTCGTAAACATCATGCTCCCCATTGCACCAGCTACACATCTCCAAAGAAGGGTACCTCCTGGAAAGGTTAGCAAAAGGACAGTCATGCGTTATCTTGAGTACAACCTCAAACAATGTCATAAAAGAAAAACTGTTATCCACCCATTTATAGGTTGAGCCGTCACATGACGTTACAAACGATATGGCGGGAATTTACGTGATTATTGTATAAGTTTATATAATTGTAGATCCATAACACTCAGTAGCGCGCGCTGCTACAAGAAGGTAATGAACACATGACTACAAAAGTCATTCACGAGCCACAACTAGACACAATACTCATGGTCGAAAAAGCCATCAGACAAGCCGAATCATGCCCAACCAAAAAGACACTACTCAAAACCTTGCCAAAACAAGTTCAATACCAAACCTTCAACCGCATCCTCGAGTACCTAGAAAGCTCCAACAAAATCGCATGCGACGGCCGCAAGATAATATGGATCTTCCCAGACAACCCGAAACTCAAAAAACTGCTCGAAACAAGCGCCAGACTCAAATAAACTCAAGCTCTAACCATAGCCAAACCGCTCTTCATACTTCTTATGATCCAGAATCTCCAGAACAATCACAGCGACCCCCGTTTCTTCCGCAACAAGCGTGTAAATCAGGCGCGTCCTCGAATCCAAATTGAACTTGTACAGGTTATTGACACCGAACCTTTGAACGTAATACTTCGGAAACTTCTTCCTCTCAACCCTCTCACCAGCAAACATATTCAACTTCAACACATTCAACCCGGAATCAATGACCCGAAAAAGATAGCAGCCCTCCTTAAGCGACGAAATAAGAGCAGCAACCTCTCCGCTCCCCTTGACACACGAAGGCTTTCTCGAAGTCAACCTATCACCGCGTCCCAAACGCCATGACAACTCATCTCTCATTCTACCGATCTTATAACACATTTCCATTTCTTGATTAATTCTGGTTACAAAATATCGTCCACACACTTTCACTAACCCAAAAATAGCATGCTGACTTCGTATCCAGTAGACTTAGGTCTACTCAGTTCAGACACGACCGCCGAAAGCTTGCCTATCAAAAACAGAAAGAAAGAGGGCTGCGATAAGAGAACAGCCAATAGATGATTGCTTCAAAGCAACCGGGTCTGAAATCGCTCATTCGATTACGTTGGACACAGCGCGAGCCTGTCTATGCGTCCTTTATCATCTTCATTAAGTCAGCCTTGTCATGCTTCAACATTTCTGGATGATGATTCTTCGCGTGCAACATCATATGGTCAATGACGTCATTTTCTCCCCAAGGCGACTTCACCGTCCACCCACATTCGGGACACGTCGTCATCTTCATCTTACCTTTACTCATACTATCACCTCCACTCTCACTCATGCGTCACTTTCAACTGACCTGAAGCTGCCTTCCTCCTCAAGGCTCTCAACCCTTTCTGGCTGAGGCACTTTCCACGAGTCGGACAATATTTCTGGGAATGATAAGCAAACAGCTTAAACAAGGGCTCAACAGTTTCCTTGTTAAGCGAATAGATGCGCTGCCTTTCCCTCCTTTGAGAAAAAACGAACCCGCATTCTTCCAGATGCTCAAGGTTGTGAGAAACCATGCTCTGCTCCTGCTTCAGACTCTCGGCGATTTCATTGACACTTCTTGGCTTTACGCGCAGAGCTTCCAGAATTGCCAGCCTTGTTGGGTTTGCCAGAACCTTGAAAAACACGTAGCACGTCTCAGATAGCCCTTGTTTCATTCAAACCAACTCGCATGACACAGTTGTCATATGACAAACTATTCATACTTATAAGCGTTTCTGCTTCCACATACCCATCCCTAAAGACCGATCATAAGAAGCAGTCCGCTCAGCGAGCTAGAAAAAAGTGGAGATCGCGCGGGAAACATCACCCTCTTACCAAGCTAAAGACTTAAGTTGAATGATAATTGATTTCGATGTTGAAATGAACCCTTCAGAAATGATGTTAACCGCCTTAAAATTCAACGAGAAAATCAACCAGCAAGACCTTGAAGGCCTAACCGAACTAATGACGGAAGACCACGCTTTCATAAACAGCGAAGGAGAAACCACCAAAGGCAAAAACACCATGAAAGAAGGCTGGAAACAATTCTTCAAAAAATACCCAGACTACAAAAACATATTCACATGCGTCACAACCCAGAAGAACGTGGTCGTCATGATCGGCTACTCAACCTGCTCCTACAAACCACTCAGCTGCCCAAACATGTGGACCGCCAAAATCCGCGGCAAACGCGTCTCCGAATGGAGAGTAAGCTGGCTCGACCGAAAGTGAGCACGCCGTCAGTTTTCAGAGGAAGGTTTAGGTGTCCTGTAAACAGTATTGTTCAAGGTGGCATCATGGCTCAGGTTCAGCTCAGACTGTCTCGCGAAACGCTTGAAAAGCTAGACCGATGGGTATCGAAAGGCAAGTTCAAAAGCCGAAGCGATGCAGTAACGACGATCATAGGCTTATACGAAGAACAAGAAAGAACACGCGAGTATCTCAAGATGCTGATGAAACGGAGCCAAGAAACAAGAAAACATCCTGAATCTCCTAGCCCTCTCGAGGAATCCTAGGGTTTTTGCCATACTCAATGCTCTTCTACGGAACATCCCTGATTGTTGCGGCGTCCCGAAGAAAGACCCTGGAAGACAACAACGTCAACGCGCGCTAATCTTCCATTGCCAGATCATCAAAAAGAGAAAAAAGGGGTTTAGGGGTAATGTTGGCCGTAATGGTTTGCTAATATTATCGCATCGTAGATGTCTACGACGTTGTCACCGTTGATGTCGATGTTTGCGTTCCAATGTGGGCTTGTCGGGTTCGTGTTGTACGCGCCCGCGAGCTTTATTGCATCGTATATGTCGACTTGGAAGTCGCCGTTCACGTCTCCCGGTATCGTCACTATGAAGCTTCCGCCTAAAACTGTGTTGTCAGCTACGCGCGTCTCGCCAGGAACAGGCCCGGCCGTTGTTGTGAGAGTGTAGTTGCCGTACTGGAGGGCGGTCGTGTTTAGGGAGCAGACCATTTCAACGGAGCACGTCTGGTTTAGGCCGTAAATCGCCTGTTGTTGAAATGATGTGCCATTTGCATAGAAGGTGACGTTGAAGTCTTCTAGGCAGAAGCCGTTGTTGTAGGCTGAGATTGGATATTTGGTGCAGTAGCCTTTGCCTATTATTGTTTTGGAGAGGTCTCCTCCCGACAAACAGATGTCATGCAGGAATACGTCGACGCTTGCGTCAACGGTAGCATACGGTATAGGATTCGCATATCGATCCGATATAGCTGTCCACGGAAAGCCTACGAAATGTAGGTCGGACGTTCCTTCTCCTATCGCTTTGAATTCCAAACGATACAGCGTAGCGCTGCCAGTTAGTGACCTGAAGCCAAAAAACCACACTGTGCCTGGTCCTCCATGACCCTCCCACGCGTTGAGACGCTGCAGTACGCTACTGTTGAAACTGATTTCTGTCTGCCAACCTGCCATTCCGACCACGTTGAATATGCAAATGTCTATCGTGAATGTCTCGTTCGGCGCAACGTGAATGTATTTAGGATAGAGGTAATAAATGGCCTGAGTGATGTCCGTTATGGTCACAGCTCCATCAGCAAATGTGTTGTCACCGGTGTTTGTTTCGCCTGGCACGGGAGAGGCTGTCGCCGTTATTGCGTAGGTTCCCAATGCAAATCCCGTTGTGTCCCAATTCAAGCTGCAGACCTGGCTGGTATCAAAATCCATGTCAACCACGGTTGTCGTGTCCACCGCAGTGCCGTTTGCGTATACGGTTATGTTGAACGTCTCCTTCATGTTGCCGTGATTTGCAACTGTCACGTCTACTTGCTCAATCGATCCGGGCAGTACATAAGGAATGCACGTGATGGCCGTGACTGCGATGTCATGCATGGGAAGCTCCACCGAGACTGTTCCGTCGACGAACGTGTTGTCTGCGGTGTCCTCCTCTCTTGGAAGAGACGTCACCTCTGCGCTTATGACGTACAAACCGATCGGCGTCGCCGATGTATTCCACAATGTGCCGCCGTGCATAATGGAGGACGGAGATAGACTCAGCGCTTCCTGGAAATAGATCAGTGTCGAATTCGCGTATATAGATAGGTTGAAAATTGCTTGAGTTTCACCTTGATTCTGAATGTCCACTTGAATCGGAACCTCTTCTCCCTGGATTACGCGAGTACTGTAGGGTGTGATGCCTATGATGGCTATGTCGATTATTTCTGCGCGTACAGTGACGATTTGCTCCAATAAATCAGAAAGCCCAAAGCTATTGGTGACATTCAGCGTAACCGAATAGTTGCCTGGTTCGCCGTAGATGTGGTCTGTCATGACTCCAGTTCCTGTTCCGTTGTCGCCGAAGCTCCATTCATAGCTGATAATAGTTCCACTGTTTGCCAGCGAAGATGAAGCATCAAAAATCGCGGTGTTGGTTTCCACAGGGATCAGTGGAGACCATGTGAAGTTGGCGGACGGAGGAAATGGATAGTGTACGCTAATCACGTTTTCTGCTTGACCAGATAGGCCTTCGCTGTCCGTGACGTTGAGGATGACGGTATAGTTGCCCACGTCTGTGAAGGAATGTTCCACGTTTTTCCCTGTTGTTGTTCCGTTGTCGCCGAAATTCCATTCATAACTGACAATCGTTCCACCGTTTGGCACTGACGATGAAGCATCAAAAGACACCGTCTCGTTTGTACAGGGATTCAAAGGAGACCATGTGAAGTTGGCGGACGGAGGAAATTGAACGTAGGAGTAGTTTCCGGTCAATGTAATGTTGTCAGTAAGGACTACAGTCCTGAAGCGGCTCGTGTTTCCATCTAACCATCCATCCCAAATGTAAAATAAGTCATCGGATGTGCAGTTTTCCGGCATCTCCACATCTAGAGCAGTGTTGACTTCATACGTGCCCTCCCATGGAGTTTTCAGAAATGATCCATTTATGCTGAAATCCACGTTTCCAGGCGAACTGTCTATTTTGAGCGTGCATGGATTTAACCAATGCGCGCTCGCTAAGAAGTATGCCTCCGAGTTTCCGTCCTTTGTATCAATTGTCGCCACGCAGACTTGACTACCAGTCAGCGCAAGACCTGCTGGGATTGATGGATTCCCATCATCTGGCGTGATCATCTGTGATGGAACGATTACATTTCCGCTTGTGTCTATCTTCATATAGTAGGTTTCTGTGACTCCGGTGGACTCGTTGCCATAGATTATATGAATGTAGCCATAATCGTCTAACTCGGCGAAATACCCACTTCCCTCCGCCAGAGTTATTCCTCCAGAGGATGGGGTCCAATTTGAACCGTGATCGGTGCTGTATTTGAATTTCAACGTTTGATAGCTGTTGCCAGCATAAACGGCATATACGCCTCCAGCATTGTCGCACACGATCCAGGGGTCTCTGTCATCATTCTGTATGGTGGAACCACCAAAAACGATCTCGGAATCCCAGCTGTATCCGTTGTCGATGCTTCGGCGGAAGTACATTTCATCCCATAGACTTTCGCTATACCAATCCCCCCCGACAGCATAGTACACATAGCCAGAATCATCTGCAGCCAATGAGGGATGATAGCCAACGTCCATCCCATCGAACGCGTTAATGTTTGTAGGACTGGTCCAGGTGAGACCACTATCTTCGCTTCTGGAGTACCAGATATCACCGTTGTCATTGCCAAGATAATCTGATCCGTAGGCCAAATGAACTGTGTTGTTCATCCCAACGAAAATATCGTTGGTGTACAGAAACAAATCGGTGGGAGACAACTCCTCTTGAATGGTAATTGGTCCCGACCAGTTTGTGCCATTGTATCTTGCATAGTAGATGCCTGTAGGTGCCGTGTCGCGTGGCTCCCAAGTTTTTTGACGAGCGAAGCTCATGTGAACTATTCCATTGTCATCCATCGCAATCGCAGCGCAATGGCGCTCGTTCTCCATGACATCAAAATCCGGATCAACAGCGATCTGAGGTGTACTCCAAATCTCTCCACCATCCGTACTCTTGGTGAAGTACCAATCAAATTGTCCAGTGAGATTGTCCGTGAAGACGACTATTATGTAGTTCGGATCGTATTTTTCATTAGTGGCTACCATCGCATAACGCGTTACTGTCGAAGTATTACTCAACCTTCTGTATGGGGTCCAGAAAAGCGACTCTAGGCGCTGCGAACTCACAGGCTGGATCGATCTGCTCAAGATTCCTGTTGAAATCGACGTGCTACCAAGAAGCAAAGCACACACTAATAGCAGTTTCAGCAATATCCAAAAATGAATTTTCCTCGACAATTTTCCTTTCCCCAATAACCATGTCAACGAATTCACTAAATAAGGTTTGTGAAACATTTTTTCCTAGAATAAAATTGTTTATTTTGATGCGTTTGGCACACTTTCTTTCATTAGTGTTTGCATGACGCGCGCGCTTTTCCGGGCTCTGGTCCAAGAAATTGCTTGTGGCCTTGCAGGAGTAAAAGGAAAACTCACCGCGCGATCTTCTAACAAAAATTCGTGCCCTCAATGCTTCTTTCTTGGGAAATATTTCCTGGTGCGTAGCCCCAGCTTGACGAGGGAAAGCATCAGCGGCACCTCCATCAACGGACCGATCACCGTTGCCAAAGCAGCCCCCGAACCTATCCCGTACAACGTCGTCGCGACGGCTATGGCCACTTCAAAATGACTGCTGCTCCCAATCAACGTCGTATCGATAGCCGTCTCATACTTCCACCCAAGGAAGTAACCGAGAAGATACGTCCACGTGATCATCGTAGCATAATGCAGCAGGTTCGGAGCAGCCAAATACGCAACGAGAGCTGGGTTGTTCAGAATCGTCTGCCCCTCAAACGAAAACAAAACTATCAACGTCAAAAGCAACGCGATAATAGACACTTTGCCAACCCGGGGGTTGTAGACGTCCTTGAACCATTCCTCCCCCTTCCTTTGATTGATCAGCCTCCTAGAAATCGCTCCAGAAACGACTGGCAAAGCTATGAAGACCAAAACGCTCATCGCGATCAGGTCCCACGGAACCGGAATCCCACTAACACCCAAATACAAACCAGCCAACGGAGCATAAAGCGCCAACATTAAAAGCGCGTTTATCGCCGTATTAATCAACCCTTGAGCCATATCGCCTTTTGCGAGGAACATCCACCACATGACCATAGCCGTGCAAGGCGACAAACCGAGAAGAATCACCCCGGCAATGTACTCAGGGTTGCCAGCCAAAATGGTGTTCGCAAAAAGCGTCATCAAAGGCGGAGCAATCACCCAGTTCGCGATAATTGTGACCAAAAGCGGCTTGGGGTTCTGTGCCGCCCGTTTTATGTCGCCGAACCGTATGCCCACGACCGTCGGATACATCATGAAAAACAACAATATGCCAATCGGAATCGACAACTTCAGAAACTTCAAAGAATCCATAAACTGGCCGAACGCCGGCAGAAACCTTCCGATTAGCAAGCCTGCGACGATGCACAACGCGATCCAAACTGTGAGATACTTCTCCCACAAGCCAAGCGACAGTTCCTTTTCCACGTGCTTCTCAGGAGCCCGCACTCTGTTTCACCGCGGTTTTCCTGATGCCAAGCTGATGACATATTCAAGTACTTAAATATGTTGTTTTGACCACGAGCTAAGAAACGTTCAACCGCAACAAACCCTTAATCAACACCGGGTCGACAACGCCGTAAAAAACCCATTTCCCATCTTTCCTATCCTTCGCCAAACCCACATTCTGAAGAATCCTCAAATGATGAGACGCCGTCGGCTGCGTAAGATTCAAAGCAGCCATAACCTCGCAAACACACATTTCCCGAGCCAACAACAATCCCAAAATCCGCAACCTCGTCGAATCCGCAAGAGCCTTGAAAACCTTACTCTTTCTCCCAGCATCCTCCACGTTCATGTTCTTATTGGCCAGTCTCTCCAGTTCAGCAGCATGCTCCAAGGCGCTTTCTCCAGAACAAATGCCCGACGCGGCAAGCCGCTGCAGTCTCCGCTCTGTCTTTGACGACGGCATAAACAGTCGATCGACAGATAACAAATAACATATTTAAATCCGTTGTTACAAGCTTCAACCTGACAAGAAGGATACAATGAAAAAAGTACTCTTCGTATGCGTCGAAAACGCCGGCAGAAGCCAGATGGCAGAAGCCTTCGCCAACCATTACGGAAAAGACAAAATCTCGGCGTCAAGCGCAGGCATCAAACTAGCCGACAAAGTGAACCCCACCGTTGTCGAAGCCATGAAAGAAAAAGGCATCG
>Ga0315285_10006555_pt1 | contig 12003 bp, 5 predicted proteins | sample YL17G09_36_MG_FD_203698 | JGI IMG/M metagenome (GOLD analysis project Ga0315285, IMG submission 203698) | Sediment microbial communities from Yellowstone Lake, YNP, Wyoming, USA - YL17G09_36 | ecosystem: Environmental > Aquatic > Freshwater > Lake > Sediment | place: USA: Wyoming | collected... | reverse complement strand
TGCGCTGGCTTTTTATAGCATCCGCTATTTTCAATTTTCATAGTAACGAATTTCTCCTGTCGCACCTTTATAGGGCAGGCAAATGCCTGCCGTGTGCGACAAAAAGAAGATATAGTTTGACTGGAGAAAAAAGAGATGCAGCTTTCCATCTGCGGGTCTTCCGCTTATGCTTCAGACCGCGCAGTATTCCCAGCTGCAGTTAATAACAAGCGTCCTAACAAAAAAACTGAATATACAATTTTTTAAAACCATTTTAAAATATTACATCTATTACAGCACTTATAGAATTATTTCCAAAATTTAGATATGGTAAAAGGTGAATACATGTTTGGATGCTATTTAATAAATTAAAGATTTGTCCAAGTTGTCAAAGAAAAGTAGAAAAGTCAAAATTAATGATAATTGAAACAGAAGTAGGGACAAAAGTAACATGCTGTGATAATTGCATCACTTATCTTAAAATAAGAAGAAAAATAAGTTAAATAAACCACTATACTTGTTTTTTATGTAATGTAGTTACTAGTATTAGACCAATCAAATCCTTTCACAAGTTTAATTTTTGGTGCGTCACTTAAAGGTAACCAACCCTGGATTGGATATACTAAATTTGGTAAGAATTGTGTAATATCTTTTGACAACTTAGTAATGATATGCTCTTCACCAAAATTTTCTTTACTTATTTCATAAGTTTTACGCTTTGCTATTTCTTCGTCAAGATATCCAAGAGCATGAATATACTCATGCAGTAAAACATGGAAACTATATGGTTTTAGCAATTGTGGCTTTGTTTCAATGATTCTTCTTATTGGTGTTTTATTTACTACAATTATATTAGACGTAACTGGGTAGTAAGCACCTATAAATCCGTTTAAAGAAGAACCAAGTTCTTGTAATCCAAGCATCAAACCAGCTCTTGAACAGCCTTCACTTTTACGAACGGCATCTTTTACCATTTCAAAACTATCAATTAGGCTTTGTTCTAATTCAAGGTTGTTATTTTTTTCCATAATATAACTATATAGTTAACAATTGTTAATAATCTTTTCTATACAAGAGATGCATTTCACTTTTCCAAGATCTGAAATAAAAATTAATAAGGAAAAAACAAACCATGGTCATAGATGAAGAATAATAAAAATAAGGAACAAAAAGAGTCACATCAATAGACACAGAAAGAATAATAAAAATAAATACTTTAAATAACCTATTACTAACTTATAAGCAAAAGATTTGAATATAAAGACGTAATGTGGATAAAACCTGACTCAAATAACAACTATAGATTAAATAATGATTTAGGGGGACAATCTTGAAAAACATTATAATTAAAGGAGCACGAGAGCACAATCTAAAAAACATCAATCTTGAGCTCCCAAGAGATAAATTCATTGTAATTACTGGAATATCTGGCTCTGGTAAATCAACACTTGCATTTGACACAATTTATGCAGAAGGCCAGAGAAGATATGTTGAATCTCTCTCTGCATATGCTAGACAGTTTTTAGGACTGATGAATAAACCAGATGTTGATAGTATCGAGGGTCTATCACCAGCAATTTCTATAGAACAAAAATCTACTAGTAAAAACCCTAGAAGCACAGTTGGTACTATAACTGAAATTTATGATCATCTGCGTTTACTATTTGCAAGAATTGGAACTCCATATTGCCCAGAACACAATATAAAAATAGAGACTCAGACACCTCAGAAAATTGGAAATAGAATCAATCAAGATTTTCAAGGAATGATCACAATTTTATCACCTATTATCCGCCAAAAAAAAGGAACTTATGAGCAGCTTTTTAAAGACTTGAACAAAGAAGGATATACCAAAGTTAGAGCTGATAAGGCACTCTATAGAACTGATGACGAAATAAAATTGGACAGATACAAAAAACATGATGTTGAAATTGTTATTGATAGACTCAACCCTGATGATAAAACAAGACTTGCAGAAGCTTGTGAAAATGCTTTGAAAAAATCTGATGGTTTACTAATTGTTCTTGATAAAAAAGAAAACGAAAAACTGTATTCTTCAAAAATGGCATGCCCTGAATGCGGAATTGTTTTTGAAGAGCTACAGCCTAGAATGTTTTCATTTAACAGTCCATTTGGAGCATGTGAAGAATGTCATGGTCTTGGAATAAGAATGGATTTTGACCGAGATTTAATTATTCCAGATAAAAGTTTATCGATAGTAGATGGTGCAATAAGACTATATAGAAATGCAATGGATGGCTGGAGAATAAAGTTTCTTGGTTCTGTTGCCAAACACTATGGTTTTGATATCTTTACACCAATCGAAAATCTAACAGATGAACAATACGATGTTTTAATGTATGGTTCGCTCGAAAAAATAAGATTTGATATGGTATCCAGAAGTGGAGATGCACAGTGGTCTGGTAAAGGTTCCTGGGAAGGGCTTATTCCTCAATCTGAAAGACTCTATAAACAAACAGAATCTGAATATAGAAGATCAGACCTTGAAAGGTTCATGAGAATTTCACCTTGTACTGTTTGTAATGGTAAAAGACTAAAGAAAAAGATTTTGTCAGTTAAAATTGCAGATAAATCAATAATAGATGTAACTGACATGTCAATTAAGCAATGCATTGTTTTTTTCAAAACTCTGATTTTAACAAAGAAAGAAGAGGAAATAGCTTGGCAAATTTTAAAAGAAATAAAATCAAGACTTGATTTTTTAGACAAAGTTGGACTTAATTATTTGACCCTATCTAGAAGTACAGGAACACTGTCTGGTGGAGAGGCTCAAAGAATCAGACTAGCAACCCAGATTGGTTCAAATCTTATGGGAGTAATTTATATTCTAGATGAACCCTCTATTGGACTTCATCAAAAAGATAACAAAAAACTTATTGATACTCTCTATAGACTTAGAGATCTCGGTAACACATTGATTGTAGTTGAACATGACGAAGAAACAATCCGTCATGCTGATTATGTAGTGGATTTAGGCCCTGGTGCTGGACTTCATGGTGGAAGAATCATAGCACAAGGAACTCCAAAAGAAATAGAAAAACATCCAACATCATTAACAGGAAAATATTTATCAGGTGAACTAAGTATAGAACTGCCTGAAAATAGAAGAAACTCAGATAAATTTGTTCATATTTATGGCTGCAAAGAACACAATTTAAAAAATATTGATGTTGACATCCCAATTGGTGTTTTAACACTAATAACAGGTGTTTCAGGTAGCGGAAAATCAACGCTAGTTTATGATATTTTATACAAGGGCTTGATGAGAAAATTATATGATTCAAAAGATAATCCAGGAGAGCATGATTCAATCGAGTTTGATGAAAAAATTGACAAAGTAATAGTAATTGATCAAAGTCCCATTGGAAAAACACCAAGAAGTAATCCTGCAACCTATACAAAAGTTTTTGATGAAATACGAAAGCTTTTTGCAAAAACACCTGAAGCAAAAAGACGTGGATATCAACCTGGCAGGTTTTCATTTAATGTTAAAGGTGGTCGCTGCGAGGCATGTCAGGGAGATGGATTAATAAAAATTGAGATGAACTTTTTACCAGATATCTACATTGAATGCGAAGAATGCAAAGGTAAACGATACAATAATGAAACACTTGAAGTAAAATATAAGGATAAATCAATTTCTGATGTTCTAAATATGAGTGTAGAGGAAGCCTTTGACCAGTTTCAAAACATACCATATATTAAGAAAAAATTAGAGACACTTATTCAAGTCGGTCTTGATTATATCAAACTTGGACAGAGTTCAACGACTCTTTCGGGTGGCGAAGCTCAAAGAATAAAATTGACCAGAGAATTATCCAAAAAAAGTACTGGAAGAACCATTTATCTACTTGATGAACCAACAACAGGTCTTCATTTTCATGATGTTAAAAAGCTAATCGATGTTCTTAATAGTCTTGTAGATAAGAGAAATACTGTTATTATAATAGAACACAATCCTGAAGTTATAAAGTCTGCAGATTATATAATAGATCTAGGTCCTGAAGGCGGAGATCTAGGTGGGGAAGTAGTCGCAGTTGGAACACCTGAGGAAGTGGCAAAAAGTTCTAGAAGCTATACTGGTGAAATTTTAAAACCTATTTTAAAAGGAAAAAAGAAATGCTTAATTTGAAAAACCTTACAAATAACCCAGGATGTTATCTTTTCAAGGATAAAAATGATAAAGTAATTTATATTGGTAAAGCAAAAAATTTAAAAAAAAGAGTAAAAAGTTATTTCCAAAAAGATGACTTAGATGTAAAAACTCAAAGTATGCTAAGACACGTTGAATCACTTGATTTTTTTGCAACCGACAATGAAGTAGAAGCCCTTGTTCTTGAAAATACGTTAATCAAGAAACATCAACCAAAATATAACATTCGTTTAAAAGATGCAAAGAGTCACACTCATATATTATTAACAACTGAAGAGTTTCCAAGAGTCCTTATTGCTAGAAATAAAGTTGGAAAAGGTAAATTTTATGGACCCTTTATTTCTGCTCATGAACGCGATTATATTTTACAGTTTTTGAAAAAAACATTTATTCTAAGATCATGTAAAAAAATACCTAAAAAAGCATGTTTACGTTATCATATTAATTTATGTGATGCTCCTTGTAAGGGATTAATTTCTAAATCAGATTATGATAAAAAGATAGCTAAAGTAAAGTTAGTTTTAACCGGACATACTGATAAACTGCTAAAAAAATTAAAAGAAGAAATGAAGAACTATTCCCAAAAAAATGAATTTGAACATGCGTTACAAATTCGTAATCAAATCTCTGCAATCGAACATCTTAATGAAAGACAAAAAATGCAACGTGAAAAAAAATACAACGAAGATATTATTAATTATCAAATTAAAGACGATAAAGTGTATCTAATACTTTTTAACATTTACAAGGGTACACTTTCTAATAAAAACGAGTTTGTCTTTGATTATAATGATGATTTTTTTGAAGAGTTTATCGTTCAATACTATTCTGAAAATCCTGTTCCAAAAGAACTTATTGTTCCAAAAAAGATAACAGATTCAATCAGTATTTTTCTTGAAAATAAAAAAGGCACAAAAGTAAGAGTAACTATACCTCAAAAGGGAGAAAAAAAACAACTTATTGATTTGGTTGAAAAAAATATTGAAATATCATTTTTTGCAGATATTGATAAAGTTGAAACACTTAAAAATAAATTAAATTTACAAGAAGCACCTATTGTCATTGAATGTTTTGACATTTCTCATTTATCAGGAACTTCAGTTGCAGGCTCAATGGTTCAATTTAGAAACGGTAAACCAGATAAGAATAACTATCGTAGGTTTAAAATCCGTTCTGTTGAAGGAATCGATGATTTCGCTGCAATTGCTGAAGTTGTTAGAAGAAGATACATTCGTCTGAAAAATGAAGATTTGGAACTTCCTAATTTAATTATTATAGATGGTGGTCGTGGTCAACTTAATTTTGCATTACAAGAACTTGAAAAACTTGATTTAAAAATTCCAATTATTTCGATTGCTAAACAATTCGAGGAAATCTATATTCCTGGAGAAATGCAACCTATTAGACTTTCAAAAAAGGATAAGGCTTTACAGTTTATTCAGGAAATAAGAAACGAGGCTCACCGTTTTGCAATTAAATACAACCGTCTTCTTCGTAAAAAAGAGTTGATCGCATGAATGAATTTAAACTTATAACTGATTTGAAGCCACAGGGCTCTCAACCTGAGGCAATAAAAAAATTAGTTAATGGTTTGAATCGTGGATACCAGTATCAAACCCTTCTTGGTGTTACTGGTTCGGGTAAAAGCCTAGATTATTCAGAACTTCTTATATTAAGAGATGAAAAAGAAGAAATTATTAAAATGAAAATTGGAGAATTTGTTGAAAAAAATTTAAAAAACCCACAAAAATTAAAAGATAGTGAATACCAAAATATTTCAGGATATAAAATAATATCATTTAATGAAATTAATTATAATATAGAAGAAAAAAAAATAAAACAAATTTCAAGACATAAGGAAGACTATATTTTTGAAATCATTCTTGATGATAACTCATCTATAAAAATTACAAAAGATCATAATTGTTATAAATTAAATAATTGTAAATTAGAATTATGTAAAACAACTGATTTAAAAAAAGGAGATTATCTACCTACATCAAATAGTATTATAGAGCCAAATAAAAAATTAGAATATGTAAATCTTTTGGATTATAATCCAAATATTAAGTTAAATATCAGAATGTTAATAAAGAAATACGATTCTGACAATAAAAAAATTTTAGAATTTTTTAAAAGAGAATTTATTGCACCAGGATGGAAGTTAAATCAAATTTTAAAAGAAACAAAGGAACGAGGAATTACTATTTCTCAACTTTATGAATACCTAAAAATTTTAAATTTAAAATTAAATCAAGTGAATGATTGCATCAAAATAATTACAAAAAAAGAAGATGTTACCTCGCCCCTAATAAAAATTGATGAAAAATTTTTAATATTTTCAGGATTATATCTCTCTGAAGGACATAATACTAAAAAATATATTTTAATTTCTAATTCTAATAAAAATTTGCAAAATAAATGTCAGTATTTTCATAAATCTTTAGGTTTGAAATATTATCAGAGGAATAAAAACGATATTTGTTATAATTCTATTTTGTTATCCAGATTTTATCAAATATTTGGTTGTAATGCTTTTGAAAAAAAAATTCCAGATCTTATTTACAATCTTTCAAATGATAAAATAGCCCATTTTTTAAGAAGTTTATTTGATGGAGATGGGTGGGTTGAACCTAATTCAGTTCTTTTACGCTCTGCATCAAAAGAGCTGATTTATGATACAAAAAATTTGCTTTTAAGATTTGGAATTACATCTAGGGTAACTAAGAAAAAATCAAAAAATATCTATTATAAGTTAAATATAACTGGTAAAGAAAACATTCAAAAATATAAGAAATACATATCGTTTTCAATTTTATATAAAAAAGAAAAATTATCAAGAATTAACAAAAAAAATGCTAATACAAATGTGGATCTTTTACCTAATAGTTCAGATTTTATTAAAAACCTTAGAAATAAATACAATTTATATCAAAAAGATTTTGCAGAAATTATTGGATGTAATCGAAGTTATATTTCAATGCTTGAACACAATAAAAGATCTATATCTAAAAAATTATTTTCAAAAATTATTGAATGGTTAGTTAACAAAGATAAAAGTTATAAATATTTAAGAAATCTAATAAATTTTAATTTTAGAAAAATTGAAAAAATAAAAAAAATAAAAAATAAGAATAAATATGTTTATGATATATCTACAGAAGACAATGAAAATTTTATGGCGGGTTTTGGTAATATATTTGTGCATAATACTTTTAGTATGGCTAACATAATTGAACAAATCCAGAAACCAACCCTTGTCCTTGCTCATAATAAGACCCTTGCTGCTCAGCTTTTTTCTGAGTTTAAAGAATTTTTCCCAGAAAATCGGGTCGAATATTTTGTTTCTTATTATGATTATTATCAACCTGAATCATATATCCCAGAAAAAGATCAATACATTGAAAAAGACGTTAACATAAACCCAAAGATTGAACAGATGAGACTATCTGCAACTGCATCGCTATTATCTAGACCTGATGTTATTGTTGTTGCATCTGTATCATGTATTTACACAGTTGGTGATCCAAAGGATTTTATATCACTAGGGTTTGAAATAAAAAAAGGAAATAATATTGATAGAAAAGAAATTTTGGAGCATTTAATTAATATGCAATACGAGCGTAATGATTTTGATTTAGCACCAGGTAGATTTAGAGTCAAAGGAGATACAATAGACATAATTCCGGGTTATTATGATAATATAATTAGAGTTGAATTGTTTGGTAATGAAATAGAAAAAATATCAGAAATAGATAAAATAACAGGTGAATTGAAAGAAAAACTGGATTACTTTTTTATTTATCCAGCAAAACATTTTGTTATTGCTGAAGATAAAAAGAAACGAGCAATTAATTTAATTAAAAAAGAGCTTGAAGAAAGACTCTCACAACTTGATATGCTCGAAGCCCATCGACTTAAACAAAGAACACTTTATGATATTGAAATGATTGAAGAAACCGGTTTTTGTAAAGGAATTGAAAATTATTCTCGTCATTTTGATGGAAGAAGACCTGGTGAAAAACCGTTTTGTTTTCTTGATTATTTCCCAAAAGATTTTTTAATGTTTATAGATGAAAGCCATAGAACCATTCCCCAGGTTCATGGAATGAACCATGGTGATTATTCAAGAAAAAAAGCTCTTGTTGATTATGGTTTTAGACTTCCAAGTGCTTATGATAATAGACCTCTTAATTTTGATGAGTTCTATGATTATATGAGAAGTGTCATTTTTGTTTCTGCAACACCAGGTGATTATGAACTTGGTATCTCTGGTCAGGTTGTCGAGCAAATAATTAGACCTACAGGTCTAGTTGATCCACCTGTTGAAGTTAGAAAGACTAAGGATCAGATTGATGATCTTATTTCTGAAATTCGCAGTACTGTTAAACGTGGAGACAGGGTTCTTGTAACTACCCTTACAAAAAGGCTTGCTGAAGAATTATCAGAGTTTTTAGCTGAAAAAGACATTAAAACTAGGTATCTTCATGCAGAAATTGAAACACTTGAGCGATCTGAAATCATTCGTCAGCTTCGACTTAGAGATTTCGATGTTTTAGTTGGAATTAATCTACTTCGTGAGGGAATTGATATTCCTGAAGTTGGTTTTATTGGAATCCTTGATGCTGATAAGGAAGGATTTTTACGTGATCATAGAAGCCTGGTTCAAATAATTGGAAGGGCGGCAAGAAACGTCAATTCAAGGGTTGTTTTGTATGCTGATAATATCACTGATTCAATAAAAATGGCTCTTGATGAAACAAACAGAAGAAGAAATATTCAGCTTGAGTACAATAAAAAACATAATATTACTCCAACTACAATTGTTAAGCCTATTAAAGAAAAACTTGTGGAAGTAAAAGATATAAAACATATTCCAAAAAAGGATATTCCAAAAATGATTGTCGGTCTTGAGCTTGAAATGAGAGAAGCAGCTGACAGTTTAAATTTTGAAAAAGCAATATTTATTAGGGATAAAATAAAGAGATTAAAGCAAAACCTTGATATAAACAGGTGAAGTGCAGATTTTATATTTGATTAATATCAAGTTTATCTGCATATTCTTTTACTTCCGACATCTCACTTGTTGAAACACAACGTGATATATCATCAAAATCATGTGCATAATATTCTGGTCTATACTGACCCATAATATTTACACAAGTATCTGGGATTTCTTCTGCAATCCAATCCATAATTGGTTTTGAACAACAATTTACATGATTAGGCATTACAAGATGACGAATAATCATTTCACCATTTTCATATGCGATTTTATGATTCCTTTTTATAATTTCTAAATAGTTATCAACCTTTGATAAACGTTTAGCACATTCATCGTTTCCATATTTAAAATCAGTAAGATACAAATCAATGACTCCATTTAGCAGTTCCATTGTTTCGGTAGAACAATACATATTTGAATTCCAAACCTGAGGAATATTATCGTTACATTCCTTCAAAGTTTTAAGGATATAAAGAAGATTTGGTGTTGGATCACCTCCTACCCAGTTTACGTTTCTTGATCCCTGAAGTTTTCTCTCATGTATTATATCTTTTAATATTGAAGGTGAAATATATATTCCACATTTCTGCTGACTAATATCCCAGTTTTGACAGAATACACAATGAAATGTGCAACCCGAAAAAAAGATTGTATGCGACGGTATAAGTACACTTTCTTCACCTATATGCAAAAACTCAGAAGCAACACAAGATTCTATCACTTCACAATTTCCAGATTTCTTTGTTCTATCAACACTACATCTTCTTTCACAAAAACAACAGTTCTTAAAAATCCTAGACGCAAGTTCAATTTTGAGATCAAGAAGAGATTGTTTATATTCAACATCATCAAGTTTCAAATTTTGAATTAACTTGTCATGTTTTATCCATAAATTATCAATTGGTTCTGAATTTTTAAAAGAAACAGGGACATGTTTAGATTGTAAATATTTTGCAGTTCTTTTTTCTTCTAATATTTCAAAGTAATCTGATAGAAGAGCTCTAAGGTCTCCCATTATAATTTGAAATGCTCTAGAGGATTTAAAACTATTTTCAAATGGTTTCTTTAATCATTGGACTCAGTTGTTTATCTTTGAAACCACGTTGTTGCATTGCACCTGATGGACATGATGCTACGCATGCACCACAGCCCATACATAATGCGTCTATAACTTTTGCATGTGATTTTTTATCCTCTTTTACAAGTTCAATTGCATTATAGGGGCAAACCAAGATGCATGTACTGCAACCAGAACATAATTCTTCTTCAACATAGGATATAAGTGGCTCAGACTCAAGTTCTTTTTTAGATAAAATATTTGCTGCACGAGCTGCAGCACCACTTGATTGAGCAACAGAGTCCTGAATATCTTTTGGACCTTGGCAACAACCTGTAATAAATATTCCACCAGTAAAAGTATCAATTGGTCTTAACTTTGGATGAGCTTCTAACAAGAACCCATCTGCGCTTTGAGATATATGAAGTAGACGAGCAAAATCTGCAGCATCTGCCCTAGGTACTAGAGCAGGTACAAGTACAATAAGGTCTGTTTTAATTTCAAAGAGTTTATTTGTTATAGTATCAAAAATATCAATACTTAATTGATTACCGGATTTTCTTACCTCAGATGGACGGCCACGAAAGAAGTTTGTTTTTATTCCACGAATATTTCTATAGAATTCTTCGTAACCTTTTCCAAAACTTCGTATATCTGTGTAGCAAACATTTATCTCAACATCATCACCAAGTTTTTCTTTTAATAGATAAACATGTTTAAGTGCACTCATACAACCAATACGACAGCACCATGTACATTTTGTTTCATCTCGTGAGCCTACACACAATATATATGTTATACTTTTTGGTTTTTCACCATTTGATGGACGGAGGATTTCACCAGCTGTTGGACCAGATGAATTTATTAATCTTTCCATCTGAAGCGTTGTAATAACATCGTCAGAACGAGTATAACCATATTCATACATTGAATTTGGATCAAGTAAATCATAACCAGTTGCAACAATGATTGCTCCAACGTTAAGTTCGATTTCTTTATCTTTTTGTTTAAAGTTTATAGCACCTGCTACACAAGCCTTTACACAGAGTGGTTCTGTTCCACATTTACCTCTTGTAAGCATTAAACAATGCTTATCATCAATGGTACATTTAAGAGGGATTGCTTGAAGAAACGGTATATATACTGCACTGCGTTTGCCCATTCCCTCATCAAATTCACTAGGTATCCGATCTTTTAGCCGGCAAGCCATCGTGCAGTCGCCACAACCTGTACATTTGTCCATATCAATGTAACGAGCTTTTTTCTTTACTTTTACAGTATAATTTCCAATACTACCATCAACACTAACAACCTCTGAATAAGTTAGAAGCTCGATGTTTAGATGATTAGCAACTTCCATCATTTTAGGTGTTAAAATACAACCAGAGCAATCAAGTGTTGGAAATGTTTTGTCAAGTTGAGCCATTCTACCACCAATGCTTGGAGACTTTTCAACAAGATAGACCTTATGACCCTCTTCAGCAATATCTAGAGCTGTTTGAATACCGGCAATACCGCCACCAATAACAAGAGCGTTTGGTACAACCTTTATTTTTGATGTTTCAAGCGATTCCAATAATTTTGCTTTGGCAACAGCACCTCTAACAAGAGCCTTTGCTTTCTCAGTTGCACGTTCTTTGTTATCATGAGCCCATGAACACTGCTCACGAATGTTTGCTATCTCAAGATTAAAAGCATTTATTCCCCCTGCTTCAACAATACCTCTAAAGGTATGTTCATGCATACGAGGTGAACAACAAGCAATAACAACACCATCAAGTTTGTTCT
>Ga0315285_10006554_pt1 | contig 12003 bp, 14 predicted proteins | sample YL17G09_36_MG_FD_203698 | JGI IMG/M metagenome (GOLD analysis project Ga0315285, IMG submission 203698) | Sediment microbial communities from Yellowstone Lake, YNP, Wyoming, USA - YL17G09_36 | ecosystem: Environmental > Aquatic > Freshwater > Lake > Sediment | place: USA: Wyoming | collected... | reverse complement strand
CCTGCCGGAGCAGTTACTCTATTAATATAGAGTGGAAAAAATAAAAAATTATCAATTGGACATGATTTATCGAGCACCCATTTTGACCATTCCCGTACAGTCTCTGGTGTATCATGCGGAAGACCTACTATAAATCCGGAACTCATGGCAACATCTGATTTCCACATGTCATTCTTTAACCAGCACAAGAGATCTTTTGTCTTTTCGGGATGCAATCCTTTACCTATCGATTTTCCTGCCTCGTGATTAAGGGTTTCTATTCCGAAGACAGCCGATCTAAGCCCCGATTCCCTTAATAAAGATGCGGTTTCCCTATGAGCGTTAATTAAGTCGTGTCTTAAATATGCCACATATTCAATCTCAAATGGCAAACTTGTTACAATCTTATGCATACTCTCTAGCTTTTCTATCGAATCATTATGGGTATCATCGGCATATACATATCTAGTAATCCCATATTCATAGTAATTTTTGAGAAATTCATCCCTCAGTATATTATGATCCTTGATATAATCTAATTTCTTTTTTCCATTTAGAGCATATGAACAATATAAACATCTAAAAATACAACCCCTTGCTACTTCAATAGGAACTGTCTCGCCGTGTGCTAAAAAATCTGTTTTATGCCATGCGAAAGTGCTATCAGCAAAATTAAATTTTCCAGCATTCTTATCGCCATAGAATACCATTGTATTATTATATGTTTCGAACTGAAAGAATGGATTTTTACCTTGAAGGTATTTCATGTATTCGACTATTGCTTGATCACAATATCCGACTGCATATGCATCACATTGTCCACTTAAATTTTGTGTCTTGGTACCAGCTAGCACAATTTTTACATTGGGATTAATTTTCTTTATACTCTTAAACAGTTTATCCATTTTTCCATGTGAATATGGATAATCAAGTGTCCAGGTTCTACCACCTGGGTCATCGAGATATTCAAAAAACGTCGATGAAAATCCAACAAATAATGTGTCGGGTCCTACAAAAGCAGATATAATCTTTTCTATCTCCTCGTCATTAAATTTAGTGAAGAAATCTACCACCTGACAAGTATATCCTGCTGATCTAATCTCGTGGGCAACCTTATATGCACCCATGGTTCTGCTAAAACCTAACAAATCATACATTAGTTCTGTAAAAATTAAAGCGTTTACATTCATATCTTTAAGTAACAATAAGCATTGCTATCGCTTGTTTCACTTTCGGTCCAATCTGAGGTCAATACGAACCCAGCGGCCTTATAGGTAGTCCACGAAATTCTGCGCGGGTAACTCCATACATCGACACCAAGTTTTTTTGCATCGGCAATAGACCTCAATAATAATTGAAGTCCGAATCCCTTTCCACGATAATTTTTATTAACCCAAAGCCCGCGTGTTCTCATTAACCTATCTATCCCCATATGGTTACTATTGACGCCTATAATTTCATTATCAATAATATATCCATAGTAATAGGCAGGATAATCAAAGTTGGCCATGCCGGTATGTAAATCATCCGACTGATAAAGCATGGCACTATGAGTTTCAATAGTTGACCCACGTTCGGGCCATAATTCATATTGCCAAATCGATAATATAGTTTCGAAATCTATTTCTATGATACTACCCATCTTATTCCTCAATAAGATGATTAATATCCTCAGTTCCGTCAATTGATATCATGAATGTATATCTGTCATGTTTACTAAAATTCATGACGGCATGCTTATATCCTGTGTTTAGAAAATAAGCTTTCCCTGGTTCAAAGGCAACAGAATGCACCTGATTCTTTGCCCAGAAAATATTTACACAATCAGGCGTCGCTATAACAGGAATAATGATTCTAACAGCATAGGACGGATCATAATCGATATGAGGTGCAATACTAGTGCCGGCCTGTAATTTAACTAATCGGATACGAGTCGGTCTACCCTTAAACTTCGATACTACCTTATCAAAAATATCTTTATATTTCAAATATGTTTTTGTCGAATGAGTATATGTACGCTCATTAAGAGGTGAATCACTAAGTGTCGACATTAATTTCTTACGACGTATATTTTCAGACATGCTTGATTTATGCAGATCATTATGAACTACCTCGCACGAATCTAAATCTACATCATTCTTATTAAATTCAGAATCAGTTAAACTAATCTGGAAAAAATTATCATATACAGATTTAGCTAGCTCGTGATGTATTCCACAGAGGCTCTTATTAACCTCAACCACTGACAGAAATTCAGATTCGAGATCGACAATAATTTTCTGTAATTCTACCAATAAGTTATTATCTAAACATAGATGTTCTATGATACTGTAAATTGGTAATTTATGCTTTAGATTTTTCGACATTTAATCCCATCCTTAACAATTTATGTATGTGGCCACCCCAATCACATGTCTCATTGAACATAACACTGGCCGGTGATAGATGATGATTCCGGTGCCATCCCTCTCCCGCATGCATATAACCCAAAATAGATAAATTTTTAGGTCCTGCTGCATTATGGCAGAACACATTAACTGTGCTGCCAGCAAACCACATTAAAAATGCCGGAACAATAAGACATGCCCAATAAATTGAAAATGGTAAAAATACAAATCCAATTATATGTAGAGAAACTAACACCTTGAAGTAATGTTTATGTTGGAATACATATAATGGTTTTCTCAAAAGATCAGGAACATACTTAATTATATTAGCATCTCCACTCGATAACCAATATGCTCGCAACTTACCATGATGTATGGGACAATGTGGATCTTTTTCAGTGTCTGAAAATCTGTGATGAACTCGGTGAGTTCCTGCCCATGCTAGTGCAGATCCCGAACCACCTATCCAGGATAGTAAAACAAGTATTTTTTCAGTTACAGGATTTATTTTATTCTTATGTGCAACGGTTCTATGAAAGAAGGCCGTACCACATGCTCCGACAAAAATAATCTGACAGATAATTATGGCAGGAATAGAAATATATGGTGAGACAAGAAATAATCCCACAATGAACAGCACATGAGCATAAATTTGAAATGCAAGTAATAATTTTCTAAAATCCATAATACCACCTATTTGATATTTACCATACCATACAATTTAGATTTCCATTTTTCAACATCGGGCACTCCATGAACTATTAAGATAATCTTAGGATATGCTAAATCTGCACCATGCAGAAATTCACCATTGCTGAATATAAAAGTATTTGTATCAGCAGGTAAATCTACATAGATCTTTTCTTGTTGGGGTATATCTCCTAAGATATATGTTTGATTAGGGATTACACCTATCTTAGGAATAGGATTCTGGAGAAAACTAGATTCCGGCCAAGGTAACATATAGAATGTAGGGGATGGATTACTATCCCATAACATGACACGAAGGGAATTAGGCCACGGATACATCGTTGGAGTCGGGTCTAAATGGGGATTTACCCTTTTAATATTTGACGAAATACGTATGTTATTTATACGCAAGAATGGCATAGCAGTTCTTATTCTCTCAAACATAATCGGAAAATAAGAACTCCAATCTTCCATTTTATATGGAAAATCTTCATGCACTGCACTATTCCCGGTATCAGGAGATGACCAAATACCTACTGTATCCCATATAATATAAGGATTATCTTCCTTACCCATTGGAGATTTTTCTCGATTCCATAATTCCCAAAATAGATCCCAATTATCGGGTTCTATCTTAGGAATGTGTAATGGTAACCAGGATATATTGGTTAGCAGTGGATCTACTTCAAGAATTTCTGGACAAACTGGCGGTATAATACCATCAGTAAATCTTTTCAGAAATCTTAAGTCCATCACGGCATACTTGAAAGTTGAATTTGAAGTAAATCGTAATTTTCGGACCCTGCTAATGCGCCATGTTCTATCATTGTGGGATACATGATAAATTCTGTCTTACCTGGCACACCGACAAGGCGGGATCCGTCTTTCTTATTGGACATAAAAACCATTCCATCAGACCCACTAAGAACTACTGAAAGTATAGGAAGTTCTCGACCTAATTCGCCTTTGTTAAGGTCTATATGCATTGGAATAACTCCGTTTGCAAATACACGAATGCCGTTTATTAGTGGCTTATGCTGTTCAATTCCAAGCAATCGGAAAATTCTAATAGAATTTTTAACATTGAAATTGAACACTGACATCATCGGCTTGCCATCAACAGTTCGAACAAGATTATTATCACCTTGTCGGAATATATTATGGTAATCAAATTCGTGAGCATACTCTCCTTCAGGGAAGGACAACAGATAACTCACATTATCTTTAATCTCATTGTATTGAGAATTAAAAATGCTTGCTAGCTTATCTCTAAGCTCGTCTGTTATTTTAGGGACATCGTTAATAACCATTGTTCTACTCCATTAAATAATACTGGTGTGTCTGTTGCTATAAATGCGTTTTTCCCAAATACCTTCTTTAGATGGTATCTTTGGGTTACTTCGAACAGTCTTTTATTACTGTCATTGAATGATAAAACCAAAGATACGCATCCCAACTCTTTAGCTCTTTCAATTTGAAACTTTGTATTATATTCGTGTGAATATGATTTACATCCTATTCCAACATTTATAGATTTAGCATCTGCAAAGGCACGAAATCCGCCCTGATAGACCAGGGAACCATTAAATTGCCTTACCAATCCACCAGATCCCGCCCAAAACTGATCATTTACATAGATTAGCTGATAAGAATCTATTCTTTTTTCCCTAATCATTCGTATAAGCGACCATCGTTCACGATCGCTGTAATTTTCGGGCAAGGCAGCTACGTTATCAACACCAAAAGATTTAAGCAGTTCTACCTCCAATGTCTTAACAAATAGATCTCTATTCTCATCTGTGAGTGTCAACAATCTAATGTTATCCATTGCATAATTCCAGTGTTAATATTCCCAAACTCAAGATCTGCGATAACACGATTCTATTTGGTAATGTGTCGGTTGTCAATCTTTCTATGTATGGAATTAGTAAATTTTTATCAAAGATATCTAATTCAAAAAATTTAATATTTTCGAATACATATTTTTGAAATAATGGTAGCCAATTTTGATCAATAACAGGAGAGGTAAACGGCTTCTTAGGCATATCAGCTAACTTCGAATCCCATGTTCTGACAATGTTACGTAGAACATGTTTCGATGGATGATTTAATAATTTGAAATCTTCTATCGATCCTATATGATTGTGTAACACAGTATCCAAAAATGGATATCTATGTTCCTGCCCCAGGGACGCAGACTGAGAATCACCTAATAATTTTAATCCATACTCACTTAACCAATATCTGTAATACAGTTCCTGTGCCGTACCGGAAGAATCCTTTAGAATACATTCAAGATCGAGCATTTCTTTTCCAGATTTTGTCATTATTTCCGGGAATCGTGAGCCTAATGCTGCACTATCAGTTAAAAATTGAAATTTATCATTTGTATAGAAATGAGGATATCCATAAAATAACTCATCTGCGCCATCACCTGTCATACATACCTTATATCCTTGCTTAATCATTTCCTGATTTACAAGGTATTTTCCAACAGCGTGTGGATTGATAGATAAATTCTCCGAATTTAATGTAACTGTTGGAAAGTTTATAATTAAATCCGTATCTGTTATATCAATAAATGTTGTTGATATATCATGAAATTTACAAAACTCTCTTATATCATTAGATTCGGAATATATTGACCCAGGAAAATCAATACTGAAGCATTGGAATTTAGCATTATTCTTTTTTAAGTAATAAGCAATAGATGACGAATCGATACCACTACTAAGTACGACAGACAAGTTCTGATGTCTGGGAATTCGCCTAATAATAGCTGATTCAAGCAAAGACTCTATGTAATCTACTTCTGCGATCGGTCTCGGTGTGCCTATTTTATAGTGTTCGAGCTTACTATTCATATTAGCATCAATTGTGAGCGTATGGCTAGGTGGTATTGTATCTATACCAATAAATAAAGTTCTACCCATTGGGAGACATTGGCTTGCCAACGAGAACATACAAGATTTCTTGTCTATTTGAATGGCGATATTCATTACCGATAATGCCTTAACGGTAGACGAGATTAAAAATTCTCCTTTGTCTAAATAATATCTAAGTGGTTTGGTTCCAAACGTGTCAACAGCACATATCCATTCATTAGAGTCGGTATTATATACAACAAAACAGAATTCACCATTTAGATATCTTACAAAATCCTTTCCTATCCAGTGGACACCGTGTATAATTACTTCTGAATCGGAATCTGTTTGAAAAACATATCCCTTCGTTTCCAAGAAATGCCTTAATATTTCATAGTTATAAATTTCACCGTTAACGCACCCGACCAATGTTCTGTCATTACTCCATATCGGTTGAATGATTGGTTGTTCTGATGTTATAGATAGTAACGTATGCCCCAGAAACACTGTTTCGCCTATTCTACAAAAATTTCTGGAATCAGGTCCCCTGTTTGAGAGTGAATTAAGTGCTAACTCTATATTATCATCGGAGATAGCCTTATTTCCAGAGATAATTCCACACATTATACATCCTTATGCACTATTTCTAAATAATATAGGAGATATCCGGCATTAGGATGCCTATAATTAGAGAGAAAATGTCTTTGTATCTTTAACCCTGCGGCGTCTATCATACTCCTGAATGTTTCTAATCCCGATCCCCACGCAAATTCTTGTAATAGGATAACTCCATTCATAGATAAATGATTCTTGACTCCTTTATAAAAGCTCTCGTGTATTTTCCAGTCTTTGTCCATATATTTTCTGGGATTAGCATCCATTCTATCAAGAATATAGACGTTGCCGTTAAAATGTGGAGGATTACTAACAATTAAATCAAATTTTTCATAAGAGGGTATATTTTCCCAGTTATCTGAGTTATAAATTGTAATATTCTTTTCTATATTATTAATTATTGCTGTTCGAGATGCTTGATCTAATGCAGGTTGGTATATGTCTGATAGGCATAGTGTCTTGCAAAGATGATTTCCTAGTATAGAATATCCTATAAATCCCGGACCCGAACACCATTCATAACATCTATCAAATATTCTATCTGGATATAGCTCTTTAATGGTAATAACATAATCATTACTAAATAATGACCCGCCGCCATCGGTATCTTGTGTATAGAATACCGTTATGTCTCCACACATTATACTCTGTTCATCTCTGCTTTGCATTATTTTTCCAAAATAGGTTATATTTATATTCAAGTTCTTCTATATTGCTTATAGTTACATTTTCGTATCCTGCATTCTTAGAATAGAATGGTACATTTGAAAAATCAATATCTTCATAGATAATTCTCTTTGGTGAGTCAAATTTATCAAGCAGGGACTCAAACATAATCCACTCCTGAAACATTCCCTGAATATAATCGTCTGAGGCGCGTATAGTAGTCGGTATATTGTAGTTGATATTATGAATTCCGAATTTACTCACCAATTCCCTAAGTATGCAATAAGATTTTAATTGCGCCCATGTATCTCTTCTCTCCATAAATACATATTCCATGTCAGGTAACGGAATATTATGGTGATGAATTAGAAATTGTCCAATGATTGTATGTATGACACAACTAGTATCCGGAATAATGTCACCAAATGTACCCGATTTCTCTTTAAATCTTCTTAATTCTTTCGCTATAAAATTATAAGGTTCATTTACGAAAACAAATCCCAGTTCTTCACTAAGAAGTTTAGAATAAACTGTTCCGCCACAGCGAGGCGTGGCTATTACTATTATTTTCCTTGTCATTTTGCTATTTATATGTACAGAATAAAGAGTCGTAAAAAAACCCACTGCCGTTTCCGGCAGCAGGTATCTGTTGGTACCACCTAAGGGAATCGAACCCCTGTTTCAACGTTCGTAGCGTCGCGTATTTTCCACTATACGAAGGTGATGTTGTTTATATCCAGGTTGCTATACCTGTTTTTGCATTATACGAGAATCCCCTACAATCACCATAGGACTTCTTCCACGGAACCTCTTTAAGAGCCTCTTCCCTAGTCATTCCTTTCTTGGTTTTGATATTCTTAGCCTTAATAGGCTGAAGTTTTTCATATAATTCCTGTATTCTCATAATCTATATTTATCACTGGCAGGGGCGGAAGGGATCGAACCTTCTAACCTGGTTTCAAAGACCAGTATGCATACCATTGCATATCGCCCCAACTGAAAAATCAGAATACGTTTTATTTTCAATTAAAAGTTGAATTTTTTTGAATTTGCTGAATGTATTCTTTAGAAAATGGTACCCCTCTCCGGATTCGAACCGGAATCCAACGGATTTTAAATCCATCCGCACTACCAATTAGCGTAGAGGGGCAAAGAAATTGATATATGTTCCGCTTTTACACACTCATAGCAGCTAGTCTTATATGTGTTTACCGGGGCCATGGGGTGTGCAGAAAGATGCCCTCACATTACACCTGAGCGGATTTGCCTGTCAAGGACTTGTTCATAGTTACCGCTGGCCCCCACAGTAGCTACTCAGTGAAGTCAATGTTGGCTATGGTCCCATATATCAAAACTGGAGGCCAGGGGTGGAATCGAACCACCGATGTATACCGAGGTAGTTTCCCGCTTTGCAGACGGGTGCATTCGACCGCTTTGCTACCTGGCCATGTTATATCTAATATTGTAGCGGGTTTTGGTTCATATCGCAACCATACCACCAGTCATTTGACTAGTTTCTTAGATTTGTGCTAAGGCTTCGGGACCTAACTCTGCCTGAAGCTTCTTAAGCATCTTAAGTTTGGAGTCCTTATCCTTTAATTCCTTCTTGAACTTACGCGCAAGAGCTGCATCTGCTCTCTTTTGCTTTTCTTCTGCTTCACGTATTGCTTCTGCCTTAGCAATGGCAGTGTAATCGGCAATACTCTTAGCAATAAACTTCTTTGTATCTGTGGGTTGCTCAACGACACTAAAGTTTAACCGTGATGCCGCATATTGCAGAGTTTTGAAGTCTTCATCAGAGACTTCTTCCCAATCAGTAATGCTTTCGATTATCTTTCCATAATCGTCATAGTCATCACCGTATCCACGAGTATAGTCCCGTGTTGTGATAATTGCAATCTTGTGTGTCATTTCTTATCCTATATGTGTTGGTGGGGCGTACTGGTAACGATCCAGTCGGGCATTTGCAACGGATTTACAGTCCGTCCCGTCTCCTTAGCGGTCTACCACCCCGAATATATCGATAGATCTGATATCGTGCATCCGGTTTCCTATCCCCGGCAAATCAAAAGTCTTTTAAAAGCCTTCTATTTCAGACATTGCTGCCATGAAACAGAGAGCAAGAATACGCAAATCCTGATTTTTCTTTATTCGTGGATTACCAAAGGTGCCACGATATAATGTATTATTATATTTCTCATTCTTAAACAAATAAGCAACCGCCAAGGCCTCTGGATCATTAATCCTAAAGAATTTTTCAGACATAGGCTTCTTATGCTTTACCATATAAATGGCTGTGCAACCGAAATATGCCTTATCTTCAGAGATTAATTTTGCTGCCTCGATATATAATTTACTTGTTTTCATAAACTTTGGTAGGGCTGCAGGGATTCGAACCCTGTCCTGGCAGATTAAAAGTCTGCTGTGCTAACCGTTAAACACTACAACCCCAATACATCTGGTCTCGCACACACGACTCGAACGTGCATCTTCTACGCCCCAAACGTAGCGACTTAGCCTATTAGCCCAATGCGAGTTATTTCATCATAAATTTCAAGTGACCGGACATTGCTGCCCCGCTTGGAAACTGTTCATTCTTCCTAAACTTTGCACCGTTGATAGAGAATGGCTTTAGAACACTATCACCATTCCACCAACTGCGCTGAGTCTTTATAAATCCGCCTTCCTCTAATGCATCTCGAAGTTTTTTAAACTCTGGATGATCATCACTACTATGAGAGGAACAATCACCCTTACCTCTGAGGATCATCATTAAGTCTTCCTCGGTCGGATTTTCTTTATTCTTATATATGTTCCATTCTTTATAAATGTTTATTGAACAAAGATGGTCGGGATCGATTGTAAAATTCATAATTATTTGGCGGGTGATAGAGGATTTGAACCTCTGGGGCCACTTTCGTGACCCGACGGTTTAGCAAACCGTTGCAATAAGCCTCTCTGCCAATCACCCATATTCTATTATACTGCTAATGCCTTCTCATTAGCAATCATCTCCACATGCTTTCTGATATAGCGCATATGAAACATTGCTTTATCTTCATTTAGAAAGACTCCGTCACCTGCATCTTCAATGGGGACAGGATATTCGAATCCACATTCAGTCTTGTACCAGAGTTCCTTCTGTCTATAGAACATAAATGTAGTTTTCTTTCCGTCTCTAACCATATCTTTGATGCTGTTCATCATCTTCTCCTATAAAATAAGCCACTGCGGTTGGAATCGAACCAACTTTAACCAATCGAACGGAATCGAACCGCTTCTTCGGGCCTGCGCAATTCCCGGACACCAAGTCTCACAGTGATATTGGCAAGGCCTCTCGGACTCGAACCGAGGCTTTCATGGCTCAGAACCATGCCGCTCTTCCCGTTAAGCTACGACCCAATTGTTTCAAGTAGGAAGTTTTTCCATGCTTACCTACCAGCGCATGTTCTTCTGGCACCCCTATACGGAATCGAACCGCCAACTATGCGAGCTTTGGAGACTCTGCGCAGTAAACCATTGTGAGGCATTGATTGGCGACCCTACGGGGAATCGAACCCCGCTTTTCAGCGTGAAAGGCTAACGTCCTAACCGATAGACGATAGAGTCATGTATGGCAAGCCTGGAAGGAATCGAACCTTCTCTCCTAGTTTCAAAGACTAGTCCCCATCCAATGGTCAAGCCAACTGATTTGGAATCTCCAAGGGGAATCGAGCCCCTATTTCCAGATTGAGAATCTAGCGTCCTAACCGTTAGACGATGGAGATATAATAGTGACCTATATACTTGAATTTTTAGCGGTATAATAAATGCATACCTAATCTCTTCTGCAAAGGTATAATATATGGACCCTCATGACAGACTCGAACTGTCTAGACTGGTTTCGAAGACCGGTCGCCAAATCCATTGGATGAGAGATAAGTGGTCGCGATGGTCGGACTCGAACCGACGTATTCATCCTTATGAGGGAGGCGCTCTTAGCCAACTCTGCCACATCGCGAAATATAATCAGGATACCTTTTTGCTTTTTTTACAGAAAAGTTGATTTGGGTTGCGGAATGTATCCTTTAGAAAAAAATTTGAGCGGCCGCCTATCCTTTTTGAAGGGACTTAACGGATTGTCTCGAACAAGCGAGTTTTAACAAACCATACTTCACGGTAAACAAAGGCCGGGGCACCGGCATCCGCTACTTGGGACTCAAGCCTGCCGTCTATCTCAAAACTGGTGCGGGCTAAGGGAATCGAACCCTTGACTACACGTTGGCAACGTATAATTTTACCATTAAACTAAGCACGCATTATATGGCGGGAGAAGGGTCGTGTCGATCGCCTACCGATTCTTCATCGATACATCTGTTTTCAAGACAGGGGCAGAGGCCGCTCTGCATCATCTCCCATAACTGGTACCCGGATAGAGAATCGAACTCTACATTTTCCCACTTGTAAGGAGGGTGGCTTCACCAGCTGCACTCTCCGGGCAATAAATTTTCTATGCAATGCAGGTTCCGTTCTGCGTCCCCCGCTGTGAGGCAGTGCTCTTCATCTGAGCTAATTGCATACTTATATAAGGTATCCGCAAGTGAGACCTTAGTGAATGGTGGACCGCAGCGGCCGCGAACCGCTTGTAAGTCATGGCCAAGGGGTACAATCCCTTTCGCATTTAGCGGCCCATAATTTTGGTGGAGGCCGAGGGTATCGAACCCTTCTAGACAAGATGCTTGCAAGGCAACTCCGCAGCCCTCTGCTGCCCCCTTATAACTGGTACCCCCGGTTGGATTCGAACCTACAACCATATGATTTTG
>Ga0315285_10006553_pt1 | contig 12004 bp, 8 predicted proteins | sample YL17G09_36_MG_FD_203698 | JGI IMG/M metagenome (GOLD analysis project Ga0315285, IMG submission 203698) | Sediment microbial communities from Yellowstone Lake, YNP, Wyoming, USA - YL17G09_36 | ecosystem: Environmental > Aquatic > Freshwater > Lake > Sediment | place: USA: Wyoming | collected... | reverse complement strand
AGCGAAAAATAATAGTATCCATATAGTCCTCCAGTGTGTTGAAGAACTATATACATTATTTCATTCCCCGACGCCAGTACTTTTTTAACTTTTTCTCAATTATTTTTTCAAAGAGCTAAAGTATTACTAAAAATCATATTTACTATTTGTCTAGGTGGTTGTGTCAATTTCAATCAAGATATTCAAGAATTCAATCTGGAATTTAATCCTATTTGTATGCCAGGGTCTCAACGGCGTTGTAACATCTATCCTGTTAGCCAGACATCTAGGACCTGAGTTGATGGGAGAGTATATCCTCAGGGAAAGTACAAATGATCTAATTGTTTAATTTAATCAGAATATAATGATCATCCTGATACATAATCTTACCAAGCGAAGAGAGAGATTCTATTAATTGCTGACTAAATGAGGGGATAAATATACCCCATTCTTTTAGAAGATAAGCATATTCGAAGGATTCTAATCCTTTATTAATTAGAACATGCGTGACTCCATACTGCTTTACTATATTCATTCGCTCAGATCGGTTTGTGGTGGGTGAGAAAAAGGTCTTGGTATCGTTCATCCTAATTGCGTTATCCAATACCAGAGGATTATCATGAAAAAGAGAGACGACCTTTGCTCCAGTCATAGCCGGAATTACCCATGAGGTGAATGTGTCAGAGAGCACAACATTGCTCGGCATGAGGTAAAGTGTCATAAATGTATATTTCCCCTTAGGGTGAGAACACCTTTCAAAACTCAGTTTTGGTGTAAGGTGAATACCGCATCTGATTATTCCGCTGAGATTTATCAATTTAATCTGATAGATGAAAAGGACTGTAATTATAAAAACACTAGCCCCCTTTAAAAACTTCCTTGCGAAAGGAAGAACCATAGATTGTGGTGAAGAATCCCATAGCTCTGCGAGGAAAAATGAGAGCAGTAATTGGAGGGGAAAAATAGAAAAATAAATATACCTTCCAAGCAGAGGAAGGTTAATGCAATAGGAGGTTATATATATTATTACTGAGGTTAACAAACTTAGGATTACGCAAAGATATCTACCGTAGAAAAGATAATATGCTGCAACGGGAACACCTAAGAGGCTCGCGCCTGCACCTGAAATTATGTGAGAATAGAAATAATTGCCTGTTGGATACCACCCCCCGGTGAGAGCCCCTTTTTTTAAAGCTTCTATTACTGAGAAGTAAGGCCAAAAAAATACAAGGAGTATCGATAACAGGAAAGAGAGACCAATTAGGTAAAAACCAGAGGTGATGTTTTTTTTCTGATGAAAATTAAGAAAGAAAATAACTATGAAGTAAAAGCTGGCAGTGAGGGGATGGGTGGAGGATACGAACACGCTGATGAGAGCAGTCATTACAAGACTTGTGCTCGATTTCTCTTCTTTGAATTTAAGGGAAAAATACCATCCCCAAAAAGAAATTGAAAATGTAAAAATAGATGGATGGAATAGAGAAGAAGTTAAAAATTGGAGTGAATACTCGTTGGAGTAAAGCCACCCGCGTCCCCAGAAGATAAGAAGAGTAATTAAGGTAAAAAAGGGTTGATAGGTATTCTTAGTGTACTTTTTTATAAACACATAAATGCCTGTTACCAAAAGGATAGCATTACACAGTCCTGCGAGTTCCATGAGATCGATGACAGAGAGGTTACTTATTCGTTTTAAAAGAGCCAGGAGCAGAATATACAGGGTGAAGCGGGGGGTGTTACTGCCAAAGGTGGCGAGAAAAGGATTGGAGGGATTACTGAGATTAGATGATAGCTCATTCACACTGGCTGCATGTTCCCAGCTATCACCCATCTCTGACCACAGCCTTCCGCTCAAAGTAGTTACTATTGTCAACAGGAATAGCAGGGTACTGAGTAGCAGGTATTTTCTTTCAATCTTCATGAGGCTCACGTTACTAACTCGCAATGGCTAATGGTAAAGGGAAATGAGTCGTGGATCATAAGTTTTAATTCTATCATATCTAAAATTGGGATGGAAGAAATTCAAAAGTAGATTATCTTACTATAGAATTTGTTAGGGCTTTATCTTGTTCTTCTTCAAAAGCGTACCCAAAAAGGTATACCTGTTAGGAATGCTGATTTCCTTGATTCCTATTGTGATAATGGGAATCGCTCGAATAACAACACCCCCCACGCATTCTTTCAACTGGGAAATTCAATATGACCAATTTGTTTATGCTGCTCAAGCGAGAGAAATATTTGATAACGAAAGAATCTTTGCGTATTCAAACCCCTTTGATTGTATTGATGATAAGCCTATTATCTATTCCTATCTATTCCCACTATTAGTAGGATTTTTATGGAAAGCAACCAATCTTCCCATAATGTTTACATATATCCCCATTAGAATCATTTTTGGAATATTGTTAACAATTGCGATATGGCATTTTACTTCTCTATTCTTCGAGGATAAAAGAGTACGGAATATTTCATTCTATTGCTTAATGATAGGTGGTGGTATTTCCAGTTGGCTTGGAATAATTACTTTAATACAAGGAAATACAAGTATCAATCAGTACTTTCAGCACTTAGCTTACATTGAAGGTATGGCTGGATGGTGGTTTTTAAATATCTTTAGAAATTTCTTTTATGCAACCGAGATAGTATACCATTTTCTTTTTTTTCTAACCCTGTTATTTGTACTTAAGAAGTATTGGAGATTATCGTTATTATCATTAGCATTAACGCTCTATGCACACCCTTATACCGGTTTTCAGTTAGGGTTAATCTATACCAGCTATTTTTTTCTTTCATTTTTATTAGAGCAAGGTGACAAAAAAAAATATCTTCTATTTGGAGTATATGCCTCATTTTTAGTATCCTTATTTCTTTTCTATAATCTTTTTTGGCTTAGATGTTTTCCCCAGCACAGAGAATTAATGGATGAATTAATGGGTGTTGAATATGCTACTCTTTCTTTTCGCGAACAGATTATTTGCTATGGTATTTGGTTATGGTTTGGTTTTTACACTGTGGTAAGATATTTCAAACATATTATTAATTCAAGATATTGGAGATTAGCATTTATCTTAATGGCTGTAAGTTTCATATTAGTAAATCATCATCATTTTACCCCTTATAGTGCTCAACCTGCTCATTTCTCTCGTGGATATATTTTTACTCCACTAGTCCTTTTTACCTTTTACTTATATGAAAAAAAGGTTCATTATAAAAGTGGTTTCACAAAGCATTTCCAAAAGCCCCTATTTATAGTGTTGTTCATAATAATAACCGCGATTGATAATATGTGTTTTTTACCACTGGCCTATAGTGTAGCTAAGCAGCCACCGGCAACCATTACAAAAGCTGAAAGAGATATACTTCAATTCCTATCGACTCAGAACAGAAGGTTTGTTATAGCAACAACAAACGTATCAATAGGTTATTTAATTACCGTTTTTACGGATCACGATGCGTTCTTTGGATATATACACCATACTCCAAAGAGAGATATAAAAAGGAGTTTAATGCAACATTTAATACAAAAAGGAGACCTAACGCTATTAAGAGAATTCAAAAATATTAACGTAATAATTTTAACAGAGGCTGAAAAGGAATTAGTTTCACGCTATAATTTCTTCAAACAGTGGGAAAGGATATTTCAGAATGAGGAATTTGCTGTGTACTTGATTACTGGTTGAGGTTATATCTGATATCGATTTCTTTCTTATTTAAATTCCTGTTGATTTTATATTGACAAAAGTGCCATCAAATAGATTAAAAAAAGAATGATGTCTTAGTATTGAGATTTAAATGTATACTGTTTCTTTATCTGTTTTTTTTCCATGCTATAATGAAGAAAAAAACTTAGAGGAGTTGGTACTTGAGGCAATTCAGGTTTTAAATAACTTAGTTCAACAATATGAAGTTCTCATAATAAATGATGGAAGCAAAGATAATACGAAACTTATTGCCGACGGTTTAAGCGAGAAATATAATAAGGTGAGAGTTATTCACCATCAAAAAAATGAAGGTTATGGGGCAGCATTAATTTCCGGATTTGATAACTCTACTTATGAGTGGGTATTCTTTACGGATGGAGATCATCAGTTTTCTCTGAAAGAAATCGAGTTGCTTTTAGCTGAGATCGATGATTATGATGCAATTATCGGTTTCAGGAAAAAAAGGCAGGATCCTTACCATAGAATTATTTACGCTCGCATGTGGAATATGCTTATCTGGTTACTTTTCAACCTCAAAGTAAAAGATATAGATTGTGCTTTTAAATTGATCAAAACAAAAATGCTTAAGAACATAACATTACAGTCTTCAGGGGCGGTGATCAGTACGGAGCTTTTAGTGAAGTTAAAGAGTTCAGGTGCATCTATTAAAGAAGTTGGGGTTTCCCATAAACCAAGACTGTTTGGCTCACAAACTGGAGGTAATTTTAAAGTGATATTGAAAGCTTTTTTAGAGCTTTTTAAATTGTATAGGGTAATGAGAAAGCAGTGATCAGAGGTAAAAATGGTTTTTTTAATTTTTAGATAGTTATATCTCTGTTGTTTACCAAAGGCCTCCTGATATTTCTTAAAATTTTTTTAACACTATGGTAGAGTAAACGAATACCACCGTAAGAATTTCTGCTTGAAAGATTTAGACGACTTGGATCATACGTTATTTTGAAGATAAAAAATACCTTACGAAATTATTATTTTGAATGATGGAAGCTCAGATGGTACAGGGAAATCTGCAGATCCATTAACACCGATTTACCCTGAGAGGAGAGATCAAGGTAATCATTCAGTGGTTAATGAAACGTTTATCTTTTACCTGATTACGTCTGGAAAAAGATTCATGATAATTACTTGAGTTAAAATAATTGATGCCGTCTATCTTTTTTCTATCGGTACTGTCCTGGAATCTCAAGCACCAACAAATTATATCATTTTTGCAATTTGCTGTTTAAATTTACTTATGCTTATATTTTAACCTATGCTATTATTACAGAAAAATTCATTGCAGAACTCTGGACCAAAGATTCATTCTCAGTAATGTGTATAGAAATCTTCAAGCGCAATCATATTACTCTTATTATCTGTGTAGTTATAACCTAACAACATCCTTAGATAGTTAAAGTAGGCAATTCGTTTATGCTCAATACGCAGCATAAAATCGGAATATTCATCATCCTGCTGCTATACCTCTCCTTAGGATTAGGTTACAGTTACTACACCCCCCTGTGGAATCCGCCTGATGAAGAACGGCATTTTGCTTACTGTGAATATATTGCACAAAATTACGAGCTGCCTCGTTGGAAATCAGATCGGGAAGAATTTCGCGTTACTGAGGGCTTTCAACCACCACTCTATTACTTGATTGCCTCACTTTTTTGCAAAAATGATAAAAAACTAATCCAGGAAATACTCCTTGTTAATGATGAACCAGGATTTAGTATTATATCCCACCCAGAAATTGAAAGTGAGTTCCCCTATGCGGGGAAAGCGAGAACAGCTCACCTGCTGAGGTTCTTCTCACTTGCTCTGAGTGTGGTGAATATATACTTAATTTACCTGCTAGTTCTGAAAATCTTTCCCGGTGAAATGATTCTTGCCTCAGCCACTTCACTTTTTGTTGCAATGAATCCTCAGTTTTTGCACATCTCTGCATCCATTTCAAATGAAAACCTGAGCAGTACCCTTTCCACGCTATATCTTTTTGTATTGCTACGCTATGTACAATGTCCACTTAAAGTAACCCACCACATTATAACTGGTGCGTTATTAGGGTGTTGTCTCTTGTCAAAAATATCTACCATCTTTTATCTACCGGTAACAGGGCTTGTGATTATCTGGGTCTATCTCAGAGACATAAGAAAATTGATGGGGAGTCTTTTTCTTGTCTTTTGTACCGCTGCTCTCGTAGCAGGATGGTGGTTTTTACGAAACTTATTGCTTTACAACGACCCCTTTTTATCGAACATACCGGCACACGACATAATACTGTTCTTAGGTTTTAAACCCTTCTCTTTGAGCTATGTGACAACCATAGTATCTAATACCTTTGTCTCTTTCTGTGGGAATTTTGGATCGTTACAAATTCCTATCCCTACGTTTCACTTATCCATTTACGGGTGCATCATAGTGTTCGGAACAGCAGGAATCTGCCGTCTGTTAGTAAAAAGAGAGATGACGGTGTCACAGATCAGGGTGTCTGTGATCCTCTTGCTTTCATTGCTTGGTGGAGTGGGAATATTCGTGCTCCTTAACTTGAAATATGTTGCGTATCAGGGTAGGTATCTCTTTGTGGTAATAGCCCCTATTGCCATATTCACCTGTGTGGGGTTGCGTTCTCTGTTTCCTCATCAGTGGAGGAAACCTGTTCTTATGGCACTTTCACTTTTGTTGATTTTCCTGAACCTGGATATATTTTTTAGAGTACTAAAGCCTGCATATGCGGAGACTTTATTGGTGGCGGGAGTGACCCAACCATTGTTTTCCTATCCGGCAAGAGAGATCACCCGCAGTACTACCATTGGGCAGACATTTGTATCACCGAGAAATAATTTATGTGCACTACGGGTGATGTTTTCTTGCGGAACCAGCCAAAAGAATGGAGAGATAACCTTTAGCCTTAAGGAAGAAGAGGGTAAGGGAGAGGTTCTTCGACAGATTAATGTGCCCCTTGAAAAGGTCGACAGTGATACCATAAGGTATTTTTTTATCTTTCCTCCCATTAAAGATTCAATGGGCAAAGAGTATATGTTCTGTTTTAGTTCACCATCTCTACCTCCTGGGAGCGGGGTTTCACTCTGGTGTGAATTGAGTGACTGTTATCACGGTGGAGTAATGCATGTGAATGGTGAACCTGCTGATGGTGCCTTGTATTTCAACGCATATTATTTCACCGGTGAAGAACCCACGACTGATTGGCAGGGTAAAAGAGAGATAGCGATTAGTCAAGGGCAATACGTTAGTATACGGGAACGACAACTATACTATGAAAGATCTAAGAGTTTCAGTGAAAGGACGATAACCCACAGAAAACTGATAAGGCTTGAAAGGGCCTTGAATAATAAAATGTCCCTTACAAAACAGGGGAAATAGTGCGTTATACTTTCACCTTCATCGCAATCATTCTGGTTTTCTATATTCCACTTTCTCTTTTGGATTATGATCAATTTCCCTTTTCTGATGGTGCTGAGCACGGAGCTGCAGTAAGGGAACTTGCAAATCACCCGATTCATCCCCAAGATCCAATGCTTGCAAATCATTCCGGAAATTCTCCCCGTTTTGTTCCTTCCATATTTTTGATGGCCCTTTTTATGCGACTACTTCAGCTTGATGTCTTAACAATTCTCAAGATATTCTTAATTGTTTATTTTTTCCTCTTTCTTGTCTCAGCAGCCCTCTTCAGCAGCGAGTATTTCAACGATAAGGGCCAAGGCCTCTGGTCGCTTGCCTCTCTTCTCTTTTTATGGGGACGAGGCTGGGATGGGGCTAATGCCTACATGTTTTCTACAATCCTTTATACCGCTTATTTTCCCTCGGTAGTCTCCTTTTCTCTTTCACTCCTGGGGTTATATTTCCAGCTCCTTTTTTTTAAACGTAATAATAAATGGTATTTTGTTATTGAAGCAATTCTAGGTGCACTGGTTTTTGTCAACCACCCCCTCACGGGTCTGTTCTTCTTCATCTGCTCTGGAATACTCTATATCGAAAAAAGGATTCCCCTAAGAAAGATGATTTTTTGCTATGTCTTATCGGTGATAGTGGCTCTTACACTGATTGGAGTCTGGCCCTACTATGCATTTTTGCCAAACTTATTAAAAGTTGCCTCAGGTGAAATGATACAGACATTAGACTACCAGCTTACGCGCGACTACCTCTATTCAATGCCTCTACTACGTTCTGGGCCAGCACTAGCTGGCATTCCTCTCCTGATACTATTTTTGTTGCGAAAACGTTATCTTCTTCTCGTAGGAGGGTTTGCTACTTTTAGCCTTATTTATCTAACAGGTTACTTTTTCAGGATCAGTCTTGCTGAGCGATTTATTTTTTTCATAATCTTCCTTTTACAAATGACTGTTTCCCGAATCCTCCGGGAATGGTTTTCTTTCCCCCTTCCCTGGTTAAAACGAGACTTCAAGAAAATAACAACCTGGTTTCTTATTCTGCTACTGACATTGGGGATAATAATTCAGATGGCCTTTTTATGTAGGAATTTTATCCTCCCAGCGTTTGAATACAGGCATGATCTCCATTTTCCACATTACGTGAGCCCGAATAAAATGCAGCTGGAGTTGAAAAAATACTTACGAGAGGGTGATGTTGTTTTATCAGATATCTATTCCTCCTGGTCTATCCCGGTATACACTGGAGCACGCATTATTGCCCTTTTTCACACCCCTCCCCATGTCAATGACAATTTAGAGCGGGTAAAAGCAGTTGAAACGTTTTATGATGGTTCTACAACCAGTGAAGAAAGAAATAAAATAGTGAAAAAATATGGGGTAACCCACATTCTTCTCAATTTTTATATCGCTGGTAAAGGTCTTGAATCTGTGCTGGAAGAGATGGGATTTTCGGTTATTACTCGCGGCACATCATTCTGCCTTTATTCCGTTCCTGCACCCATGTTGAGATGACATTTTTACAAAAAGATTGATGTAATAGTACAATAAATTCTTTTTTGAACAGTGTGTTGCTCCGTTAGATAAGTAGCTTCGGTCTTATACATATACTTCAAATAATTCAAAGCGAAAAAGTGTGCTATGATAGATCCTAATATTTTATCTAACAGCGTGCGTGCAGATCATCAAGGGTGCAATTTAAAGTGAGTACTAATGGTTGTCTAAGGTTATAAAAATTTGTGCCTTATCTCAATCAAGAAAGTCTTTTGCTTTGATGTGTTATCATCAAAACCAAATGTTGCACTCCCCGCGACACTACTGAGATCCCATGATAAATAAAAAAGACTGTCCAACAGGGCGTCCTATTTGACTGCACATCAGCCATTCAATTTTATAGTACTCCCTATTACCAGGGATGGCTAGTGCGCAATAGACAATAGAAGATCGCGAATCATCAGCCATCTTCTTACAGTGAAAACATGCCAAAACTTATTTCACCAGTAGATGTAAACATAAAATATCTTGTCAGTAAATTCCTGCATGTTTTACTAAAGCGTCGTTCAAAATTCCCTCATCATGCGCATATTGAAATAAACAATGTGTGTAACTATACCTGTAAAATGTGTCCTCGGGACAAGTTTCTAAAAAAAGAGGAGATTCGAAACATTGATTCAGAAACTTTTAAAATGATCGCTGAAAGATGTACCGGTATACCATTATTTACCCTTGCGGGCTTCGGAGAGCCCCTATGCGATCCACATTTTTTCGAGTTAGTTGAGCTGCTTCACAGAATACACCCCAATGCATGGATTCGGATTATTACCAATGGCTTTTTTCTTTCTGAAGAAAACTGCCAAAAATTTGTATCATCGGCCGTAAATGAGATCCAGATTTCTATTGATTCATTGGCGCACACGGATGAAAGCCTAGGACATCCCATAAATGGTATAGAAGAAAAACTACTCAATTTAAGTCGTACCTATCTCACACGAAAAAAAGAGCCACCACTGGTAATTACAACAGTAATGACCCATGATACCTATGGATCATTAGAAAACATGTTTAAACTGGCACGCACTGTCAAGGCACACTACATAAATATTACCCGTATGGATTACGTGCTGGGGAGGGGTCAAGTACGTCCTGACATAACGTTGGAAAAGAAAATTTATTCTAGAGCTCAAAAGTTATCAAGACAGTATCAGCTACCAGTCCGCCTCAAGAACAGGTTTAATATTGCAATGAAAATTGCAACAGTTAACAGCCGTCATTGTCCTCTTCTCAGCGATTATATATATATTACCGTCGATGGTAAGGTTGCCCCTTGTTGTGTACAGCGAAATTTTGTGATTGGAGATATTATTAAGGAGTCACTGGAGACAATCTGGACACCCGAGCGTTTTGCTCATTTTGATAGTGAGAGAGGCAAGTTATGTAAAGACTGTGATCATATTTTCGAACATCAAAAGGGGCAATAAATAGCACCTCTATACACGCATTATGATTTTCTTATTATATCGCTGGAAATACTTCTTCACATGGAATAGGAAGTATCTTATCTCCACCGAAGGTCTTTGTTAAATAGTGTTCAATAAATTCCTTATCTTCTCCTGCAAGACACACTGGTGGTTGTTTAAAATCACGGAAGTATTCTAATCTTCTTGCACGTGATACAATGCTTTCCAGGGAAGATTCAAGCAGGTTCCCAAAAGAGATATGAATAAAGGGACAGGGAGTTACATCCCCTTGTGGCGTTATGTACATTAATGTTTTGAACGCAGGGCAACCAACATAAGTGAAATTATTATAATTATCTCTTCTTATTAAATGATTTTTTTGGTAAAGGTCATGAAGCCAACCTATTCCATCTTGGTCAAGCATGACTTCCCACTTTCCCCGCCAGTTGCCAACCATCATTGCAATGGTGGGCTGCACGCCAATGCCGTGCTCGATGGCGTAATCAAACAGCTTCATTAAATCAGGATCTCTCACCTTATCTCTTGGAATAACCGGACATATTGTTCTGGTAATCCCGAGCTTGCCGGCAATCTCAATACACTTTATTGCTTTTTCAAAAGCACCCTTTACGCCTCGAAACTTATCATGTACATTAGGTGAAAAACTATCGATACTGACAGACACCGCATCCAAACCACTTTCCACCAGGAATCGAAGGTTTTCCTCAGTAGCAAGGGTACCGTTTGTCGTGATTTGAATGTACTTGTCCCACGGCTCACACGTCTTAATTAATTCAGCGAGTTGATCAATATTTATCATCGGCTCACCGCCCTGAAAATTGTAAGTCACAATGCCTGCCTTGACACACTTTTTTAGTATGGTCTTGATCTGATCGGTAGTGAGCACCGCCTTACTCATGATGTTATTTTGCGTCCCAAATGCTGTTGAGAAGCAGTGTTTACACTTTAAATTGCAGCTCGCACTATACCCATAGTCGAGGCTCAATACTCTGCAGTCACTAAACAATCTTCGACGTATAATAACCCTGGCTAGATTGAAAAAAAGCCGGGGCTTGCGAGTAAGCATCCTTCTACGAAATCGAGGTAAAAACGCTCTTACCCATCCTGACAAACCTTTGGTATAGCGCGCACTATACATTTTGTACTCTCCTAAAATGATGTCTCATCTCTTTTGTTGTCGATTTATCCTGTCGCAGATTTAGAAGTTAATGTTTCGGCGTAGAGCACATCTAGTTTCTTCTGAACAATCCGCAAAACTGTTCTCCAGAATTTCTCTTTGTGGAGAAAAACCTGGAAAGTATATAAAAAAAATGAGAAGCCATTTTTTGAGATAAACCGTATTTCCCTCTAGTAAAACTATTCTCTGGTGCATCAAAGATATTGCACAAATTCCTATACAATGGAGAGTAAAAGGGGTATCCGGCATAGAAAATGGTTTCTGGTACAAAACCCATTTGAAGCAGATATGATTCAACTTCTCCTTTTTGAAAATTCCTCAAATGTCCTACACCCTTTTCAAATGATATCATTCTTCCGACTGGAAAAGAAAGTACAATATATCTTTTTGCGGAAGTGCTGAATTGAAGTATCAAATCCTGCCAATCTTCAACATGCTCAAGTACTTCAAAACAACAGATCAAGTCGTATTTTTTTTTAAGATACCCTAGTGATTCATCATGATAAAAATGTAAGTTTAACAAATCCCACCTTTCTCTCGCACTATTAATACCAACATGAGAAATATCTATACCGTCTACTTGAGCATGAAAGAACCTTTTTGCAATAAGATAGGTAATTACGCCCACGCCACAACCAACATCTAGAATAGATTTTTTGGGGTATCCGCTTGACTCAAGTAGATACACTATCTGATATAATTATTGGTAAGGTCTGCCCCCTCGGATATCCTGTCCTCTAATGGGGGTAACGGATACGGCCTGTT
>Ga0315285_10006552_pt1 | contig 12004 bp, 5 predicted proteins | sample YL17G09_36_MG_FD_203698 | JGI IMG/M metagenome (GOLD analysis project Ga0315285, IMG submission 203698) | Sediment microbial communities from Yellowstone Lake, YNP, Wyoming, USA - YL17G09_36 | ecosystem: Environmental > Aquatic > Freshwater > Lake > Sediment | place: USA: Wyoming | collected... | reverse complement strand
TCACCGGCTTGGAGCTCCGGTTGGTGATCGTCAACCCATGCGACGTTCGCTGGCCGACTTCGTACTCGGGTTTTTCCGTTCTGCCGGAAATGATTACCGCCGGCTTCGTGCTTGCCCCGTTGGGGGCAGCCTGGGTGGCCGGCCCGCCGGCTGGCTGCGAGGACGCGCCGGCCGAGAGCACCGCGTCGGCAGCGTCGCGGATTTCCGTCATCGCAATGCGCAGCCTATTGTTGCGGACCCATACGTCGGCCCGGTCGCGGAAGGCGCGGATGCGCTTTAGCGTTTGGGCGTCGGCCTTGGTGCCCTCCATCAGCCGTAGCGTGAAGTAGAGCCACGCCCGGCCGTCACAAGTGCCCATAGCGCGACCCTCGTCACCGGCCAGCGTCTTCTCGATCGCCGGCATGGCGGCGGCTGTCATGTCGGCGCGCTTCAGGGCAGGGGCATCTTTCAGCAGCACGTACAGGGCCGCCATGCCATGCTCATCCAACGGCGCTTCGACCCAGGCGGCGCAGGCCAGGTCAATCGCCTCGGGCGTCAGGCGCGTCGAGCCCAGCTTGCCCAGGAGGTACATGGTCCCCTCGTCCTGGAGCAGGCGCGTGCAGAGCGCATGGCTCGAACTGCTAAAAGAGGCTTTTCCAGCAGGCAGCCAGGCCCTGAACCGCTCGGCCGAGCACTCCTCGGCATTTAGGCCGAGGCGGTTGCCCGTCAGCCACGGCTGATATGGCTGGACCTCCAGGGCGGCGGCGGTGATGCCCTTCCACTGCTTGTCGGTCAAGGCGTCCCGAAGCGGGCGGTCGAACTCGTAGTAGGAGTAGACGGCGCCGACGGCGCAGTGGAGTTTGCCGCCGTAGGGCACGACGGCGATGATTTTCAGCGGCCTTCCCACGCCGACATAGCGGCCTTTTTCCTTAAGGTATTCGCGGGCGATCCGCACGATGGTGCTCATCGGTTCGCGGGCTTCGTCGGAAGTCGAATCGTTCATCGCCAGGTGCTTCAACTGCCCGCCCAGGCCCTTGAGCAGCTTGATGTCCGCCTCGTCGAACGTGCGGTCTTCCAGTTCCTTGACGGACATGTCGCGAAGACGCAGCAGCAGCGACTCCAGCGCCTTGAAGTGGTCTTCGGTGACGGCCACCGCGGGCCGCCAGTACTTTTCGGCATCCTTGGGGCGGCTGGATGCCTCCTGGGCCGTGATCTTGAAGACCCCCAGTTGCCCGAAGGCCTCCCTCGTCCGCCCCGTCAGCGACGCCAGGGCCGCGTAAAAGGACGGTGCCGGCTCGACATAGCCGTGGAAGTCCTCGGGCAAGGGCATTGGGGCCGACGCGTAAAGCGTGTTGTCTTTGACGTAGAGGCAGAGGTCGTGCTCGACCTGGCTCCAGGCGCCCATCTGTGTGTTGGCCGTCTTGATGCGCCATGCCGGCTGGGCCATGAATGACGGATAGCCATCCTTGCCCTCAAACGGCAGGCGGGACAACGCCAGCATCGCCAGGGTGTGCACGTCCTGGCGCGAGGCGTCCTTGCCCCTGCGCGACAACTCATCCATCGCTTTCTTCAGCAGTCCCAAGTCCTCGGCCACGGCCGGCAGTTCGTTCCCCAGCAGGGCCGCGACGTGTTCGCCCCTGGGAGTTCGCGCCCGCGCGGCAGCCACATCCTGGTAAGCCATCGCCCGCACGGTGACGCCCGGCGGGAACATCCTCATGCCGTACCCGGCCAGGGGATCGGCCCCTGGGACCGACTGAGGCTGGTCGGCAACGCCCCCGCGCGGCTGGGCCGCCACGGCCTTGCGCAACCTGGCGATGCTCTGGGCCTCGGCCAGCGCCGTGTGGGTGAGTTTGTCGCCGAAGGTCTTCCCCGCCGCCGCCAGGAGCGTGATGGGCGTTGGGTCTTCGCCCATTCCGCCGAGCAGTTCGCGGTATCGGGCGATCTCCAGCCAGGCGCCCAGGGCCTTGTCGCTGGTGCCCACCGCCAGGGCCGAGAGCATGCAGGCCTGGGTGCCGCGGTCGCTGTCCATCGGCTGCGTCGCCAGCGTGAAGTAACGGTTGAGCACGAAGTAGCGGCGCAGTTCATCGGATGCCCCGTATCCCGCGATGGGCTGGTAGATCGTGTAGTCGCGCTTGGATCCCTGACTGTCCACGGCGCCGATGAACGCGGCCTTGCCGATCCGTTCCAACTCAGCCGCCACGGCCTGTTGCACCTCGGCCGGGACGGCCGCGCTGGGTTCGGCCAGTCTGGCGGCCACCGCCCAATAGACCAGCGCGTCCCTGGCCGCCGGCGCCAGGGCCTCGCCCACCTCCGCCCGGATCACCTTCATCCGCTCGAAGCCGGCCGACGCCAGCAGCGCCTGCCGCGGCGACAGGCAGTGCAACTCGGCATTCCGGAGCGTCTCGGCAAGCAGCACGTGATAGGCGTGGAGCACGCAGTCGCTCGTCACAAACGGCGCGGGGTTCTTGAGGTAGATCTCGTAGAACTCCTTGCTCACCGACGGCAGGATCAGAATGCCATTGGCGGCCAGGAGTTTCCTTCTATTGTCCGTCATGTCCTTCAGCGCCTCGGACGGCTGGACGTTGGACAAGTCAGGCTGGACCGTATACGGCTTGAGGGCGGGCTTGAAGGCCACGTCGTAGTCCTTCAACACCCCCAGCGGCGCCCATCGCATCTGCGCCTCGGTGGGCAGTTCGTAGGCTCTGGCGCTCTGCGGCGGCCTTATCAGCAGGACCGCCACCACACCGCAGACAGCCACGCCAAGGGCAAACGTCGATCTCATGATCCATCTCCTTGTCCGGTTGACATCAGCGGGCGGCACGCCGGCGATGGACGCCATCACCGCATCGGCCAACTCCGGCCGCGCGGGGAATGCCCCGCTCAGGCGGCCTTGTGTCGATGAACTGGCCGCCATTCACATGAATAGACGCCGGTTGGGTACCATTGGTTGCATGATTTCGACAAGAATTCTTCGAAAAAAGGCCTGACCGGCCGAGATCTGTCCGGCCCCGTTCGGACGACGCTACGTGTGAATATGCCGTTTCGCCCTGGCTTGCCTCTTGTTGGCCTCAGGCAGCCCGATCGCATCAGGGCGCCCCCAGCGACTCGAAACGCTCGTCACTTTCCACTTCCTGGCTGCTCTTCGCCGAAGCCGTGGGTATCGCCGATGATGAGTCGCAGCGCCTCAACATAGTCCTCGAATGCCCTGCGACCCGCGCGGGAAAGACGAACAAAGGTTTTGGGTTTGCGACGGATGAATACCTTTCGGACGGAGAGGTATCCGGCAGACTCCAGCTTCTCCAAATGAGCGCCAAGATTGCCGTCGGTCAGTTTCAGATGATCTCGAAGAAACGTGAAGTCAGCTTCCGCGTCGCTCTCCATGGCAAACAGGGCGGCCATGACTTTCAGCCGTATCGGTTGATGGATGATGTCATTGATGTCGCTCACGGCTTACCTCCACCGGCGCATCAGATACAAGCCACTGGCCAGCAGTGCCGATCCGCCTGCAAGCCCCAGCCAGAGGTTCAAATAGCCGGGCACCCAGAACGATAACACGTAGCCAGCGCCAGCCAGCGCGGTCACGGTCAAGCCGAGCCATAGCATAAACCCCATTTCAAGCCACAGGCCCATGACCACGTATGCGAACATCACCAAGGTCACCAGAAACATGCCAAGTTGTTCCCCTCGCCAAGGCCAAAGAATCGCCAGCCAGACATCCGCGTAGATGAAGAGCAAGAACCAGAACCAGAACAGTCTCCACCCCATGCGCTTGGCTGAGTCGCTGCGAACCGTCCGCGTTCTGGCACGAAGCCGCCCGAGGTACAGGGAACCAGCGATGCCCAAGGAGTTGCCCACAAGCCATCCCCACGCTGAAATCTGCGGGGCGAACTGCGTAAGGAGAAAACAGACAACCCAAACGGTCCCCCACAAGACCAGGATGGGACCGGCAATGCCATAGGCCATCTTGCCCTTGATGCTCCTGGAGACGGCGTCAACGTCCTGCAATGCTTCCTTTGCTTGTCTCTGTGTGACTTCCATAAGGTAGCTCCTTTCATTCTCTAGAGTACTCTATATAGCAGAGTACTCTGCGTCAAGGGATTTCCGTTTTTTTTTGGATCGCCCTTGCGGCCCATTGCCGGGACATTTGCGGGGACACGGGCCCAGGGTCCACCAACGCGGGATCGTGTCCTGCTAACGAGGCCGAGCCGCGTCGCTTACTGATTGGCCAGCAGACCTTCGGAAACCACCTCGTCGCCGGCTGGCACGAGGTTCTCGGGGACGGGTTCGATGTCCCGGGACACGTCGCAAGCATCAACGACAGGCACGGCGTCCGACGCTCCGCCGCATGCCAGTTCATGCATAAGCTCGGCCAGGACCCCCTTGCAGCGACGGCATCAGGAATCAGTCGAGAAGCGCCGCAGACACTTTTTCAAAGTGACAAGGGGGCACGGAGAATACTCGGCATGGACAGGCGGTCATGACGGCGCGACCCTCACCCGCAAGGCCAGGACCCAAACGCGAATACGCGCGGCCCGCGGCACATCGCAATTATTCTTGAAAAAAATGGAAAAACCGTGCAACCTGTTGGGGTATCTCCACTCTTTTCTGGTAAGGGCCCTCGTATGTCGGACGACATAAGGCCGACCGAGGTTGCCGGGCTGATTGCCAGGGCGGCCGACGTCGGCATTTCCCTGGACGAGCGGCTCGAGGCATTCGGTCAGGTGGTCCAGTACTATCAGCAGATGGCATATGGCTGCGCGTACGCCATTCTGGGCGATTTCCACCTGGCCGAGGACGCGGCGCAAGAAGCGTTCCTGATTGCGTACCGGCGGTTGGCGGACCTCAGAGAGGCCAAGGCGTTCGCGGGTTGGCTGCGCCGCATCGTGACCAACTACTGCCTGGCCCAGGTGCGGCGGCGGGGAATCTCCGCCGTCAGCCTGGCGGTTGTGCCAGAGCCGCAAGCAAGTGAGCCGCCGGCAGAAGGCGTGGACGACGCAGCCCGGCACAATGCGGTCGCCGCACTGCGCTCGCTGCCGGAAGACCAGCGGGAAGCAATGGCCCTGTTCTATGTCGATGGCTATTCGCAGCAGGAGATTGCGAAGTTCCTTGAGATTCCGGTCAACACCCTCAAGGCGCGCCTGTTCCGCTCTCGGGCACGGCTCAAGCAGGGCAAGGTCGGGCAAGTGGAGAGAATCATGAAATCGTCCCCGCTGTCAGAAGACTTCACCGATGCGGTGATCCGGCGGGCGGCCTCCACCACTGATCTGAAAGGTGCGGCCGGGCTGATGAGTTACATCTCCACCCTGCGGCCGGAGCATTTCAGTTCCGCCGCCAGCGCGGCCAAGGCGGGCATCTTCGTCGTCGGCGAGGAAGGCAAAGTGACGGCGGCGGGGTACTTCAACAAGGAAGAGATGTTGATCGGATCGACGGTCATCCCTTGCAGCCGGGCGGCGGAGCTGTCTATGGAGTCCCGCGGCGCGCCTCACCCGGCGATGATATGCGCCTATCAGGCATACTTCAGACTGGCCCGGCAGCAGGAGATTCACCTGGCCCTGGTTCACGGCTGCCAGTACACCCATCCGTTCGTGGGCTTTGTGCCGTGCTTTTACTATTCAATCGCGACGTTGCCCGCGGAGCAGGCGCGGCGGCTGACAACCTCGGCTGTGTGCGAGAAGGTTAATGACAAAGAGCGTCAGGAGGCGGAACGGGCCTTCCTGTTGGATCCCAACGCCCCCAAGATGCATCCGCGGATGGCGCCCGGGGAGATCGTGGCGTTCCGTGAGGATGGCCAGACGACCGGCTATGCCCGCATCAAGAGCACGCTGGAGCGCACCGACAGCGCGGTCATGCGCAAGCGGCCGCTGGACTACACGCTGCTGAGCGATCTGACGGTTCGCACCCACGAGGCGGCCCGGGCCGCGATCAAGCTGGCCGGCGAACTGACGGCCAAGGCAAAGCGGAAAACAATGTGCATGATGCAGTCCCACCTGAGCCTGGTTACGCAAACAATCATCGGTCTGGGCGGGGAGTACCGCCTGCGCAGGCCATGCAACGACGTTCACCTCGGGGCGCAGATGGTCTGCATCCTGGACCTGGCCGGCCTGACGCGGCAGTTGGAGGGCGAGTTCCAGGACCGCCTGAGCCGCTCGGCCGACCGGGACGTCAAGGCCGCGTTCTCCTTCGAGATGAGCGGGGAGCTGGTGGGCTTTCAGGCCGAGAACGGCAAGCTGCGGCTGGTGCAGTCGCGGCAGGGTGTCCATCGGTACCTGCCGCGCTGGATAGTAACCCGGCTGTACCTGGCCTACTACTCGGGCGAGGAAGTGCTGGCTATGGGGCCGCTGCCCTGGGACCGCGGCGACGGAATCGTGCCCGACGACCTGCAATTGGACAATTCCCCCCTGACGCTGCCGGAACCGGAGAGCGCGCTGTTCTGCGCCCTGTTCCCGAAGCTCTGGCCGACGGCCTGGCCGGACACCGATGTCTGGGCCTGGCTGCTGGGGCAAAAGCACCCCGCCTATTACTTCGGCATGGAGAAGTATCTGTCCGACAAGGCCAAGGCTACGATCGCTCGGCTGCGCTTTCCCTGGCTGGGGCGATGACCGCCGGCCGGTGAAGAACCCGCCTACGGGCCTACTCGCTTATACCGTCCACGACCGTTCGGATGAAGCGGGATTGGTGCTTCTCGTAGTCCTTGCCCTGGCTGCTGCGCGTCATGACGATGACAAGGTCATTGGCCGGGTCCACGCGCAGGATCGCCCCCGAGGCGGCGCCGTGCCCGAACGCCTTGGCGCTCAGGCCGTCATGGAAGCAACTGTGATTTCCAACGCCTTCGGCAAGCGGCTCCTCGCGCCACAGTTCCAGCGGCAGGGGGATCGGAAGCATCTGCTCATAGGCTTTCTCGCTGAAGAACCGCCACTGGCCGTAGGCGCCCTTGTTCAAGGCCATCTGGAGTATCTTCGCCATGTCCAGAGGCACGCTGTTGCCGCCTCCGGAGCCTCCCGGCGAGAAGGTGTTGGGGCAGCCCAGCGGATCCAGCAGGGACGCCTTGATCAGATCGGGAAAGGTCTGGCCGCTGACCGCCTCCAGGGCCTTGCCGGCGACCTCCATGCCGGTGTCAGTGTACACATATGCCCAGCCGACTTTCAGGTGCGGCCCCAGCACCGCGATTCGTTCCTCGGTGTCGCCCTCGTAGGCCCATTGGGAACCCAGGCTGGGCACGCCGGAAGTGTGGTTCAGCAGGCGGCGGAGTGTCAGCGGCTTGTTCGTCTTGACTTCTCGCAGCGGCGGCAGGAACTTGCCGACGGGATCATCCAGCGCCATCAAGCCCTGGTCCACGGCCATCATCGCCAGCAGGCCGGTGAACATCTTGCCCCCCGAGGCCATCCAACTGCCCGTGTCCACGGTCATCGGCTCGCCGCCGCGCCGGCCGTATGCCTTGTGCAGCACGATCACCCCGTGCCGCGCTATGCACACGGCAAATGCCTCGTCAGTATCCTTCGACCATTCGGTAAGCTCGGCGTCGATCCTGGCGACGGCGTCGCTCTTCATGCCTGCCTCGGCCAGGGTGCCGGGGCGGATCGTCCTGGCCGGCTCGCCTTCCATCTTCACCGGGCGGGCGAACGGTTTGGGGTATGCCTTGTCCCAACCATAGAGCCCGCGTTTGAAGCCCAGCCACCAGCGGCGATTCCACATCGATGGGCTGTTGAACGGATCTGCCTGGCCGCCGCCGCCCCCGGCGGCGAGAGCAACAGCCGTTTCCTGGCTCTGGCTGGCGCTTTTCAGGGCCGCCGCGTCGGACGGTCGATAGAGCGTCGTGAAACGCCGGAACACCCGGCCGTCCTTGGTGCGGATCTCCGTGACGGCCCCGTACCGCCCGGGCTTTTCCGCCTTGTCCACCGGGACGTAGCGGTTGTCGTAGTAGGCGGTCTTCAACTCGTAAGGCCCGATGAGATGTTCGATGTACTTGCCATCCTCGAAGGCCGGTTCCGGCAACTTCTCTCCGGTAAGAATGTACTGACTCGCCTTAGGCTCTTCCCGCACGAACAGCTCCGCCCGCAGGCGATCCACATCCGACAGGTCGTACCAGTCGGCCTCTTGACCTTCCATGAGCAGGCGAACCAACCTGGCGGGTTGCCCGATGGGCGGCAGGGGTAGGGCGAACGACGCTCGGGCATAGCCGGTCTGGGCCGCGCGGAGCGCAGCGGAGCCCAGCACCCGCTGATCTTGCTGGAGCGATACGGTCTTGCCGGCGCAGGCCTTTGGCGCCAGGACATCCAGATTCACCTGTCCCTGCCGGACGTTCACGGCCGCGATAACCCTCGCCGCCACCCCGTTAGGGGCCCCAAGGGCTGGCGCCGAGGGGCGGCTGGCCAGGCGGATGCGGTTCATGCTCCAATGCCGGTTGTGGGTGTCGGTCTTGGGGTGCCACGTGGCTTTGGCGGCCGGGCCGCTGCCGTCCGCGTCATTGACCCAGAACTGAAGCCCCATTTCGTCGCCCTCCTTGGGCGACAGGCCCAGGGCTTCAAACGGCAGGAGGACCTCCAGCATGTATCCGTCCGGCCTGCGGGTGCGGGCCGCCTGGATGTCCGTCCGGTACCCGCGCAACTGCTTGATGCGGGCCTCGCGAAACTGGCTGCGGACCTCCGGCTGCCCGTCGGCCATGCCGGGCGAGATCACCCAATGACAGCAACTGTCATCGCCCCGACGGGGCGCCAGGAACACTTCAACGGAGTCCCCCTTCGACAGCGTGGCCACGTCGGAGCTCTCTGCCCATTGTTGGTCCTGAACCTCCACCAGCATCAAGATGCCGCGGCCGCACCAGGCCAGCCTGGCCCTGGCCGAGAAGTCCGTGGCGGGCCGGGGCGGCATTTGAGCGGGCGCCAGCAAGTCGATCAGGAATCCGCCGCGGGCCCAGTCATCGTCCTTGCCGTCGATAGTGATCCCGTCCAATCGCGGGATGTCGTAGAGCGGCGGGATTATCCCGGCCGGCGATTCCGCGTCGGCAGACTGGCCTCTCGCCGAAGCCGCCATAACACAGCCCGCAAGCATCGCGATCACCGCAACGACAAAAAGCAATCCTTCATGGTTGGCCATGTGCATCCTCGCTCTGGTCATGTTCCTGATGTTCCTGTTCACCTACCAGTTAAGAGCGTCCGGCAGGCAACACGTTGCAGAAATTCCGTCGGAAATATATATGACGCCCTAACCTACGACGCAATAATGTCTTACAGCATAAAAGCCCGCGGAGGCTCGCGCCATTTCGTGGAGATGATGCAACTTTGCGGCCTCGTGGGAATCTATTCAATAACGGCGTGACAAAGGGAGATCACATGATGAAGAAGACTCTGGTGATGAACTTGTTGGGCGTTTTGCTTTGCCCGGCCGGGATGGTTTGGGCGCAGGATGCGGTCCTGCCGGCGGCGGTCGTGGATGTCTTCGCCATCAAGGGGCAGGACGTCTACATTCTCCGGGATGAGAACTACCAGCCGATCCGCATCGGCAAGGGCATCCTCGTGCTCCAAGGCAAGGATGTCCTGCGCGTGGACTTGACAGAGGACTCACCGGACCGGGCCGTTAAATGGCGGGCCGGGATCGAAACGACATCGGAGGAAGTCCTTCGCACTATGATCACGCCCGGCGAGCACATCACCGTCGGCCGGAGCCGCGGCGGAAAGGTTGTCGCCGTTGCCACGCCGGGCGGGGTGACAGCGTTGGACCTGGCCTCGGGCCGCCGGCTGTGGAATCTGTCGATGGGCGATCTGGGCATCGAAGGCTTCTGCAATGCCTCTCACGGCGAAGGCGTGTTCCTGCTCAGCGATGGGCGGGGAAGACTCGTCGCGGTCGACATGGATTCCGGCAAGATTCTTTGGACCAGCGAGGAGGATATGCGCGACCTCAGGGGTTCGCCCTGGATCGCCGACGGCCTGGTCGCCATGCGGCGGGGCAGTTCCGAAGTGTGTTGTCTTGACCTGTGTACCGGAAAGGTCCTCAAGAGGTGCAGCGGCACGAACCATGCCGAGCTGCTGATGCGCAAGGGGATGCTTCTGCTCTTGATTGATGACTTGCTGACGGCTTACGACCCGCACGAACTTGACCAACCATTGTGGCAGCGCAAGTGCACGCATCCCGATGCCCAACTGCTGGCTTTGGGCGATGATTGCGTCGGCATTTCCCCAGCCACGGATTGCTTCTTACGTAATACCCTCGAGGTGATTTCACTTTCCGACGGACGGACCTTGAGAACGATCAGGTTGAGGTCATCGCCCGACAGCGCGCCGGTTCAGGCTAACGGCGGGATTGTCCGCGACGGCCGTCTGTATCTGTTGTGCAGCCACCAGGAACCGGGACACTGGCCGTACCGGCACTGGGGCGTGTACTCAATGAACGTGGAGAAGGTGGACCTGCACAGCGGCAAGGTCGAATGGGCCGCTTTCGACGTGGATAACGATCGAGGCAATGATTTCCACCACACCATGGTCCCCGTCCTGGGCGGCGGGCAGGTCTGGGTGTTTTCGCGGATTTACCCGCCGGGCCAGGCTCCCGCCCGGCTGCACGTGATCGACGCGAGCACCGGCCACGTCACGAAGGTGATCGACTGCCTGGACGGCGCCCCGGAAACCAATACGCCGGAGATTCAAGCCAACCGCGTGCGCTCGATCGGCTGTCCGGCGACGGTGGGCCGCCGGGCGGCCTTCGAAACCCTGGGCGGCGTGTCGATAGTGGAAGTCATCGACGACCCGAGGCAGGCGGACCTTCGGCGAATCGGCGCCGGCAGGGCCGGCGATTCCATCCTGCTGGCCGACGATGAACAACTCGATGGGCAGATCACCAAGGCAAGTCTGACTATCAAGACCGCCCTGGGGGAAGTCACGCCGGCTGACAGTTTGATCCTGGGCGGCTGCGCCGAGCCGCCGGACCGCCACCGGCTGGTGCTGCGGGACGGCCAGGTGCTGATTGGCGCCGCCTCGCAGGGAGAACTGACGATCCGGCTGGCGGACAAGCGATCAAGAACGGCGCCGTTGTCGCAGGTCAAACGTTGGAGTTTCCGCATCGGCGACAGCGCGCTGGCCGGCTCCGGGCGGTCTGCCTTGTGGGCGTGCCTGCGCAGCGGGGATCGGCTCTTGATTCCGCCGCAACCAATTGCGGCCAGGCACGTTGGCTCAGGCAAGGCTTTCAAGTGGCCATCCGACAGGATCGCCGGGCTGACGGTTCAGGATGCAACCGCGCCCGCGGATGCTCAGCAGGCCACGGACTGCTTGTGCCGGCTGGCGCTCATGGATGGGTCGATCCTTCGCGTTGCGTTGGACAAGGCCGAACTGCATACTGCCTTCAAGGATTTGGCTATCCCGTCAACCGAACTGCTGTCGTTGAGTCGCGGCGAGCCGGCCGCGCCAAGTCTGATGGCGTCGGAGGTTGAGTTGAAGTCGGGTGAACTCCTGGTGGGCATGGCAGAGCCTGATGAACTGGAGATCCGGCTTCAGGTGGGCGCGGCCAGAGTGCCCATAGCCAACGTCAAGTCGTTGGAGCATCTTGGCGACAGCCAGGTGAAGGTCCAATTGTGGGACGGAAAACAGGTACAAGGGTCGCTGGTGACGCGGCTGACGATGGACCTTGGCCAAGGCCTGCGGATTACGGTCGAGCCGCTGGACCTGGTGCAAATCGCCCGGCGGACTTCTTTCTTGTCCAAGGAGCAGTTCGAGGCGACAATTTCCCTGTTGGGGTCCGATTCCTACCAGGTGCGGGAGAAGGCCCAGGCCCAGTTGACCCAAATGGGGCCGGCCATCCTGCCCCTGCTGCGACAGCGCCAGCAGTCATCTCGGCAGCTCGATGCCGAGATCAGCGCCAGGATCGGCAGGATCATTGAACAACTGACCGGCCCTCGGCCGCCGGAGCGTCCCGACACCTCGGGCTTCTGACCGCCGCGCGGGCGTAATCCGCGATTGTCGGATATTGGACGAGGCCGGAGCCAGAGGCATATACCCGGACCTGTCGGGGCCGGGGCGGATGTTGTGCGGCGGCCCGGATC
>Ga0315285_10006549_pt1 | contig 12009 bp, 14 predicted proteins | sample YL17G09_36_MG_FD_203698 | JGI IMG/M metagenome (GOLD analysis project Ga0315285, IMG submission 203698) | Sediment microbial communities from Yellowstone Lake, YNP, Wyoming, USA - YL17G09_36 | ecosystem: Environmental > Aquatic > Freshwater > Lake > Sediment | place: USA: Wyoming | collected... | reverse complement strand
CTTTGTCGATCTCATTTTCCTGGGCCGGGGCGATCATGCGGCGCTGGATGAGCCGGGCCTGCTCCTGGAAGACGGAAGTGGAGCCGATGAGTTTCTCCGAGAAGGTTTTCCACTCCTCGGGGGGAAACAGCCACAGGCACTTCTCAACCCCGCGGGTGAGAACGACGACGTTCCCGAGCACCTCGGTCCGCATCCGGGCGGGTATGAGCAGCCTGCTCTTCTCATCCAGCGAACATCGGAATTCCCCGGTGATCATGGCCTATTCTACCACTTTCCCCTAAAACTTCCCACTTTTCCCCACATCTCGACCCCACTATACCCCCAAAAAAAATGTTGTCAATCATTCCCTTGAGCGAAAAACGTCGAAAATTGGAAAAAAGTTATCGGAACTAATAAACGGATGTTGAGTACTACGGGTGTATTTGACTCACCCGGCGCTATGCGTTATCTTTCTCAGGGAGAAACCAACTCTTGTCGCTGTACCGTGTCCACTTCAAATGGAAAGAAAAGGACGTCGAGCTCATGGCAAAGAGCCTCGACCTCACGCACCCCTACTTTGTCTCGATCAAGAGCCTCGTCTTCCCCACGGAGCAGAAGCTGGTGATCAATCCGTCGGAGGAGGAGATCCGCAGGGCTTTCGGCAAGGCTGACCACCTCATGATCCCCTTTCAGACCGTTACCCTGATCGAAGAGCTCCCCGCGGGACAGGAGGGAAAGGTGATGCCATTCCAGCTCGTTGAAAACGAGGAAGAAAAGGAGTAGTATCGGCAGAGGTGCTGCAGACGCGGATGGTACAGTATCCCGAAGGGGATGCTCGAGAGATCGAGCACGGACTGAGGGTGAACCAGATGGTGGACCTGAACGGGAACCCCATCGCTCTCCCGCTCGCAACCGCGAAGACGATCGTCTACCGGGTGTGGAAGGTGACGACGGCCGAGGAGCGCAAGTGCGAGCAGATCACATATCATCTGGAGCTCGTGACCAGGCCCGAGTTGGAAAACCTCAGCGGCGCGCAGCGCCGCTGAGCAAGCGCTTTGCGCCGCTGAGCAAGCGCTTTGCGCCGCTGGGCGAGCGCTTTGCGCCGCTGGGCGAGAGGGAGGCAGCGATGTTCTTGAGAAAGGTGCTGTCGAAGGAAGAGGTCGTGCTTGAAATCCAGGGACCTCTCTCAGGCGAGACGGCGAACGATTTTCAAAGGCACATGCAGGAGATGGCGGCGGAACCGTACGCGAGGCTCACGCTGAACCTCGCGGGGGTCTCGACGATCAATTCCTCCTCGCTCGGCAAGATCCTGCTCTTCCGCAAGAAGCTCGCGGAGCAGGGAAGAGTCCTGCAGATCAGGGGGTGCAGCGAGGCGCTGTACAAGACATTCCAGATGATAAAGTTCGACACGCTGATCCCGATCGAAATGACGCCCTAATCGCGGGCGGCCAGGAACAGCATCACGTCGCCGAATCCGCATTTCTTGGCCAGCGCGTCGACGGGCCCCTTGATGAAACCGGGCGCCGTCCCACGGGCGAGCCCTCCCCACGTCACGATGCGCCGCACGGAGAAGCCGCACTGCTCCAGCAGTCTCCCGAGGGTGCGTCGGGAAAACAGTGTGAGATGGTCGGGAATCGCCGAGCGCCATGCCTCGCGAAAAAGCCGGGCCTGAAACCCGCCGATGTTCGGCGTGGTGATCACGGCAAGGCCGTCCGGGGCGAGGATCCTCCTGGCCTCGGCGAGCAACCCGCGCGGGTCGGGCACATGCTCGATCAGGTGCGAAAAGTGCACCACCGAGAAGGAGCCGGAGGCAAAGCCTGCCTCCTCCAGCGTGCCGGCGAAGATCGGCACGCCCCTGTGCGCGATCCCGTACTCGGCGGACTGCCTGCACAGATCGACCCCCTGAGTGTTCCACCCCTTCTCCCGCATGGATGCGAGGAGCATGCCCGTGGCGCAACCCACGTCGAGAAAGGCGCGGGGCCGAACGAAGCCCCTCGTGAGCTCGTCGAAATCGATGTCGCGCAGTCCGAGCCTCATCAGCTCGAAGAAGTTCCTCTCGTTGTCCAGCTCGTACGAGAAGTACTCGGCGCCATAGCGCCGGCGCAGGTCCTGGAAGACGGGGCGCGGATCCTGGTACACGAGGGAGCAGGAGCGGCACCGCACGAACCTGAAGCCCGCGCTCGACAGCAGGGGCGAGGAGGCCGCCGAGTGGCACAGGGGGCACGCCACGGTCTCCTGCCGCTCGTCCGCCGGGGGGGAAGAGTAGGTCTTGGGCATCAGTCGCGGACCGTGAACGGCAGCTCCCGGGAGGTCTCGTTCCCCGCGAAATCCCGCACGGTGAGCAGGAGGTGCGACGTGCCGGGGCGCAGGTCGACCTCGCCGCAGCGCATCATCCCGTCGGCGGCGTACACGTCCCTCGAGGCGAGGCGCGTGCCCCTCAGCACCATCCGTCCTTCGACGACCTGCAGGGCGTCGAAGGAGACTCTCGCGATCTCCTTCCCGTCGACGCTGAGACGCACGCCATAGGGCGCCATGGGCCAGAGGAACTTCACGTCGGCGCGCGGATCGTAGATCTCCGCGAGGACCGTCCCCCGGCCCGATGGCACGATCGCTCCCGGCGCGAGCGTGCGGACCTGGTCGCCGATCGCGAGCGCGACCCGCCTGATGACGGGGGCCTGCGCGTCGGCAATCGCGGGCAGCAGCGAGAGAGGATTCACGTACGAGGCGCTCTGCTCGTCGCGCACGATGAAGTGCAGGTGCGTGCCCTCGGAATAACCGGTGTCCCCCATGACGCCGATGCGGTCACGGGCGCCGTAGGTGGTGCGACGGGGGTCGATCGTCCCGCGCTTCAGGTGGCAGTAGACCGTCTCGATGTCATCGGCGTGATGCACCACCACGAAGGAACCCACTCCGCGCGGGAGAGAGGTGTAGTCGGAGTTCTCCTCGTAGCGGAACACGAGCTCGCCGGGCAGGAAGGGCTGGACATCCTGCTCGCCTCCGCCGATGTCGATGCCGTTGTGGAAATGGTCGGTGCGGTCTTCACCGAAGGTCGCCGTGACGACGGTCCTGCCCACAGGCCAATCGAGGGCGGAGAGCGACAGGGGCGCGACCAGCACCAGCGCGGCGAGCGGGAGCAGGCGGCGCATGGCTACATCGCCTCCACATCGACGCGCAGGAGCCTGCCGTCGATTCCCAGAAGGATCTGGCCGTCGACCGAGCCGAGAAACGCGGCCGTCGCGCGGAAGGATGCTGCGCAGAGAACCGACGAAAGCGGCGCCGCGATCGTCAGCCTCCAGGACGACTCCCCCCTGGCCAGGAGCGCCGCCGCGCGCGCCCTGCCGAGGAACGAGACACCGGTCAGCGATCCCCCGAGGGGAGTCCACGAGAGCTCGCGGGAGCCGGGGTCGGCGAGACCGGCCGCCCCGTCCCCCTCGAGCACCAGGTACCGGGAGTCAGGCGAGAAAAGGAGCCGCACTTCCTTTCGGAACTCCGCCGACAGGAGCGTCCGCGACGTCTCGGCGAACGAGGCGCCCTTCTTCCCCAGCACCGTGAGCACCTGCGGATCTATGCCGCAGAGGCAGGCAAGGCGGGAACCGTCCGACGAAACTGCCGCCGCGAGGATGACGGGAATGCGGCTGCCGGAGGTGGCGTGCGTGAAGACCGCCGCTCCCGTTCTGTCCAGCAGTTCGAGGGACCCGTCCATCAGCCCGGCAAGGAGATGGCCCCCTTCGATCGAGACGCTTGTCAGCATGGAGGGAAAATCCCGGTTCCAGAGGACCTCGCCGCTCCTGTCCACCTCCTGCAGGCCGGTCAGGTCGGTCTTTACGACGAAGACCCTGGCCCCATCCCCCGATGCCATGGGATAGCCGCGCCCCGCGAAGCTGAACAGGCGCTCGCCGGCAGGATCGCGCAGCACCCAGTCGGAGCCGATGCGCGTGTAGTTCACGAACCCCGCTTCCGACAGAGCCACCCGGAAGAGGGTCTTCTCCACGTGCACGAGCCGGCCGGACGGGCCCACGTAGCCGAAGGTGTCGCCGAGCTGAAAGGCGTCGGGACGCTGTAAGGCGTCGGGACGGCCGGCCTCGGCGGGCGAGTCCGGTGAGCGCCCCCCAGGCGGGAGACTCTCCGCGGCGGGCAGGGAGAGGGTCCATGCCGGCCGGGCGACCAACTCCCTGCCCAGGGGGTGCGGAAAAAGAATGAAATACAGTATGATGACGACGACGGCGATGAAAAAGCCGCTCGCGGGTTTTTTCCTTCTCACGGGGGCGCCTGTGCCTTCCGAGCCTACTGAACGAGGAGGGGCCTTGTCAATGCCGGTCGATTCTGAAGATCTCATCGCGCGCGCGCGCCGCGCGGCCGCCTGCTCCTGGTCTCCCTATTCCCGGTTTCCAGTCGGCGCTGCGCTCCTGTGCGCCGATGGGACCGTGGTGTCGGGGACCAATGTCGAGAACAGGTCGTACGGGCTGACGAATTGCGCGGAGCGAAGCGCGCTGTTCGCGGCTGTCTCCATGGGAAAGAGGGATTTCGCCGCCCTCGCGGTCTACTGCCCTGGCTCGGACCGGCCCGTAGCGCCCTGCGGCGCCTGCCGCCAGGTGCTGAGCGAGTTCTGCCCGCCGGGCATGCCGGTGTACTATGGGGGGGCGGACGCCACGATCGCGGCCACCACGATCGGCGAGCTGCTGCCCGCCGACTCTCTGCACGATCTGAAGGAGAGATAGGGGGAGTGGGCCCGCGGGCGCCTCACTCGCGTCGGTGACGCGCAAACGCGTCGGTGACGCGCAAACGCGTCGGTGACGCGCAAACGCGTCGGTGACGCGCAAACGCGTCGGTGACGCGCAAACGCGTCGGTCATTTCTTCGCGTTTTCCTCGGCCTTCTTGAGGTCGTTCTCCATCTTCAGCCGCCAGATCTCCGCCTTCTTCTTGACCACCTCGGCCTGCTCGACCTCGCCAAGGACGATGTGGAGCCTGCGCAGGGCGGCGAGGAAGTTGATGCCCGCCTTGATGTCGTCGACGCGCTGGGCCGACAGCTCGTACTTCTCGCGGTAGCGGTCGGCCCCCTGCTGGAGCAGCTCCTTGGCCAGGCTGAGGTGCGAGAGACGGGCGGAGTAGCCCTCGGATCGGGGATCCATGCCGGCGATCAGAGTCTTGAGGTTGAGGAGGTTCTTGGCGACCGCGGCGAACCTGGCCTCCAGCTCGACGAACGACCACTTCCACTTCGAGTTCTCACCGAACCCTTCCTCGATGGAGTCCATGGAGAATCCGATCTTCCGCAGCAGGTTGTAGCGGCTCTCGTCCGAGAACGCGTCGATGCTCGCGAGACCCTCCTCGTAGTCGGAGAAGGGGGCATCCACCTCGGGAGAAACGATCTCCTCCAGGGAGATGATGGTCTTGTACAGGCACTTGCGCGCTTCGTTCAGGTGCGCTTCGTTCTTGAAGCCGAGGAAGGACAGCGAAAGGGAGCTCATCAGCAGATAGCTCGCGACAAGGTTGAGGTTGTCGTCCGCCACGGCGAGCCTCTGGTAGCCGGCGCCCGGCGATCCCGCGGCGATGATCTCCGTCGTCCTGTTCTCCTTCTCGAGTGCGGCGTCGATGGCGGCCTTGTAGTCCTTGATGTAGTCGGTGTACCTCCGCCGGGCTTCCTCGCTGGGCTTCTTCATCACGCCTCGCTCCCCTCCCCTCCGTATTTCGCGAGCAGCTCGCCGGCATGCTGGAGGGACAGGTCTCCCGTTCGATCGCCGGCGAGCATCCGCGCGACCTCCTCCCGGCGCGCGGCCCCCGTCACCCTCTCCACCCGCGTCACCGTCCGTCCCGCCTGCGCTTCCTTCTGTATCCTCAGGTGATTATCGGCGCGCACGGCGATGGTTGCGAGATGGGTGACGCACAGGACCTGCTTGTCGGCGGCCAGCCGCGCGAGACGCTCGCCCACTGCCAGGGCCACCTCGCCCCCGATGCCCGCGTCCACCTCGTCGAAGATGAGGGTCGAGATGCGGTCGGATGCGGCGAGGGTGCCCTTGATGGCCAGCATGACGCGGGAGAGCTCCCCGCCCGAGGCGATCGCGCGCAGCCTCTTGAACGGTTCCCCCAGGTTGGGCGAGATGACGAACTCGATCGCGTCCCTCCCGTACGGCGTGATCACCGGCGTCCCGTCTGCCCGCGTCGCGTCGCGGATCAGCGCCCGGAAGCTCACCTTCGGCATGCCCAGCGCCTTCAACTCCTCCTCGATCCCTTTCTGGAGCACGACCCCTGCGGCCTTGCGCTTCCGTGAGAGCTCCTCTCCGACCGCGGTGATCTCCTTCTCTGTCTTGCCGATCTCCGTCTCGAGGCTCGCCTTCTCCTCCTGCCAGTTCTCCATCCCCGCGAGCTCCTGCTCGGCGTCCCGGCAGTATGCGAGCACCTGCTCGATGCCGTCGCCGTACTTCTTCTCCAGCGCTCGGATCGCCGAGAGCCGCGCCTGCACCTCGTCCAGGCGCGTCGGGCTGAAGTCGGTCTTCGCCTTGTACTGGCGGATGTTCTCCGCGAAATCCTCGATTTCGTAGAAGGCATCCTCGAGCTGGTGGGAGAGCTTCGAGAGGGACGGGTCGATGCCGAGGATCTCCTCCATCGCGTGGCGAGTTCGCCGAATGGTGGCCAGCACGCCGCCGGCGCTCTCGGAGCTCTGGGAGTGGACCTCCTCGAGGAGGGTGAAGAGTTTCTCGTGGTGCACGAGGATCGCAAGCTCCTTCTCCAACTCCTCCTCCTCGCCCGGGACGAGCGCGAGAGCCTTGATCTCGTTCGCCGCATACGCGAGGAGGTCCATCCTGCGCGCCCTCTCCCGTTCGTCGCTCACCAGGCGCGCCAGGCGCTCGCGAAGGGAGGCAAGTGCGACGTACAGCGAGTGAAACCGTTCGGCCAGCTCCTCCGTGCCCCCCGACCGGTCCACGAGCCTCCTGTGGTTCTCGACGTCCAGCAGGGAATGGTGCTCGTGCTGGCCGTGCACATCGAACAGGAGGGAAGAGAACTCCTGCAGGTCGGCGCGCGTCACGGGGGTGGACTGAATGAAGATCGAGCCGCGGCCATTGCTCTTCAGCACGCGCCTCAGGATGACGGTGCCGTCCTCGGCCTCGATACCGTGCGCGGCGAGCCACTGGGCGCTCTCCCCTGCTGCCGGCACCCCGACGATGCCCGAAACCGCGGTCTCCTCCGCACCCGAGCGGATGATCGAGGTGTCGATCTTGTCGCCCAGCAGGAGCCCCAGGGCGCCGATGAGGATCGACTTGCCCGCGCCGGTTTCGCCTGTCAGCACGTTCAACCCCGCCGTGTAGCGAACAAGCAGCTTGTCGATGATCGCATAGTTGTGGACGTGGAGCTCTTCAAGCATTCGGCTCTCCCGACCAGTTCAGCTTCGTGCGCATGACCTCGTAGAAGCTTCGCTTGTCAGAGCGCACGATGAGCGCCTTCTTCGCGGCCCTGCGGATGAGAACGCAGTCGCGGGGACGCAGCGTGATGGTCTCCTGCCCGTCGACCGTGAGCGCCACGTCGGTCTTCTGGGGGTCCTCCACCTCGATGCGGAGGATCTCCGAGGCGGGGACGACCGTCGGCCTGTTGGAGAGCGTGAAGGGGCAGATCGGGGTGAGGATGAAGGCGTCCATCTCGGGGTACAGGATGGGCCCTCCGGCGGCCATGGAGTACGCCGTGGAGCCGGTGGGCGTGGCAACGATGACCCCGTCCGCCCGGTAGCGGCCGACGTCGGTGTCGGAGAGGAAGACCTTCAGGCGGATCATGCGCGAGATGCCCAGCGTGCTGATCACCGCGTCGTTCAGCCCCGTGAACGAGGCGACCTCCGCCCCATCGCGTCGCACGGCCACGGACAGCATGAGCCGTTCGCTGGTCCCGAGCCGGCCCGCGAGGAACTTCTCCCAGACATCGAACAGCTCGCTGCGGGACACCTCGGTGATGAATCCGAAGTCCCCCATGTTCACCGCGAGGATGGGCGCGCCGCGGTCGGCCACCATCCGCGCGCAGGCCAGCAGCGTGCCGTCCCCGCCGAGTGAGACGGCGAGGTCGACGCCATCGAGGGCGGCCTGGTCGACGGGTCCCGCGAAATCGACGGCGACCGTCTCGCCGCCGCGGGAGCGGACGAACTCCTCGATCGAACGGGCGACGGTTCCCACATCGTTTTTGAGCGAGTTGATGACGAGAAGGACCTTCCGAATTTCCCGCCGCTTGCCGGCCATGCGGGCACAACTATAGTCGGCCCCTGGCGGGATGGCAAGAGTCGGACGGGGCTCCCCCCCTCCGCGCGCCCCACAAGGCGGCAGCCCTAGCGCGCGACAGCGCGCGGAGGCTGGAGCCTCGGACGACCTCGCCATCCCTGGCTAGGGTCGCCCTTTCGGCATCCCTGCCTCGGACGACCTCGCCATCCCTGGCTAGGGTCGCCCTTTCGGCATCCCTGCCTCGGACGACCTCGCCATCCCTGGCTACGGAAGCGTGGCGAGCACCTTCGAAATGATCTCCACGTCACGCTTGGCCAGCATCGGGTACAGCGGGAACAGAAGGCAGCGCAGCATCAGCGATCTCGCTCGGGGGCAGGCCTCCGCGAGCGGCTCGTCCACTGCCGCAATGGTATCCGAAAATGCTGGGACCGCCTCGACGCCCTTCTTCATCGCGTACGCGCGCGCTTCCTTCATCCCGTCGGCCAGGACGACGGGAAACGAGGAAAGCACGTTCTCCGCGTCGAGCTTCTGCACGAGGGGAGAGTGCCGGCAGCGAAGCAGCGACTGCGCGAACACCTGGGCGATCTCCCTGCGCGCGAGGACAAACCGCTCCAGGGCCGCCAGCTGCGAAATGCCCAGCGCCGCGTTCATGTCCGCCAGCTGGGAGTACAATGGCGAGCCTTCCACGATCCGCCTGATGGCCGCCGCGCCGGGCTTCCCGCGGGCCAGCAGGAGCGCCCCGCCTCCGCATGTGATGATGTGCGCGGGCTCCAGGGAAGTGAGGGTGAGGTCCCCCGCTCCCCCGCACGGCTTCTCCCCGACTTTCCCACCCAGTGCCTGGGAGGCATCCTCGATGATCGGGATGCCGAGCCCCCGCAGCCCCTCCACGTCGGAGACGATCCCGAGGAGGTGCGGAACGATGATCGCCTTCGCACCGTTCGCGGCAAGGCGCGAGGCTTCCTGCGCATCGATGCCCGCAGACTCTGCCTCTACGTCCGCAACGAGAGGGCGCAGACCCCTGTCGCGGATCACGCGCAGGTAGATGGCCGGCGCGAGCGCCGGGAGGATCACGCCGTCGAACGGGGCGAGCCCGAGGGACTCGAGGGCGACCGAGAGCGCGAGGTACGTGTTCGAGAGCGTCGTGCCGCCCGCCATGCCGAGGAGATGGCCGGCACGCGCGACAAGGTCCCGGGACACCTCTCCGGGGCCGAGCTTGTCGGAGACGATGCAGGTGAGGACGCTCCCCATGTCCCTGCGCTTCACTGTCGGGCGGAAGATCGGTACTGCCATGTTCTCGTGGTGAGTATTAGCGGGAACCGGACGGGCTTTGTCAATCAGTCCTCGAAACCGCCCTCCCCGATGAGCGGCACGAAACGGCAGCCGATGCTCTGCTCGCGCTCGAGGGACGCGCCGATGCGCCGCACCACGACCAGGTTCTGCGAGAACCGGCTGCCACCGACAGGGATGATCATGATCCCGTTGTCAGCAAGCTGCGCGGCGAGGGCCGGGGGAACGCGGGGCGCGGCCGCGGCAACAAGGATGCGGTCGAACGGGGCTCGAGCGGGCCACCCTTCGCCCCCGTCCCCGACCTCAAACTCCACGTTGGCGTACCCCAGGGACAGCAGGGTCTTGCGGGCGACAGCGGACAGCTCGGGAATGCGCTCGATCGTGCAGATGCGCCCCGCCAGCTCGGCGAGCACGGCGGTCTGGTAGCCGCTGCCCGTGCCCACTTCGAGCACCCTCTCACCGCCCCGCAGCCGCAGGGCCTCCGTCATGACCGCCACGATGTAGGGCTGCGAGATGGTCTGCCCGTGCCCGATGGGGAGGGGGAAATCGCCATAGGCGTCCTCGCGGCTGGCCGAGGGGACGAAGAGGTGCCGGGGGACGCGCCGCATCGCCTCGAGCAGGCGCGCATCCGTGATGCCGCGGCTCTCCACCTGGCGCCTGATCATGCCCGCGGCCGACGTGTTGTCGGCCCGGCCCGACCCCGCCGCGGCCTGCCCCGGCGCGTTCATGCTAGAAAACGACGAGGACCGGCAGCTCGCTGCGGCGGACGAGGTGGGCGGCGATGGGGCCGAGCAGATAGTCGCGGATCTTGTGCGTGCCGTGGGCTCCGATGAGGATCAGATCGGCCGCTTCCCGCTGGGCGACCCGGGGGATGATCTCGACGGGCTTTCCCGGCTCCACGAGGAAGCGGTACGGGATCCCGTGCGTCGAAAGGTAGCCCAGCTCCGTGTCGAACGGGAAGCTCTCGCCCATGGCCTCGGTCACCGTGAGCACGACGAGCTCTTCCCATATGCTGCCGAAGCCGTTCACGCAGAACTGGAGGGCGCTCTCCGCGCCCGGGCTGCCGTCGTAGGGGAACAGAAGCCGCCGGGGCGCGCGAAACTCCCGCGGGCAGACCAGAACGGGCCGGGGGGCCGAGCGAACGATGTCCTCGGTGGTCGAGCCGACGATCGCCCGCTCGACGTGCGCGTTCTCTCCCTTCTGTCCCACGACGAGGAGGTCCCCCGAGCGAGCCTCCTCGGCGAGGATGCCCGACGGCAGGCCCTCGCGCAGCACGGGACTGATCGGAATCCCGCGGGCCTCGGCATCCTTCCTCGTGTTCTCGAGGCAGTTCTCGGCAAAGGCGCGGATGTCGGCCCGGACCTTCTCGTAGAACCCCTTCATTCCGGGCTCGGGCGGGATGTAGACCCGCTCGAAACCGTAGTCGAAGTGGCTCGCCGAATAGATGATGGGGAGGTCGGTTTTGCGCGAGTCCACGACGAAGACCACCTTGACCCCCGCGTGCGTGCGCTGCGCGAGATCGAGCGCGTACTGGAACGCGGTGAGCGAGTACAGGGATCCATCGATGCCAGCGACGATTTGTCCTATCACGTCTTCCTTTTCGCCTCCACCAGCGCACCGGAGTCCTTTGCGTGGAGCTTCGAGAGTTTGTACTGCTTCAGCAGCAGGCGGATCGCCTCGTTGATTCCCTCGGTCCGGTTGGCGTAATAGCCTTCCCGGACCATGTCGTCGATCCCCTCGAGAAGCTCCGTCGAGGTCTCCACGTACGTCTTTGACACGTCCCACCCTCCCTCTCGTGTGCCCGCGCTATTGTACTCCGCGCGAGCTGCTCCGCGCAAGTGGCCCAGCGGCTCGAAGAGCCGCGCCGGCGGCAGCAGGTCCGAAGGACCTGCGAAAGCCTATACAGGCGCCGCACGCTCCAGCTGGGCGCTGCCCGCTGCCCTCCATGCCGAAAAAAAATCCACGACCCAGCCCGCTTCCAGCAACACGCGCAGGAACCCGTACAACCCCTGAGCGCACGTGCGCGCGTTGCGGCGGAAATCCGCGAGCGAATCCTCGTCTCCGAGATCCGAAACGATGCGCAGGCTCAGCGGCGGAACACGCGCGCGCAGCGCAGCAATGAAGACGCCCGCCGTCTCCCAGTTGCTTGCGAGCGCGCCGCTCACAGTCCGAAGGGACTCCCTCACGGCCACGGACTGGATGAAGAACTCCCCGCAGGCCTGCGCGCCCGCACGCACGTGAAAGCCTGCATTCTTTCCCAGTTCGGTCGCAGCGCGGACGGCCTTCTCTCCCTCCCTGCGAGGGAGAAACCCGATCGCGGAGGGGAGCTTCATCTCTGGGATGATCCTGTTGGGCATGCCGCTGCCCGAGATGTCGTATTCGAGGCAGGAGACGGCGAAAATGATGCCATTGACGATGAGGTCGCCGTCGAGGGCGCCGCATGTGCCCGTGTCGATCACGAGGTCGGGCTGGAAGTCCACGATTCCCGCGACGGTGGCCGCGGCGGCGCGCGCCTTTGCCGGACCCGATTCGACGGCGAGGAGGTCGACG
>Ga0315285_10006548_pt1 | contig 12009 bp, 12 predicted proteins | sample YL17G09_36_MG_FD_203698 | JGI IMG/M metagenome (GOLD analysis project Ga0315285, IMG submission 203698) | Sediment microbial communities from Yellowstone Lake, YNP, Wyoming, USA - YL17G09_36 | ecosystem: Environmental > Aquatic > Freshwater > Lake > Sediment | place: USA: Wyoming | collected... | reverse complement strand
TCGCCCAATACGGCAAGCGCTTCGCCCTGCTCCAGCAGTGCCAGTTGTGCGGACGCGGTCGTCGGTCCAGCGCGCAGCCGCACCTCCTCCGTCGTGTAGATCGTCAGGCCGCTAGGCGCAGGGATTTCGACCTCCTGCAGGTAAGAGAGCGGGTCCACTACTCCGTCCGGGTAGCCGGGGGTCTGGGCGCCGGTCAGTTTGAGCGTCAGGTGCAGGTGGGGTTTAGGGCTATGGCCTGTGCTACCTGAGAGGGCAATTCGCTCGCCGGCCCGCACCTGTTGGCCGTTGGAGATCAACGCTTTGGACAGGTGGGCATAGACCGTGTGATACTCGAGGCCGTCCACGCGGTGCCGGACTCGCACGTGGAGGCCGTACGCGTTGCCATCCTCGGGCCGGATTTCGTACACGATGCCGTCGGCACAGGCGTAGACGTTGTCTCCGACGGCGGCCGCAAAGTCGAGCCCCTCGTGCCCGGGCTGGTGATACGGCGCATAGATGTGTGGATTCTCGCCAAAGTACTGCGTGATGGTGCGACTATCCACGGGCCATCGTATTCTGAATGTACTCATCGCTCCTCCTTCCTTGAATTCACGTACCGTTTCAACATAGTGTCACAGGTCCCCACGTCGGGCCAGGAAAATCGCCGACGCGCGGCCACGCTGGCGCTCCTTCTGCTATTCCAGGCGGCATGACTCGCCAACGCCCGGCCGAGCGAGCCAATACCCACTCCATCAACGCTCCTTCAGCATTCGGCGCGTCCGGGAGCCGCAGCACAACCAGGACCTCACCGCCTGCCACAACCTCGTCACCGGCGCTCTTCAACCGGACAGCCTCGGCGGCAAAGCCCGCCTCCTGCAAGCCCGCCAGCAGTCGATCCGCGTCGTCGTCGAGTCCTGGATGGGCGTCGAGGTAAGCCGCCAACCCGGCACCGGGATAGAGGATACCGCCGGCGTCCATCGGGAAGCGCAGCGCCTCACCGCGTTCATAGTAGAGATGGCTGTACAGGTCCACCGCCTGCATCGCTGCCACACCGCGGGCGGGTGCGTCGGGAGCACTTCCGTCGCCGTAGCCTTCCAGGAAGGCGGCCGCAAGCAGGCCAAGCGGATCGTCGGCGTAGTTGGCTGCGACGGCCTGCATCTCCGCCAGCGCCTCGTCAGCGCGTCGCTGGAGCGCGAGCGTCTCGGCGTGGCGGAAGCGGGCATAGCCGGCCCAGTCAGGCTGGTCGTCTGCCGGGGTCCAGCCTTCCGACGCAGCCGGTGCCAGCACCTGGTCGGTCCACGCCAGGGCCGTCACGTACTCGCCAGCGCGAAAAGCGGTTTCGCCCTCGTTCGTGAACCAGCGCAGCCGGTCTTCCACGGTGATCGGCAGATCCGGCTCCCACGCGCTCTGTTCCAGGTCCACTGTCTTTTCGGCCAGCGCGAACAGCCCGGAACGGGCATCCCAGCGCCACACCTGCCGGCCCAGCGGGTGGTTGAGCATCTTGTGGTCGAACCCGTCGGCGTAGAGGTGTGGGTAGGTCAAAACGATCTGCTGCTGGCCAGGGTGGGCCTGATCCGGTTCCAATGCCCACACCGATGGGCCGGCCCAGTTGATCAGGCTAGCCTGGAAGATCGCCGCACATCCACCGCGTTCTATCCAGCCGCAAACGTACAGCAATTCGGTCCAGCCGCTCCCGCCCTGCACGGTGTAGGTGATGACAACCTCAGGCCGCTCGTCACCGGTGAGTTCCTGCACCAGGATGCCGCTGTCCGTCGTCGGCAGGGCTTCCTCGAAACTGTAGGGCAGCGCCAGGCCGACAAAGCGGCCATTCTCCTGGGCCATGCAGGCGACTACGGGCAGGCCCATCAGGTGAGTCTGCACCACGACGTCCTGCCGCCCATCTCCATTCAAGTCCATCGGTGTGACTTTTGGCTGGAGCGTGTCCAGTTTGGGCAACGTGCGCAAGCGGGCCACCAGGTTCGCCGGATCGTTCCCCTGCGAGAGCCACTCCGCGACGTCGGCCGCCAGCGCCGTGACCGCCTGACCCGGAGACTGGGGCGGTTCATAGACGTCCAGCGCCGCGCGGGCCGCCGCGAACTCGCCACTCACAGGCTCCAACGGCCTGAACGTCGCCAGTACGGCCTCCACGTCCGTGCGGCAGCGCTCGAAACCGGCCTGGTCCAGATCCACGGCGTCCACCTCGAACAGGAAATAGGACTCGTCCACGCTCATTCCGTAGGAGGCGAGGCCGGGCACGGCCTGCCCCTCTTGCGTGAACGTGTTCCGCTCAAATTCCCGGTCCCCCAGCGTCGCCCGTTCGCTCGCACGGGTCCACTCGGGGCCCAGTCCCCTCCCCGCCGCCTGCGGATTCAGCGTACAGCCGGAGACGGCCTGGTGTCGCAACAGCGCCCCATCTCGCTGCCAGGTATCCAATAGGTAGAGGAGCACGAAGCGGCGCGTCCGGTCGTAGGTCGAGAGGCCCCGGAAGAAGGCCATCCCCTGCGGAGGCACCTCGGCGGTGGGTGTAGGAGGTGCAGGCAGCGCGGCCGTCGGCTCCTGGAAGACAGTCGGGGTCTCCTCGGGCTCTACGGTCATGAGCCTGACGTCTGGCGCCGGCACGGGCACGGTTGCCTGGGGGGCCGCGCACGCCGCCAACAACAAGACGACTAAAAGGCCCCAGATTCCCTTACGAACCATCTCCCACTCCGTGTCCTAATGACCTCCCCGGCCGTGGCGCACGGCGACGATCTCCGCCAGGATGGCCAGCGCAATCTCGGCCGGCTCCCGCCCGCCCAGGTCGAGCCCCACGGGGCCGTGGATGCGCGCCAGTTCCGCCTCGCTGAACCCTTCCTCCCGTAGCGCGGCCTTCCGTTTGGCCTGCGTGGTGCGCGAGCCGATCAGCCCGACGTAGGCTGCGCGGCTGCGCAGCGCGATCTGCAGCGCGGGCAGGTCGAACTTGGGGTCGTGCGAGAGGATCACGACGCAGTCCTGCGGCCCCAATTTCTCCGCCTTCAGCGCGTCCTGCGGCCAGGCGACGACGAGTTCGTCCGCCGTGGGAAAGCGCTCCCGCGTGGCGAACGTCCGCCGCGCGTCCACCACGCGCGTGCGGAAGCCTAACGTCTGCGCGAGCGTCACGAGCGGCACCGCCACGTGCACCGCGCCGACGATGACGACGGTCGGCGGCGGGGCGAAGACTTCGAGGAACACGTCTCCTGCCGGGCCACGCTGCAACGTGGCCGCCGGGCCGGGGAACAGCGCCGTCAGCACGGGGGCAAGCGCAAGATCGCCCTCCAGCCGCCCGTCGGGCCAGGCCAGCAGGTGGCCGCCGCCATCCAGGCGGGTCGCCAGTGCGACCGTCTCCTCCGCCTCCAGCGCCGCCATCAACCGCCGGTGGACCTCCGCCAGCGGCTCGATGTAGACCTCGATCGTGCCCCCGCAGGCCAGCCCGGCCTCCCAGCCGGTCTCGTCGGTGACGCCGTAGCGCAGCCGCTTCGGAAGCCCACCGGCCAGCACCTCTTGTGCCTCCTCGAACACCGTCCCTTCCACGCATCCGCCGCTGACTGAGCCGGCCATGCGCCCGGAGCCGGTCATCGCCAGGCGCGAGCCGAGTGGCCGGGGCGAGGAGCCTGCGGCCCACACCACCGTCGCCAGCGCGATCTGTTCGCCATCCGCCAGCCAGCGGGCCAGTTCAGCCTTGATCTCGCGCATTGAGCATTCCCCCTCAGAACTCCACGGCCTGACGGGCCTCGATCCTCTCCTCGTCCAGCACCAGCCCCAGCCCGGCCAGTTCTGGCAGCCTCAGCGAGCCCCGCTCAGGCCAATAGACGGGCCGGTGGAAAAACTGCTTCGCCTCCTGATGGCGGATCAGGAACTCGACCATGGGCACCGTCGCCGGCGGCTGCGCCCCGGCCACGTGCAAGGCAGGCAGCAACGAATGTCCGTGGGCCACGACGGGCACCTCAAACGCCGACGCCAGCGCGCAGACCTTCACCAACTCCGTGATCCCGCCCGTCCAGTCCGGATCGACCTGCAACACGTCCACCGCCTCCCCCACCAGCAGTTCCTTCGCCTGCCAGCGCGTATAGACGTGTTCTCCCGTGGCCAGCGGCACCCTGGCCGCCGCCCGGATCTTGCGCAGTCCCCCGATGCGCTCCGGCGGGAGCGGCTCCTCCATCCAGGCCGGGTGGAGCGGCTCCAGCGCCCGTACCATCTCCACCGCGTACGTCACGTCCCAGCCCATGAATGCATCGAACATCAGGGGGTAATGTGGCCCCACCGCCTCCCGCACCGCCCGGGCCAGCGCCAGGTTCTTCTCCTTGCCCTCCTCGCCGTCCCCCGGCCCGTGCCGGAAGAACCACTTCTGCGCCGTAAATCCTTGCTTCTTGTACTCGCGGGCTATCCGGGCCGCTGCCTCGGGTTCCACGGAAAACCCGAGCATACTCGCGTAGGCGGGTACTGCCGCCCGCGTCGGCCCGCCCAGGAGCCGGTACACCGGCTGCCCCCACGCCTTCCCCTTCAGGTCCCACAGCGCGCAATCCAGCGCGCTCATCCCGGTCACAAACATCCCGGAACGCCCGTGCCGGTCCAGCCGCAACATCTGGTCCAGCAGCGTCTCGGTCGCCAGCGGATCGCGCCCGATCAGGAAGGGGCGCAGCGATTTGTGGATCACGAACGCCTGTGACTCTTCGAGCGGCCCGAACAGACCGGACACACCCTCATCCGTCTGGATCTCCACGTAGATCGCGCGCACCTGCGGCGCGTCCTCGTGCTCCTCTGCCCCAGCGGGCCGGTTGAATTCGGGATAGATGTCGAGCGCTTGCGCCTGCCGCGCCTCCAGCGGGGCCAGCGGAGTGCTCCGGCGGCCGCGCACCTGAAACAGGGAAACGTCACTGATCTTCATTCTACCTCCAGTCCACCACCGCTACCAATCTGGACGGTATAGCGCCTGCGACATGTCGCCCACGAACTGGGGCAAATCGGGGTGGCCCAGGAGTTGCCGGATGGCGTGCGCCTCGCCCAGGTGAAACCAGTAATGGTAGACGTTGCGCATCAGCAGCGTGCCGACGTTCTCCGGGAACGGCTTGCCGTTCCATTCCAGGTGTGTCTGCAGCAGTGCGGGCGTCAGCGTGTCCAGGTAGCGGTCGGCTGTGCTGGTGATCGTCCGCCACACGGCCCACATTTCGTCGAGCGGCGGTGTACTGGGGGGCTGCCCATACCCCACCTGTTCGTGCAGGTCGGGCGCTACCTGTTGCCCCTGCGCCCACAGCACCCAGAAGTGATTCTCCTGGTCGGCCAGGTGGCCGACGATCCAACTGATGCAGTTCATCGGCTCGCAGCGACGGCGGGCGTCGGCGTCGGACACCCCCTCCAGGCAGCGCACGAGTTCGCTGCGGGCGAAACGCAGTTGAGCGACTAACAGATGTGGCATCGTATCCTCCTCACTATTTCTCGCTGGCCCCATTTTACCACGAACTGGCCTCTGATTACAACCGCCCCGCTGTCCGCGCTCATATAGTGACTTGCTTACGCGAGGCAGGCGCACATACTGGCGGTGAACTGGCAACAGGACTATACTATGGATGATCTCGTGTCTGATGCAAAGGAGAAACCGATGGATACGACGACCGACTGGACGCACTGGATACCGCCTTACGACCCGCGCCTGGTAGATGCCGCGAGCGTGGCCGAAGACGAGCACAGACGTCTGATTCAGACCGCCGATTGCGGCCAGCGCTGCCCCGGCTGTGGCATCTGTTGCGCCGGATACCGCGACGCGATTACCGCCGATTACGCCAGCGAAGAGGAGTTCGAGGGCAACCTCGAGCCGGGGCGTGGCGGCCTGGTTCAACTGGGAAGCGGCCTGTGGTACCGCGCTTCTACCTGTGGCGAGGCGTGCCCCGGCTACGGGCAGTGCTGCCGCCCCTTCGAGCAACGCCAACGCCCGCAGACGGTGGCCGATGCGCGCCGCATCCTGCTGGAGGACGACGCCAGCCCGCGCTGGGAGATGCAGGAAGCGCTGCTGGTCCTGGCCCACGAGGGCACGGCCGAAGCCGTTGACGTACTGGAGGCTTTTCTGCCCTGCGCCCACACGCGCCTGGCCGGATTTGCCGAGTGCGCGCTGGACGAAGGGCGCTATTTCGCCACCGTGCCGCGCAACGCAGAGGAGGAGCGCACAATGATGAAACGGGAGGTGCTGGCGGCATGGGAGAAGCGGGCCATCCGCGCCCAGAGCACAATGGACGAGGAACTGGAACCCAAACTGGAACGTGAGCGCTACGAGATGGAGATCGCCCAGCGGTTGCTGGCCAAAGCGCAGGACGAGCCGGCGCGGGAGACCTGGCAGACGCAGGTGGACGTCCTACAGATGATGGCCGGCATGACCGAAAACGACCTGGCCGAGCAACAGGAAGAACTGGCCTTGTGCAAAGCGATGATCGCCGAGATCGAGGCGGACCTGGCCGTAGACCAGGCGGAAGGAGCATCTGATGAGCTCTGAACAGCCCTTCCTCGACATCAAACCCTGGGTGAGGCAGATTTGTCCCATCTTTGCCGGCGGCCCCCACGTCGGCCTGCGCCGGGTCTGGCGCCTGGTCGAGAAACTGGACGACGTTGGGGACGAAGCCGGGGAAGCAATGGAGCAGGGGGACTACCGGCGCGCCAGCCAGGTGTTGCGCGCCCTGCTCGAAGTCTGCGCTACAGAAGGCTTTGAGAGCGTGGATGACTCTTACGGCACCCTGGGGGATTTCTACAGCGCCTGCCTGGAAGACTACCAACATACTCTGGATGAGTGGCCTTTCGACCGGCCGGCCTTTTTTGCCGACACCCTCCATCTCTATCTGACCGAGGACTATGGCTTCAGCGACAAAACGATTGCTCTGATGCTGCATTTCTGCCGGACAGATGAAGAGTACGACACCCTGGAGCGCCTGGTCCTGAAGGCCCGCGACAGGCTCAAAGGCCAGCACGCCTACAAACACCAGAAAGTGATCGATCTGCTGCTCAAGCTCTACGATCAACGCGGTGACAACGAATCCTATCTGGCTACCTGTGACGAGAAAGAGGCGGCCGGCTGGCAGCGGTGGGTCTGGAAAGCGGAAAAGATGGAGGCATTAGGGCGGGTTGACGAAGCCATCGCTACCTATCAGGAAGGGCTGCGACACACCCGCAATGAGAGGTTCCTGACCAAAAAACTTTCAGCACTGGAGCAGAGAGTGGGCCGCCCGGAGACTGCGTTGGAAGTGCTGATGGCTCAGTTTGGGCCATACGCCCGGCGCAGCGACTATGACAGAATCCGCGCCCTGGCACAGTCGCTCGGCCGCTGGGACGAAGCGCTGCGAGACAGGTTACTGGCTGCATTCGTCGAGCACGGCCATCCGCCGGAGGTCGTCTCTCTGTTGATGGAGGAAGGCAAAGTCGCACAGGCATTGCAGATGGTTCAGACGATGCCCCCTGGAGCCTACTACGCTCACCAGGCCAGGATGCAAGTCGCGGCTGCCATCGGTAGCCAGGACCCACGGGCCGCTATCGAACTGTACCAGGAAGCCCTGGCCCCCTACCTCTCCAGAACTGGCCGCAGTAACTATGAGCAAATTATCCGTTACTTGCGCCTGATGCGCCCCCTCTACCAAAGGCTGGATGCGCTGGACAAATGGCAGGTTATCGTGGATGACCTGCGCCGTCGCTATCCGGGGCGTAAGGTGTTGACGGAGATGTTGAAGGCGTTATGAGCGACTTTACGCTCCTGACCACCCCGCATATTGCGGCTTCGGTGATGACAGATCGAGGGGTCTCGACGTTCCAAAACGGCCGACCAGAAGGTGAGGGCCGCGCCGTGTTCCGCTTCGAGGGCATGGACGAGATGGACCCGGTGGACGGCACCGCGACGGCGACGTTGGTTGGTGACCGGCTCATCTTTGTGTTGAGCTATGGGCCGGGTGATGAATATACCTTTGAGTGCGAGCGGCGACTCTGAGTGCAAGGATTGGGCACCTAGAAGCGGAAATCCAGCCGAGTAGGCGTCCAATCAGAGTAGTACCAGGAATTCGTCCACTGTCATTTGTGCCTGCCGGATGATCGAACGTAGCGTGCCAGGGTTCAAGTCCCCGGCATGCATCGGGACGGTAACCAGGAGATTGCCCTTCTTGAGTTGGAGGTGGCTGCCGCGTTGTCTGACCTGGTAGAAGCCCGCCTTCTCCAGGGCACGGACGACCTGCCGAGGTTTCAGAAGTGGCAATTTAGGCATAGACGTATACCTCGGCCTGGACCCTTAACATAAAGGTGTCCACGATGGCCTCGGGACTGGCGAAACGGGGGTCTTCCTTGCGGGGGACCGGGCGTAGCCAGGGAAGGTTGTTTTCCAGCGCCGTTTCCAGGTAGAGCGTGACTGCTTCCAGCAATGCGTCTCTGGCTTGCTGAATGCTCTCTCCCTGAGAAGCCACGTCTAGTTCCAGGCACAAGGAGGTGTAACCACCCGTTTCTTGCAGGACCACACCGGTGAATACGAATTCGGGCTTTCCCATCGTTCTCTCCTCAAGAGTCAAAGTGAACTTGCTGGCAGGGCATTTTACGGCTATATTATACCACCGAATCGACGTGGGGGGTATGACAATCGAAAAGCGCGGCTGAATGTCAGCCGGTGCAGAGGTGCGCGAAGTGGCAGCGTCGGAGCACGCCAACGTGTGGTGATGACGGTGTTGACGGTGGAGCAACTGCTGACTGGGCCTGCAATCGGGAGACCTGGATGGCCGACCAAAGGTGAGGGCCGCGTCGTGTTCCGCTTCGAGGGGATGGACGAAATGGACCCGGCGGACGGCACCGCGACGGCGACGTTGGTTGGTGACCGCCTCATTTTCGTGCTGAGTTATGGGCCGGGCGACGAGTACACGTTTGAGTGCGAGCAGCGGGAATGAAAGATCCACGCGAGATCATAGACCATCTTTCGTTCACTGACGCCGTGTCTATCTTGAGAACGCTGGCCGATAGTGACGAAGCGCTTGCCCGGCGCATCGTCGAGATAGCGCTGGCCCGTCTGCACGGGGTGGACCCGGAGGAGGTGGCTGCCGTTCTATATGATCAGTTGGGCGCTTTGGAGGTCGAGGAGGTTTGGGACCGGGCCGGAGAGACACGCCACGGCTACGTCGAGCCGGGCGAAGCCGCCGACCAGATGGTTGAAGAAGTGCTGGAGCCTTTTCTGGAGGAACTGGGCAAGTATCAGAAGCTCGGCATGAACGCGGAAGCGAATATGATGTGCATGGGGCTGCTGCTGGGGCTGCACCGGTTCGAGCACGAGTCCACGTCCGAGTTCAAGGACTGGGCACCTGACGCGCCGACAGTCTTTGCCGAGGCGGTGGTGGATACGTGGAAAGAAGACTCGCCCGATTATGCGGATATTGCTGAGGTCAAGACGTTTGTCGAAGGTGAGTTAGGGGGATGGCAAGCATGCGTTATGGCTGATGGATAGTGAACAACTGGAAGCACGTCCACGAAGAGATCGAAGACCGATTCGAGTGCCTGAGGGACTTGTTGAAGGCCGGTACCCAACTTATGTGGCAAACAAGGCACAGCGGACACACATGGAATCAGCATCTCCGGCAGCGGAAGATCAAGACGGAGCGCGAGGTATGCAAATATCAGAATGGATGGCAATTTTGAGCATCTTTTCCATTTTGCCTATTGGATTCCTGGTCTGGCTATGGTTTCGTCTCTCGAAGCCAAGTCCCTCCCGAATGCTCAAGACAACCACTGGACTGGTCAAGGGAGTTACCGTGCGTTTGGGGTCGGGTTCTATTCCTCTAGCTCAACTAGTGACTGTGGAGGGTCCAAATGTAGGGAGGGAGTATGCGATATCAGAATCTGTAATAAGAATTGGGCGTGATCCAGAGTATAATGATATTGCTTTGTTTGATGAATTCGTCTCTAATCCACACCTGTCACTACGGTTCAGTGAAGGCCAGTTCTTCATTGCTGATGAAGGAAGCACGAATGGCACTCGCCTGAATGGTCTCCCTATATCACCTCACCGATTGTTTCCTCTACGGGATGGAGACACAATTGAAGTGGGCCAGACCCAATACCAGTTCAAGTCAACCTTTCAATGGTGGGATGAGCAAATCGCCAGGAGACTACATCAAGAGGGTACGGTCAGATTAGACGATCTAGAAGGATTAGCATCTCAATACCGTGCCACTATACTCTCTGACTACGTAGCAAAAGAACCAGAGTCTGATCTAGTTTGTTCTTCGAATGGCCGTATGCTGTCGTTGAGGCGAGTAGGTGAGTTCAGAAAAGTCAGAGATGCCTGGCAGATATTGCGATCACGGCCGGACAGAGCTGAAGTTATTCGTTCAATCAAGCAGATGATTGAGGCCTTAGAACTGTCGCTGGGTCTACATCGAGATACAATAGATGTCAACCCATATAAGGCTCTATATTGCACGTCGATAAACACCGGCCTGATTTTTCAAGGGTTAAATATCCCCTCACATTTTCCGACCATTTTCCTACTTGAAACCGAAGTGAATATACATCAACTGGATGATATGCGCTATGCTTTGGCAACAGTCTGGGGAGCGCCAAGACAGCTGTTTTTGCTCTTTGTAACCAGTCAGAATTCAAATCAGGCTGAATCCCTGTTATCGAATAAACTGATCGACTTGTTAGCTTATGATGTCATTTGGCTCACCTTTGACGACACATACAAGATCATCGCATCTCGAGAACCGCAAAGGATATTTAAGCAACTCGTCCTTTCACAAGTAAGCCTGGTTACTGTATCTCCATACAACACAACGGGACCGGTAGCCGACAACGTGTTTTTCGGAAGAGAATTCGAGCTTCGGAACGTCGCCGAACATTCAGGGAGCAAGTCTTATGCAGTAATCGGTGGACGGCGAATTGGTAAAACATCCCTCCTTGGCCGACTGCATTGTGTTCGCCTGCCTGCCAACGGCTTTCGTACCCTCTATCACGATTGCGCTACCACTCCCACCTACGATGCCTTCCTTACTTCTGCTATCCGGGACTGGCGACCAGAGTCACCATCTGGTATTCTTGCCACCTTCGAGGACCTGCTGCAATCCCCGCCTGCTGACAAGCCACTCGTTTTGCTTCTAGACGAAGCCGACAAACTTGTCCCCGTTGACCGTGCCAATGGCTGGCCTCTTTTCAGCGCGCTACGTGCCCTGGCCAACTCAGGTTACGCCCAGGTTGTCTTCAGTGGTGAGCGTACCCTACGTGATGCCCTACGTGATCCTGCTGGCCCTTTGTTCAATTTCGCCAATGAAATGCTCCTCGGCCCATTAGACTTTCATGCCGTCGAAGAACTTGTCACCCAGCCGATGAGGCAACTGGAGATCGAACTGGTAGATGAGAAGGCCATTGTGGACCGTATCTGGGTTTTCACTTCGGGACATCCTAACGTCGTCCAACGTCTGTGCCGCCGCTTGATCGAACGGCTCAACGAGCAGGGCACCCGCCGCATCATGCTGGACGATGTGAACGCAGTCATTGAAGACCCTGGCTTCCAGCGCGAGGATTTCCTCAGTACCTACTGGGAGGCTGCCACCTCTCTGGAGAAGATCATCTCCCTGCTGATGGCCGATGACGAGAGTGTGCGCACCTTGAGGACTGTGCGGCAGGCTTTAGCGGAGCGCTGCAACTTGCATCCCAAGGCACGCGAAGTGGACGACGCTCTGCAGCGCCTGGTGGACCTGCGCTCCATCCTAAAGCGCACGCCCACCGGGTATGAATTCGCCGTGACAGCCTTCCCCCGCGTCGTGGCTGGCACAATGACCCTGGAAGACATGCTGGAGGTATGGGTCGAAGACTATGCCGGGGAACAGGCTAAAGGAGAAGCGTGACCGATGACTGAACAAGAACTGGCCCGCCTGATTACTGAAGGGGAAGGCTCCTACCTGGAGTTCAAAGCGGCTGAAATCCGACCATCCTGTGCACCGCAATCCCAACCTGATGAAAATGCTTTACGGCTATGGCTACGTCGAAGGGTACGGTGACGGTCTGCCGATGGTGCGG
>Ga0315285_10006547_pt1 | contig 12010 bp, 10 predicted proteins | sample YL17G09_36_MG_FD_203698 | JGI IMG/M metagenome (GOLD analysis project Ga0315285, IMG submission 203698) | Sediment microbial communities from Yellowstone Lake, YNP, Wyoming, USA - YL17G09_36 | ecosystem: Environmental > Aquatic > Freshwater > Lake > Sediment | place: USA: Wyoming | collected... | reverse complement strand
GGGCGGCAACCTCTTTGCCGCGTCGGCGTCTGACGGCTCGATCCGGATCTTCGACCTCCGGAAGTTGGTCGGCTCCGCTTCGACCTCGCCCTCTTCCGGCAAAATCAGATGCGACCTGGGTGCGGACTCTGGCAAGAGGGCCAAGGCCGCCAAGCCGGTCATGGAGGGCGGGCACGCCCAGTCGTGCCAGGGCGCCTTCTTCGCCCCTGACGGCTCCGGCCGCCTCGTCTCAACCTCGCGCGACAACACCGTCAAGATCTGGTCGACGAAGATCAGCGGCGCGGACTCTGACGCCCTCGCTGCGCCCCTCGTCTCCATCCGCCACGACAACAACACGGGCCGCTGGATCACCCCCTTCCGCGCGGTCTTCACCCCGCGCGGCGACGGCGTGGTGGTGGGCGGCATGAGGCGCACGATCGACGTCTATTCTTCGGCCGACGGGAGGCAGCTCGCGGCGCTTCGCAGCGATTTCATGACGGCGATCGGGTCCCGCTGCGCGATGCACCCGGAGAGGGCCGTGCTGGCGGCGGCGACGGCGAGCGGGAGGGCCAACGTGTGGAGGAACGAGAAGTGATGGTTTTTCCCTTCTCCTGTTTCAAAAAAAAATGCAACAACGTCATCGTACAGAGCGCAGCCTTTACTTTTTGCTTTGAACCGGATCTCGCGAGGGAGAGACAAGGAAAGACAAGAGAGAGGGGGGGAGAGAGAGTAGGGAACTTCAGGTGCGCCGTGGTTCAGGTGCGGACCTTTTTAGCAGGGAGTACGTTTGCAAAATAAAAGCGGAAAAACTCAGTGCTGCACTTTTTCCTCTCTCTCTCTCTCCTTTTCTCTCTCTCTCTCTCTCTCCCCTTCTCTCTATCTTCTTTTCTCTCTCTCTCTCTCTCTCTCTCTCTCTCTCTCTCTCTCTCTCAACAGTCCTCATTTCAAATGTCAACCGTGTGGTTGAGGATGACCCCGCCGGACAGGCCGGCGAGCACCCCGCGGAGGCCCTGGCCCCTCACAAACCCTTTCCCGTCCGTGCGGGCGCGGACAAAGGCCTTGAGCGGCGCCGGCAGCGAGAGCGCGTTGCCCCCGCCGCCGACGGCGACGCCGCCGAGGCCGCCTCCTCCGTTCCTCCCTCCTCCTTTTCCTCCGCCGCCGAGCTCCAGCGTTAGCATCGCGACGCGGTCAGCAGGAGAGAGGTGCACCGCGATCCTCGCGCCTCCTCCGCCGTCGGACTCGTCGCCGTCGCCGTCCGAGTCGCCGCGGGCGCGACGCCCGGCGCCGCCGACGAGCCCCTTGCCGCTCGTCGCGGGCGGCGCGAACGTCCTCAGCCACCCGGGCACGCGGGCCGTCTCCCTCGCGACCGCCAGGTACGGGGCGAACTTGTTGAAGTCAAAGGCCACGGCCCCCTTCCAGCGCCCTCCGGAGGAGGAGGAGGAGGAAGAAGAAGCGTCTCCCCCTCCCCTTCCGCCAAACTCGGCCTCGACCCCGGCCGCCGCGACCGCCGTCGCCGCGGTAAACGGCGAGATCACGAAGCCGCGCTCGCGCTCGACGAGGTTGATCGCGGTCGAGTTGACCTGGTCCGCCTCATCGTTGAGCGTGTAGGTGCCCCACCCGACCGCGCGCCCGCCGAAGAGGCCGGCCTCGCCCTCGAGGCGCACATGGTTGCCCCTGCCGAACCACGTCGCGGAGCCGCCCAGCGCGCGTGAGTTTATCGAGTCGTCTCCTCCGGCCAGCGCGGAGAGCGCCTTGGAGGCCACGGCGCCGCTGACGATGCGCTTTTGCTTTTTCGGGCGCGAGACGCGGGCGATGGGGCTGGAATTGCCAAAGTCGAAGCCGACGAGGTAGGTGGTGGCGTCTGTGGTGTGGGTGTTTTTTGGGGAGGAAGGAAACGGGAAGAGGGTGAGTTCTTCTTTTTCATCGTCATCAATCGTCGGCGCTCCATCGGCGCCTTTTTTTTTCCTATGATCATCCTCATTTCCCTTACCGTCCGCGTTGCCCGCTTCTGCCGTCACGATCACGTCCGTGGGCTTGTCGGACCAGCCCTTGCTCGCCTTGATGTCGGCCCACGACGCGTCGGTCGCGGAGGCCGTCACCTTGAGGTGCGTGGGGCCCCTGGCGACGGCCGAGAGGTCGACGCGCCCGCCCAGAACGTTCGGCTGGGGCGGTGAGACGCTGGGATCCTCGCCCAGGGCGGCCGCGTCGCGGCCCTTGAAGAAGAAGCCCCTGCCGGAGAGCGTGGCGGGACCGAAGAACCCTTCGATGACCCGGGGCTCGTAGCCGTGCGAGGGCGGCTCCACGTCGAAAAAGGGCGGCATGATTGTTTTTTTTTTTTTCCAATGCTTTTCGCCTCGATCGAGGAGAGCAAAAGAGAGAGAAAAGTGACGACGCATCTTTCTTTCGACCCTCTGCTTTTCTCTTTTCTCTCCCTCTCTCTCTCTTCTTCTCTCTCTCAAACTCATCCTCCGACCGGGCCTCTTCCTCGAATTATGTCATCTATTTTTTTTTGGAAAAGGGCGCGTTCCTTACTATTATCCCAATCGAGAGGATTCACATACGACTAAAAAAGAAAAAAAGAGAAGAGAAAGAGCTCCCACAAACAAAAGCCTCGGCCCACCCTCGGTCTCGATCGCTCTTCCTCTCTTCCCGCTCCACCTCTCTCTCTCTTCTCTCCTCTCTCAAGCCACCTGCGCCCCCTCGGGCACTTCGACCCGCAGCCTCGCCGCAAAGTCCTTGACCATGAACTTGAGCCCCTCCCGCAGCGGCACCGTGGGCTCCCAGCCGAGCGCGGCCTTGGCTTTCGAGATGTCGGGCTTGCGTCGCGACGGGTCGTCGGCAGTGTTCTCGCGGAAGACGATCTCGGCGCGCGGGTTGACGACCTCCTTGACGACCTGCGCGAGCTCGAGCATGGTGAACTCGACCGGGTTGCCGATGTTGAAGGGGCCGGTCTCCTCGCCTGGTTTTGTGGCGGTGGCGGTTTTTTGTATTTTGTTTTGAAAAGAGTTGAGGTCGGAAGGAAAAAAAAAACAGTGAGTTTTCCCTCTTATTCAAATAGTTTTGAATAAGAGGGACCTTTCCCGCCGAGACCTCGACACCCCCCGCGAGAGCATCTCCAGCAGCAGGAATGAAAAAACACACCCCCAGAAACCACATGAACCTGAAAAAAAAACCCTCTCAAAAGACAAACAAAAAAACCAAAATATCTCTCGTACCTTCCATCACGGCGACCATCCCGGCGATGAGATCGGAAACGTACTGGAACGATCGCGTCTGCTGCCCGTCGCCGTACACCGTCATCGGCTGGCCCGTCAGCGCCTGCGCCACGAAGTTGCTCACCACGCGCCCGTCGTCGAGCGCCATGCGCGGGCCGTAGGTGTTGAAGATGCGGCACACGCGCACGTCGAGCCCGTGCTCGCGGCGGTAGTCGAAGGTCAGACACTCGGCCGCGCGCTTGCCCTCGTCGTAGCAGGAGCGCTCGCCGATCGGGTTGACGTTGCCCCAGTAGGACTCCGTCTGCGGGTGCTCGAGCGGGTCGCCGTAGACCTCGGAGGTGGAGGTGAGGAGGAAGCGGGCGCGGGTGCGCTGATGTTGGGGGTGAAGTTTTTTGGGGGGAAAGAAGAACAGAGAGCAAAAAGAGAAAAGTGAGTGAACGAAAGAGGGAGAAGAAACAAAGGAACCCAATTCTGCACCTCTCGGAACCGCACGCGCGCACACGCTCAGATCCAAGAGCATAGCAGCAAAAGAGAAAGAGAAAGAGAGCGACAGGAGCTCCCCAGAAAGTCGAGGGAAACAAAAAAAACAAAAAAATGCACCTTGGCCAGGCCCAGCATGTTCATCGTCCCCAGAAAGCTCGTCTTGATCGTCTTGATCGGGTTGTACTTGTAGTGGACGGGGCTGGCCGGGCAGGCCAGGTGGTAGACCTGGTCGACCTCGAGCAGGATCTTCTCGACGACGTCGTGGCGGATCAGCTCGAAGTTGGGCTTGTTGATCAAGTGCGCGATGTTGTCCTTGGAGCCCGTGAAGAAGTTGTCGAGGCAGATGACGTGGTCGCCGCGCTCGACGAGGTAGGTGCAGAGGTGGGAGCCGACAAAGCCCGCTCCGCCCGTGACGACGACGCGGTTCGACTCGACGCGAGGCTTGGTCTTAATGAGGGTGGAGTCGGGGCTCTTCTGTTTTGGTGGTGTTTTTTTGTTTTGGAGGGGAAGGAGGAGGAAAGAAGAAGAAGAGGTTGAGAAGAGAGGACGAGGTTGAGAAAGAAGAAGAAAAAAAAAAAGCGCGCCTCCTCTCTCAACTGTCAGTCAAAGGCAAGCGAGTCTATATCTTCTCCCCTCGTTTTCCGCTTTCTTCCTGTGCGTTTGGATTCAAAAGTCGCAGTGGATCGCAAGCGTGTCGGTTTAAGCTAGGTCTAGGAGGAAGAAGAGGGCGCGAGCGACGTGCTTCGAAGGCGCTGTGGCGGCGGGAAGGATGAGAAGCGCGAGTGGAGTTCGATCGATTGACGACGCCGGAGAAGCAAAAAAAGAGTTTTTTTTTCACTTTCTCTCCACACGACGCGCGCGCGATTCCAGTCGGTGGTGGAAAAGCCACCACGGCTCGCGAGCCTGGAGTTTCATTCACTCACGGCTTCCAGCATGGCGAACGAAACGCTTTTAAGGAGAGAAGACAAAGAAGGAGAGAAAAGAGGAAGAGAGTTTGCTTCTCTCGCGATGGATTTTGTGTCGACGATTTAGTCTCGACCTAGACCTCTTCTCTCCCTCTTATTTCAGTTTTTGGTATAGCAGTGTTTTGAACGTTTTCGTTTCTTGTTACAGAGTCACAGCGGCGCTTCTTCCTGTCGATTGAATGAGTGAATGCGCGAGTGAGAGTGGTGAGCGGGGGCGGCGCGCGAGAGAGAAATTTAAGTGAGAGCGAGGGATAAAAGAAACGAAAAAGAAAAAGTGGAAAAACTTCGAATCATCAGACAAATGCCTCGTTGCTTCGCTCTTCAGCACGGCGCCCATAGTGCGGGGAGGGTACGCCCGCCACGGCAGAACGCCGATAAACGGCAGACCATCCCCCCCCGCGAGCAACTCCGGCCTCGGACTCGTCATCTATAGTTGTTGTCGTCATCTGAAAACTGTTTTTCCTCCGTTTTGCTTTGTTTCGCTCGCTCGTCGCGGTCTCGGGCTCGAGGTTTCTCTTTTTCTCTTTCGGACCACCGAGGAGCGCTTAACGTTTCTCATCTTCTCTTCTTCGTCTTCGTCTTCATTTTCTCTGCTTTTGCGAAACACACGCGCAGCGCGTTTTGCTTGTCGAGGGGATCGGAATTTCTGGCTTGAGTACCTTTGTTCCCTCTTTGCCGGAACAAAGAGGGACTCAAAGGATTTAGGTCGGCACGGGAAAAAGAATTTCCCGCGCCTTTATAAGCAATTTTCTAATCAGCTTCGATCAGAGGGGAAAGGCTCGTCATCTCCCAACGCGACAGCAGGGTTTGTTTGTGCGGCTTGCGTGTGTCTAGAGAAGAAAAGAGAGAAGAAGAGAAGAAGGGAAGAGGGGGGGGGGGTCTTCTTATCTCGCCACCGAACCTCAAAAAAAACTCTCTCCAACTCGTTTCTCACCGTTTGCTACTCTCCTACTCTTTCTCTTCGCGAGCGCTATGCTCGTGTGTCAAGTCACGGAGAGAGAAAGAGAAGAAAAAAGACCTGTGTTTGTCAAAAAAAGAAATAGAGAACAAAGAAAAATATCGTGAGCCAAAATTCGGCCGCAGTCAGGGAAAAGCAAAAACGTCTTTTCTCTTGCGGCCGACTCAACGGCGCCTTTGCTGTGCGCCCCCCCTTCCTGAAAAAGCAGGCCACGCCCTCCCCGGGAAGAAAGGAGCTCGGGCGCGCAGACGCGCAGGCCGCGAAGCTCCTCGATATCGAGGGGAGGGGAAGGAAAAATGCAAAAGGCCGGCCGGAAATGGAGAGGGGGGGCAAAAAAAAAGCGACGATGAAAAACTCCCTCTCTCTCTCTCTCGACACCCGGGCTCTTTACCTTTTGTTGTACATTAGAAGCGGACGGAGGTCCCCAAGGAGCCGTCGCTTCTCGACCTGTAAACGAATTGGAAGGAGAAAAGAGGGGAATCGTGAGCGAAAAGGGACGCCGCACAAGATGAAACCCTCTCGAGGATGAAAATGTTGTCGCGTGGGTCAGAAGCTGAATGGATTAATATTAGCCTGATTGTTTTGCGCACGGGGAGAAAGGGAGTTTACCCCCCCGCTCCCCGCTAGCCCATCTAATTATTGATCGTCATTCCCATAAAAAGCAACTGCTGTTGACGAAGAAGGGGGGAAAGAGAGGACGGGAAAAAGTGGCTGCCGTTCGTTGCCCGCTGTTTTTGCTCGGCCCGCTCAAAACAAAAGCTCCGAAAGAACAAGGCCTCCGGTATCAGCAGTTGCATCCTCATTAGAAAATCGGACGGTAATTCCATTTGTGATTGAGGTTATTCGTCACTGGCCCAAGGGGAAAAGAGGGGGAGGAAGGAAAAATAGAGAAGATGGGGAAAAGAAAAAAAGGTTGACGTCGGCGGCGGCGGCGGCAGAAAAAAAAAAGACCCGAAGAAGAAAAAGCGCGAAGCCGACTCAAAGAGCTCATTACTTCTTAGAGGTTAAAACAAATTTTAGACATCATATCGCGCGAACATGGCGAGTGTGAGGTCACCACTTTTAGCGCCGCGCGTATGGTCAGTGGATTGACAGATGTCGTTTAATCCTTGCTCCTTTTCGTCGATCGAATTTTCGGTTTTTTCGTCGTCGGGTCTTTTTTTTTCCTTTTCGCTTTTCGCCGCTGTCGTCGCCGTCGCCGCAGGAAAGGGGAAAGGGGAAAGGGGAAACAAACTCAAGACTTCAAAACTGCTCTGCTCTCAGGCACCGGGGAGTGTAAGTCCCCAGCAATATTATTATTCGCTTTTATGTGCTGTCAATCACTCAGGTCAGACGGCACTTCCTAACGTTTTTAAGCAGTCTTCACCGAGCAAAGAAGAGCAAGCCGAGTTTTTTTGTAGTGGGGGACGGAGCTCTCTCTCTCTCTCTTTCTCTTTCTCTTTCTCCCTCTCTTCTTCTTACTCACCTTTTCTTCGAGCCGCGAAGAAGATGCTATCGTCATTGGGGTCCTGCGTTTTTCGGATGAAAAGAAGGAGAAGCGCGTGAGATCTTTTGGTCCCTCTCTCAAAGAAAAATGAACGAAAACATCGAAAAAAATGTGATCGCCGAGTAAAATGGCACCGGGCATCGCACGGATAATAAAAAGCGAATGCCGGCTTCCTATCATGGAAGGCAGAAGCGGGAGAGAACAAACCCTTCCTCGATCTCAGCGCGACTGTGAGCAGCAGGTGTCAGCGGCCCTGGTCCTCAATTAAGAGGGGGCCTCCGCCGGCCGTGGCAAGAAGGCTAGTAGTTGAAATTTTCCTTCTTTCGAAGAGCAAACAACCCGAACTGGGGAGAGAAAAAAACGCACCTTGAGAAAAATCGCTCGTCAATCCATCTCGAAACAATCAAGCAGCCGCAGAAGAGGGAGAACAGGACCTGTCTTTTTTTGTTTTGAAAGAAACACAGAAAAAAAATGTCAGGGCAGAGTTGACACGGCGCCAGAAAACTCAACGAAATTATCAAATGGGCCGCAACACGTTAGCCGCCCTGGCGCGCAGCGAAGCGCGGGGCTCGGTTCTCGCACGCGTAACAGGGACGGCATAATCAATGCCACTGAAGCTCTTACCCTCTCCTCTTCTTATCTCCCTCTCCCAGGGGAGAGAGAGAAAGAGAGGCGGGAAAGAAAGGCGAAAGGGCCGTCCGGGGTAGATAGCGTGCTTGTTCAATTTCGTGTTTTTTTCTCTCTTCTTCTTCTCGACCTCCAAACGACGAAAAAACGAAAAAGATACTTGCCTCCCTTTTTTTCCGTCGCGCTCTCTCTTCTCCGTCACGAGAGATGAAGCTGATGCCGCTCTGTGTGTTTTGAAGTTTCAAAATCGAAGTTTCAAAAAGTGTACCAGCGAGACAGGTCAGCGGTGGGCCGTTTTTGGGAAAAGAGTTTCGAAAAACTCAAATTTTCGTTTGCAGCTCCTCTGCTGGTTTAAAATCTGGCAAGCGCAACCGACCCCCTTTACGTGAAAAAGAGCCGCACGCTGCTCTCCGCCCCCCTTACCCCCCGAAAGGCATTAAGATAGTAAAAACTTCGACGCCGAGCGCGGTCCCTCGGAAATCGACGCGAGAGCGACGGCACAAAGGGGGAGCGCGCGCGCGCGCCCGCTGCCGGGGCTGCAAGCACGCGCGCACAATCCCCCCCTTCGAACGCCATAGATCTGCATCAAGAAGTCCCGGGGTGCGCATCGTTTGTGAATTGCGCCGGCCAGTCGGGGAACGCCTCTAAAAAGAGCGGTTTTATTTTTTTGGAGTTTTTGTTTTTCTCTCTCGCTCGCTTTGTTTTCTCAAATTCTTCGCCCGCTTTCAACGCACCTTTTTCGCAGTTTTTTTATATATCTACCTCATCTCGAAGCGTTCGATAGTTCCTTTCTCTGTTGGCGTTGAAAGGAGAGGAGAGGTTGGAAGTTTCGTGAGCGGAAGAGTTAAAATAAAGTCGAGGTCGAGGTCGAGGTCGAGGTCGAGGTCGAGGGAGCGTCGTCGAGAAGAAGTTTTGATGGCGACTTTCAAAAAAAAAAAAAAGCGGGCTCGGAAGTTAGTTTATAAGTATTCGATTCCTGCGGCGATTCATCCTCACAGAATGACGCTCTTTTTCGAGACGCCGTCGGTAGAGGGAGCCGATTCGTCTCTGCCCGCCGCTTTGAGTTTTTTTTTTTTGAAAAAAAGGCATGAGCCGCCGCCGACGACGAGCCGCCGGGAGCTAGCCAACGGAGACGCTCCGTAGTTTCATCACGCAAGCACCTAGTCTGCCTGTCTTACCGTTGAGAGAGAGAGAGAGAGAGGAAGCTTCGATACCTTCGCTCTGGTGCTAACAGAAGTGAGGAAAGAGAAAACGGGGAAGCCCGGCGAGAGACTACGAGCAATGCGGACGACACCGACGCTCTTGGCTCTCGCTGATGGTTTTTCCCGAGTTCTGATGTCGCTCCCGCGCTCGCCTCCATTTTTTTTTTTCACTTCTCTTTCAATCTTCTTCCCCTCTCTCCATCTTCTCTCAACACCCTCTCTTCTCCACGATGTCTGACAAGGAGGGCTCGCCCCCCAAGTGAGTGCTCTGCTCGTCCCCGCCTGCTGCTGCTCCGTTGCGGCGCGAAAGGCAGAGAAAGAAGAGCAAACGAGAACCAAAACGACGATGGCTTGACGTCGAAATCTTCTCTGGCGGCCGCCGTCGAATGGCACCTCTTTCTCTCTCTCTCTTGCTCTCTTGCTCACCTTGCCTCGTTCTCTCTCATTTCTTTCGCCATCTCACAACAACAGGCCCGACGCCAGCGGCGACGAGCGCGAAGGTAAGAAAAGAAACTGCCTGTTCTGATAGAAGTAAAAGAAGTTTTTTCTCCGCCGTTCAACGTCGTCGTCCGCGATCGTTTTTTTGCTCAGTCTCCTCTCTCCCTCTCTCCCCCCAACTTAAACCAAAAACCACAGAGCGCTCCCGCTCCCGCTCGCGCTCCAACGCCGACGGCCGCGACGGCGCCGATCGCTCCCGCTCCCGCTCCAACCCCAAGGACGACGACGCCAAGGAAGCCCCGGCCGCCGAGGAGAAGAGACCCGAGCCCAAGAAGGACGACAAGCCGGCCCCGATCGACTGGAAGACCAACCTCGAGAACCTGGTCTCCGAGGGCTACCTCCGCGAGGGCGACATCGACGCCGCGGCGCACGACGCGCTCGCGGCGCTCCCTCAGGAGAGCGCCGACCTGGCCGTGCAGCGCCTCCGCGAGTCGTCGCTCGCGCGCGTGACCAACAAGTCGGGCTTCCTGCTCGGCATCATCCGCCGGCTCGGCGACGCCGACGGCGGCCGCGGCGGCGGGGACGACGGCGACGCCATCGCGCACCTCGCCGAGAAGCGCGACTTCCACCACGTCGGGCGCAAGCTCCAGGAGATGGTCGCCGAGGGGCGCATCTCCAGCGGCGACGTCGACCGCAGGCTCTCGCGCGCGCTGGGGGACCTCGGGCCGAGGCTCGCCGAGGAGGCCGTCGACAAGTTCGCGCAGGCCAACCTGGAGAGCGTGCGGTCCAAGGCGGGGTTCTTCATGGGGATCGTCCGCAGGCTGGAGAGGGACCAGCAGGGTGGCGGCGGCGGCGGCAGGGGCGGGGGGCGCGGGGGCTACGGCGACCGCGGAGGTGAGAAGCGAGGTGTTTTTTTTTTTCGGGGAGAGGGGCGGGGAACGAGGGAGCGACGAAACGGCGATGGCGGGAAAAAAAGGGCTCTCTCTCATTCTCTTTCTCTTTCTCTTCCTCTTTCCATTCTCGTAAATAAAAACAGGATACGGAGGAGGAGGCGACCGCGGCCACTATGGCGGCGGCGGCGGCGACCGCTACGGAGGCGGCGGCGGCGGCTACGGCGGAGGTGGAGGGTGAGTTTTCGTCCTTTTTGTTTTAGCCCCTTCTTTAAAAAAAATGTTCTTTCTCGGCCAAAGCTCGCTTTCCTCTTCTTCCTCACTTATCTCTCTATCTCTCCCTCGCTCGCACACAAAAACAGCTACGGCGGCGGCGGCTACCAGCAGGGCGGCGGCGGCTACGGAGGCGGCGGCTACCAGCAGGGCGGTGGCGGCTACCAGGGCGGTGGCGGCTACGGAGGGTGAGTTTTGGTTGCGAAAAGAGATGGGAAAGATGAGGAGGAGGAAGAGAAAAGACAGCGACCGACATGTGTTGTGCTCATGATCGATTTTCCCTTTAATCTCTTCCAAACTCTACACCCACAAAACAGCGGTGGCGGCTACGGTCAGCAGGGCGGTGGCGGTGGCTATGGCCAGCAGGGCGGCGGCGGCGGGTGAGTTTATCTTATTTCCCGTTCTCTCCTTGGTGCACAGCGAAAAGCGAAAAAAAACGAGTCTGCACGCGAAAAACTTAAAAACAATGATTCGAACCCATTATTTTTCCTTTTTCCCGCTAACTTGCGCCGTTGTTTCCCCTTCTTTCTTTCTTCTTTACTTTTCTTTGCCCGCAACAGTTACTATGGTGGAAGCGGAGGGGGCTACTACCAGGGAGGAGGCGGTGGCGGGTGAGTCCAGAAAACTCCTTTTGATTTTCGTTTTTTGCGTTCTCGGCCGTTGGTTTTGGTCATCGTTTCGTCCTCTTCTTCTCACCCTTCCTTCCCTCTCTCACTTGTTTAACCTTCGTTTCTCTCCCCAACAGCTACAGCGGCGGCGGTGGCTACGGACAGCAGCAACAGGGAGGCGGCGGCGGCTACGGAGGCCGCTAGGCGACGCGACGCTTCTTTTGCCCCTACTGCGACAAAGAGAAGAAGAGAGGGAGAAGAGAGAAAAGAGAAAAAAAACTTGCGAGCGCGCGAGCGAGCCCCGACCGCTGCTGCTGCCTCTGCACCTTTCCGCTGCCCCCCGCGTGGATTCTCTTTCTCTTCTCTCCCTCCCCCCCATCTCTCTCTCTTTCTGATGTCACAGATATTATAAATAAACCGCCTCCATTTGTCGTCGTCGTCTTCTTCTTCAATAAAAAAGAGAGAGAGAAAAAAAAGAGCGAGCGCGAGCACGTGGCGCCGCCCGGCTGCACTGCTTTTTCTTTTTGCTGCTCTTTCTTCTCGTGCTGCTGCTTCCCGACGCTGCCGTGCTTCCGACCTTCTTCTTCTCGTTCTGTTGCTGCTGCTGCTTCTGACGCTGCTGATGCTGCCGATTCTGTCGCTGCGATCTCGCCGTCGTCATCATCGTTCGTCGTTCGCCGCCGCGCGGGTCGAAGAGAGCTGCTTTTTGCTTTTGCACGCTTTTTCCCCCCAAACAACAACAAAAACAACCAATCCACCAAACAGGGCCTTCGCAAGAGAGAGAGAGAGAGAGGTAAAAAAAGTGGGATTCAATGAGACCAATGAGAGAGAAAGAGAAGTTTTTTTTTGTTCGTGCTGGAGTTCGTTTTTTTTTTTTTTAAAAAAA